>ENA-OQCK01000402-OQCK01000402.1-human-gut-metagenome-genome-assembly--contig:-NODE-402-length-24328-cov-2.903971_pt1 | contig 24328 bp, 34 predicted proteins | sample MGYA00242498_ERZ504578 | MGnify/ENA primary metagenome ERZ504578 (study PRJEB26092, sample SAMD00036229) | human gut metagenome | host: Homo sapiens | study: EMG produced TPA metagenomics assembly of...
CTAAGCCCCAATTATATGGCAATTTGCCAGTATAAAGATTTTCATCTGCATAAAATTCAAAATATGCCTTTGCTATGTCCGTAGCCGATGCATTATTGGCAAACATAGCCGGAACTACTTTCTGATATGGAGCACCCGGTGCGGGTATCTCTGTCGGAGAGCCTATTATGTAATCCGCATGTTCCTTCAATTCATTGACCACCTCAACAGATTGCATAAAGCATGCATCGAAAAGAAGAAAACTCAAATGAGGCGCATTACGCAGAACATCTTTTAACTCGGAAATATCCATGTAATTTGAACCACCATCTGTCCCCACCAACGGGTCTTATTCTGCGATTTTGCCAACCATCCTTCTCCATGAGACCACAAAACCAACCCATAACTCTGTGCCGGATATTCAGAAAATGCCGTGTTGATAACCTCCTTCATCTTAGAGACATCTACAGAGTTTCGTCCTTCATACGTAGCGATTACCTCCTGTACGACATTCTTCTTTTTATCCTTCTTCAATCGAATTAGTTTAGGACTTGATCCGGTATCAATGTATACGAGTAGGTTATAAGAGTTATCATCTACAGACTGCATTCCCTCTGTCATTTCCGCCAAATCCTCTGTAGCAAAGCTGCGAAGAGAATTGTCACCTGCTATATAAACAAGAACTGTACGCATCTGACTCCTCTTTCATCATCGTCATTATGACAAGCGATTACCAGCATAGCCAAACACACAAACAAGGAGAATATTTTATCTTTTTCATTAGATTTCAAGTTTATTACGAGGCAAAGATAAAAAATAAGAGATGCAAAGCTGCATCTCTTATTATATTAACAATTTAACTATTGCTTATTATTCTTCCGGTTTCGTAAAGTGGAATTTATCAGAATCAATCCGCGACACCGTCATTCTATTATTTTTCTTGTATTTATTCAGAATCTTCGTTGCTTTCTTTTTCTAATTTCTTCTTGTTTTCCGAGAAGTAAATCATACATGTACTATTTTGCTGTAACAGATTGTCCTCCAGATTAATTTTTCAACTGATAGCTATACAATTCACGATGAGCCAGAAAACCTTCCTTACTGAGACTCACACTATCCAAGATCTGAATTTCTGTGAAATATACAACAGTATCTGTAAACGAAGCAGAAATCCCAAAAGCATAAACAGGTTTAGAGTGATCTTTTTTCAAAGAAAAAGCCGAGCACATGGTAAACACAAGTGCAATTGCAAATAGTATTTTTACGTATTTCATATCATATAAATTTTATTGTGGCAAAGGTAAGAAAAAAGAGGAGATTACCTCCATTTATCTCAAATAAATAGTATTTCTTAGTCATAGAAATAACGGACGGGAAACTAAATAAAAAGTCGCATAAGTACATTCTTCTATATGAAAAGTGCGACTTATGCGACTCAAATTCTTTTTTCTTTCAGAAACTGATATTCCTTACTTATCCCAAGTAAGATTTGAGCAATTTACTACGATTACTTTGTCTAAGTCTTCTAATTGCTTTTTCTTTAATCTGACGAACGCGCTCACGTGTGAGGCCAAACTTATCGCCGATTTCTTCTAATGTCATTTCCTGTTGTCCGATACCAAAAAACATCTGAATGATTTCTTTTTCTCTATCGGTTAACGTAGAAAGAGCTCTATCAATTTCCCTCGCAAGAGACTCATTAACCAGAGAGCGGTCCGCCATTGGCGAATCATCGTTCACCAACACATCCAACAGGCTGTTATCCTCTCCTTCCACAAAAGGCGCATCCACCGAAATATGACGGCCGGACACCTTCAGCGTATCAGAGATTTTATCAACCGGAATTTCCAGTTCATCTGCCAACTCCTCAGGAGACGGACGCCGCTCGTTTTCCTGTTCGAACTTGGAGAAGGCTTTACTGATTTTATTCAGCGAACCGACCTGGTTCAACGGGAGACGAACAATACGCGACTGCTCTGCCAATGCTTGCAGAATAGACTGGCGAATCCACCATACAGCGTAGCTGATAAACTTGAACCCACGTGTTTCATCAAACTTTTCGGCAGCCTTAATCAGTCCTAAATTGCCTTCATTAATCAAGTCAGGCAAACTCAAACCCTGGTTCTGGTACTGTTTGGCCACAGATACGACGAAACGAAGATTGGCACGTGTCAATTTTTCCAATGCTACACGGTCACCCTTACGAATGCGTTGAGCGAGTTCCACTTCTTCCTCAACAGTAATCAGTCTTCACGGCCGATTTCCTGCAAATACTTATCAAGAGAAGCGCTCTCTCTGTTAGTGATACTTTTGGTAATCTTTAGTTGTCTCATTCTTTAAAAACAGATTTGGAGTGCAAAGTTACGACAAATAATTTGTTAACATACAAAATTAAGTAACTTTTACACTATATTTTTCTACTAATAAAACAAAAAGAGATGCCGGCAAGTTGATTGACGGCATCCTTTTTCTATTTCATTAGCTTATCCTGTAATCTTATTACCTTATTTTACACCTTATTCCTGAGTCAAATCGACGGCGAAGTATCCACGTTTGCCTGACGGGAAGACACCGGTCAAGAACAATACCTGGTTCGGAGACTTAACTGCAGCCTTCATTACTTCTTCCAGATCGCTGACTTTACGCATCGGCTGGTCGTTAGCTTTCAGAATGATAAATCCTTTGCGAACTCCTGCATCCGACATCTTACCGGAGGAAACTCCCGTTACTTGCAACCCATAGCCCAGATTCAATTGTTTTTTCAAATCATCCGGCAATTCTTTGAAAGCAGCTCCCAGGATTTCCATACCTGCATCCTTCACAATCTTGGTAGTACCTGTTCGTTCTTCAACGTTACTTCAACGGTCTTTTCTTTCTTGTCACGGATCAGTTTCACTTTCACTTTGTCACCCGGACGATGTTTAGCGATAGCTTCCTGCAAGTCAGCCATGTTGGACACCTTCTTATTATCCAAACCGATGATTACGTCGTCTACCTTGATGTCAGCTCCTGACGCAGAACCGTTTTCTACGATTTCGGAAACCCATACACCTTCTACTACACCAGTTCCTTCGCTTTATCTGCCAATGTCTTACCGGAGTTGTCAATCGGCTGACGGTCGTCCATTAGACTACTACCAATAGAACCACCACGGATACCGAGCAATGCACGTTGTACTGTTCCATATTGTTTCAAGTCGGCGATGACCTTTGTCATAATACTGGTCGGAATGGCAAAACCATATCCTGCGTATGCACCTGTGGGAGAAGAAAGTACGGAGTTGATACCTACCAATTCGCCTTTCGCATTCACCAGTGCGCCCCCACTATTACCTTGGTTGATCGCAGCATCCGTCTGGATGAATGATTCTATACCATTATTATATACTCCCAACGAACGGGCTTTTGCACTTACGATACCGGCAGTTACAGTAGAATTCAGATTGAACGGATTACCTACCGCCAATACCCACTCTCCTACTTTCAAAGCTTCAGAATCTCCCACCGGAATAGTCGGAAAATCATCGCCTTCGATTTTCACCAGTGCAAGGTCAGTGCTGGGATCGGTCCCAATCACACGTCCTTTGAACTCACGGTTATCATTCAGTTTCACACTGATTTCATCCGCACCATCAATCACGTGATTGTTCGTTACGATATATCCGTCTTTAGAAATAATCACCCCCGAACCGAATCCTACACGGGGCTGAGTTTGCACCTGACGTTGCTGCCCGCGTCCGTCTCCAAAGAAGAAATCAAAAATATCCGGCGCTTGCTGAACCGTTCTTGTTTTAGCTTCCTGAGTAGACCTTATATGTACGACAGCATGAAGCGAATTTTCCGCAGCTTGAGTCAAATCGACAGGTTGAGCGTTTACCGCGTCAAAAGCAGCCAATTTGACATTGGGATTCTGCTTGAACATCTCATTAAAAGATGTCTCTGTAGCAGCCTCGTTAGATTGCAACAATTTGTAAGTTGTCAATCCTGCAACTCCTGAGCTAAGAAGAACGATAGCTCCTACTCCCAGAATGTTCTTTGTTGTCTGTTTCATGATTTATAATTCTTTAAAATGTTAATATTCGACATTGTTTTAACTTTTACGACGTTAAAATAATAACAAATATCGTTCACTTATTCTACTTGTCACACTTTTTTGTCCTCTTTTAACAGAGAATATTTAAGGCTTAACAGCGGTTAACGACAACACCTGACAAATTTACATTCGTTGTATGTCAGGTGGCGTTAACACTCTGACATTCATTCAGTAAGACTAGATTTTCATGACACCTATCCCGGGCAAATCATTCAGGGTGATTTTTCCTCGCACTACTTCCACTCCTTTAAAGCGGTCGTTGGAGATAAGCAGGTTGCCATCTAGGTCGGCAAAATCAACGAGTGGCGAGAATTGCGAAGCGGCAGATATAGCACAGGAAGTCTCTGTCATACACCCTACCATTACACGCATACCGAGCGCGTGCGCCAATGTCACCATTTCCATGCCTCACGCATACCGGTACATTTCATCAACTTGATATTAATTCCCGTAAAAGCACCTTTCAATGCTGCCACATCTCCCAAACGCTGCAAAGACTCATCGGCAAATATCGGCAACGGACTCTGCTGGGTTATCCACGCAATGTCATCCAACTGCTCTTTCGGCATAGGCTGCTCTATCATCACAATCCCTTTTTCTTTCAGCCAATGAATCATATCGAGCGCGTACTGACGGTCTTTCCAACCTTGATTAGCGTCTATCGCTATCGGAAGGTCTGTCACCGAGCGAATGGTCCCAATCATCTCTTTATCATTGTCCCGTCCCAGTTTCACCTTTAATATATTAAACCGCCCGGCACATTCTTTTGTTTTCGCACGCACCACATCCGGAGTATCAATGCCAATAGTAAAAGTGGTAGAAGGCGTCTTTTCCTTATTCAATCCCCATATCTGATACCACGGAGCACCCAGCAATTTTCCCACTAAATCGTGAAGAGCAATATCCACTGCTGCTTTAGCTGCAGTATCTTTCGGCGAGAGACTGTCAACGTATGACAAAATGTCTTCTAACTGAAAAGGATCAGAAAACTGCTCCAAGTTCACCTTCCTGAGGAAATTCATGACAGACTCCACTGTTTCACCTAAATAAGGGGGCATAGAAGCCTCCCCGTATCCGGTGATCCCTTCATATTCTATTTCCACCTGTACGTCGGGAGTTGTAGTACGCGAATAGGTGGCCACAGTAAATACATGTCTTAATTTCAACTCATAAGGGAAAAACTTCATTTTCATCTTCCCGCCCAAGCCGAGTTTATTTATATATAAGGTAGAAGGTGATAATTCCCCGGCCAATGCCTGGCGAACCACTAGCCCGGAACCTAAAGCTGCAAAAGCCGCCGTTTTCAAGAAATCTCTTCTGTTTTGCATGTTTTCAAAGTTATAAGTGTGATAAGACAATAAAATAAAGGGGTTATTGTGGAAGGTAGTGAGGATTATGTTCCGTAGTATTCATCCCTTTCTCCTTATTTATATATGGCAGAAAGCGGACTGCAAAAAGCAAACGCCCCGTATTAAATTCATCATAGTTCTTATCTGCCGGTTCAAAGCTACTGATATGCACATCGCCAAGAGCATGGATAAACTGTTTATTTCCTAAATAGATACCGACATGAGAGATACCTTCTTTCCGTCCGGAAAACGCTTTCCGACCGAAAAAACACCAAATCTCCCCGTTGCACATTAGCAAAATCGGAAGTAATCTCGATGCGTTCTCCTACATAAGCTTGTTGCGATGCATCCCTGGGAATAATAATATCATGCATGAACAGCACCGTACGAACCAGACCGCTGCAATCTACTCCTTTGGAAGAAGTACCGGCCCACAGATAGGGAATGCCTATCATAGTATATGCAGTTTCGATAATACTCTCCACATCCTGTTTCAGAGAAGCTCTCCATTTTGTCTCCGGCTGTGAGATCGATTTGGAAATATATGCTTGCCGACCGTCCGGATAAGAGACTTTATAAAAATGCCCTTTGCTTCCTTCCCACTTCAAGCGGTTTCCTGCCACTACGTCAGATACGGTTTGCGATTTCTCATCCGGCTTCTCATAAGTGAATCCATAATGGGCAGTAACCACAATCTTTTCGGCACGGTTCCATTCATTATATCTTTCCTTCGACATGGGGGTAATAACCATTCGATGTACCCAACCGGTATAATCATCCGGTGTTTGAATCTCGTACCAACCCGTATATTGCAGAACTTTAACCGGCATTCCTAACAATGCTTGTGTACTCATACCGGAGGTAAACTTCCCCTCGTCACGTAAATTACAGACAGAAATATGCACTACTCCATAAGCGGAATCAGCAGGCATAGGACGTATCTCCTGAGCATTCAGGGTAACTGACGCAACTGCCAGAAAGCAGCAGAAAAAAAGGATAATTTTCTTCATCGAACCATGATTTAATGATAGCAAAGGTAGAAATTATTTCTATTTGTGACACATTCTTTGGCTAAAACAAAATAAATGACGTATTTTTGCAGCCTAAAGCAGTTGGCCGGTCTGTCGCGTGCACGTTTTCGTGCAGGAGGAAAGTCCGGGCAACACAGAGCATCCTACTTCCTAACAGAAAGCTGTCCGTGAGGTAGAGTAACGTAGAAGAAAATAACCGCCATTCCTTTCGGGGAGAGGTAAGGGTGAGAAGGTGGAGTAAGAGCCCACCAGCCGCATGGTGACATGTCGGGCTGTACGTCTTAGGAGTTGTAAGGTCATGTAAACCGGCGTTATGAGAGTTGCTCGCTCCATGTCGGAGGGTAGACCGCTAAAGTGCCGTGGTGACACGTCACTCAGATAAATGACAGACACCTTATTTATATAAGGTACAGAACTCGGCTTATAGGCTGACTGCTTTTTCTTTTTAAAACCCTGAGCCATGAAGAAGAAAATCACTGATATATGGAAGTTTCTTACGTATGACATTTGGCGCATCACGGAAGACGAAGTGACCAGAACTAAGTTCTCGCTCTACAATATTATAAAAACGATCTATCTTTGTATCAACCGGTTCACCAAAGACCGAATGGCTAACAAGGCCTCTGCGCTAACATACAGCACGCTGCTCGCCATTGTGCCGATACTTGCCATTTTATTTGCCGTAGCCCGTGGCTTCGGGTTCGACAACCTAATGGAACACCAGTTCCGCAACGGCTTCGGAGGAAATATAGAAACGACAGAAGCCATTCTCTCTTTTGTCAATTCCTATCTCTCACAAACCAAAGGAGGTGTTTTCATCGGAGTAGGTTTAGTGATGTTGTTATGGACGGTCATCAATCTGGTCAGCAATATTGAAATCACATTCAACCGTATCTGGGAAGTAAAGAAAGCACGTTCCATGTATCGCAAGATTACGGATTATTTCTCCATGTTCCTGTTGATGCCGATTCTGATAGTTGTTTCCGGAGGACTTTCCCTGTTTATGAGTACCATACTCAAACAAATGGATGATTTCGTCCTGCTTGCTCCTGTCATGAAGTTCATGATACGGCTTATCCCTTCGTTCTCACATGGATGATGTTCACCGGGCTGTATATTTTCATGCCGAACACGAAAGTAAAATTCAAACACGCTCTTATTGCCGGTATTCTGGCCGGCTCCGCTTATCAGGCTTTCCAGTTCCTATATATCAACAGCCAGTTGTGGGTATCAAAATACAATGCTATCTACGGTAGCTTTGCCGCACTTCCTCTATTCCTGCTCTGGTTACAGATTTCCTGGACTATCTGCCTGTTCGGTGCTGAACTGGCATACGCGGGACAGAACATCCGCAGTTTTAGCTTCGACCAGGACACACGTAATATCAGCAGGCGTTACCGGGATTTTATCTCTATCCTGATTATGTCACTCATCGCCAAACGGTTCGAAAAGAACGATCCTCCTTATACGGCGGCAGAAATATCGGAAGAACATCAGATACCCATCCGGCTGACGAACCAAGTACTTTATCAATTACAGGAAATAGACCTGATACATGAGGTAGTAACCGACCAAAAAAGTGAAGATATCGGTTATCAGCCTTCTATGGATATCAACCAATTAAATGTAGCAATTTTGCTTGATCGTTTGGACACATACGGTTCCGAGAATTTCAAGATTGATAAAGACGAAGAATTTAGCGATGAATGGAAGGTGCTGACAGAATCGAGAGAAGAATACTATAAAAAGGCAAGTAAAGTACTACTCAAAGATTTATAAATAGCGCCTCCTTAGACCTTTAGAAATGAATTAACACAATTATAATAAAGAAAAATGAAGAAACTACTACTAAGTGCATTTGCTCTCTGCTTTGCAGGAACAATTGCGGCACAAGAAGCTCCACTATGGATGCGCTATTGCGCTCTTTCTCCGGACGGAACAACCATTGCATTCACCTACAAGGGAGACATTTACACAGTACCGTCAACCGGCGGACGTGCCACCCAAATCACCACGAATCCGGCTTTTGACACCACTCCGGTATGGAGTCCCGACGGAAAGCAGATAGCTTTTGCATCCGACCGCATGGGGAGTCTTGATGTTTTCGTTGTCGCCAAAGAGGGAGGAGTCCCCCAACGATTGACCACTCATTCCGGCAGCGAAAGCCTGTCGCTTATAAAGACGACAAGCATATCCTGTTCACAGCTAATATCGCCCCTTCTGCCGAGGATGCCGGATTTCCCTCGGGACAATTCCAGCAGATATACGAAGTGGCCGTTACAGGAGGACGTCCCACCATGTTTTCATCCATGCCTATGGAGTGTATCTCTATTAATAAGGAAGGAGTTATGCTTTATCAGGATAAAAAAGGATATGAAGACTACTGGCGTAAACATCAGGTATCCCCTATCGCCCGTGACATCTGGAGCTATACTCCCGGAAAGACGCCCGTATACCAGAAGCAAACCACTTTCGGAGGTGAAGACCGTGAACCGGTATGGGCTCCCGACGGTAAGTCATTCTATTATTTGAGTGAAGAAAAAGGTTCGTTCAACATCTTCCAACGTACCCCTGGAACAAATACTTCCAAGCAAATCACTTTCCACACCAAACATCCGGTACGCTTTCTGAGTATGGCAAGCGAAGGTAAATTATGCTACGGCTATAATGGCGAGATTTACACGCTTGTTCCGGGCGGACAGCCACAAAAAGTAAATATCACTATCCTCGGATAAGATAGACAAAGACATCATCCGCCAGATCAGATCGTACGGCGCAACTGACATTGCCGTTTCTCCTAAGGGTAAGGAAGTGGCATTTATCATGCGCGGTGATGTATACGTCACTTCTATCGACTACAAAACAACGAAGCAAATTACGAATACTCCCGACCAGGAACGTGACATCAGTTTTGCCCCCGACGGACGTACTTTAGTTTACTCATCGGAACGTAACGGACTTTGGCAACTTACACATCAACGATCGTACGTAAAGAAGAAAAGCAGTTCACTTATGCCACCGAATTGAAAGAAGAACGCTTGACTAAATCTAACATCGCTTCTTTCCAACCACAGTATAGCCCTGACGGAAAGGAGATTGCTTTCCTTGAAAACCGTACGGCTATTCGTGTTATCAATCTGAAAAGCAAAGCTGTACGTACTGTTATGGATGCCAAATACCAGTATTCTTATGCAGACGGTGACCAATGGTTCCAATGGAGTCCCGACAGTAAATGGATTCTCTCTGATTTTATTGGTATAGGCGGCTGGAATAATAAAGATGTGGTACTGTTGAAAGCTGACGGAAAAGGAGAAATGGTGAACCTTACCGAAAGCGGATACAGCGACACCAATGCCAAATGGGTATTGGGTGGAAAAGCCATGATATGGAACAGTGACCGTTCCGGATACCGTAGTCACGGTAGCTGGGGAAGCGAAAGCGATACCTATATCATGTTCTTCGATGTAGATGCATACAACCGTTTCACCATGAGCAAAGAGGACCTCGCCCTACTTGAAGAGGCTGAAAAAACAGAGAAAGAAGAAAAGGCCAAGAAGGAGAAAGAGAAAGCTGAAAAGAAGAAAGATAAGAAAGACGCTAAAACAAAAGATACCAAGAAAGAAGAAGACAAGAAAAAAGAAGAAGTCAAGCCGCTGACCTTCGACCTCGAAAATCGTTTCGATCGCATTGTCCGCCTGACAGTCAATTCTTCCCGTCTTAGTGACGCAGTACTAACTCCGAAAGGCGATGTACTCTATTATCTGGCAGCTTTCGAAGGTGACTATGATTTGTGGGAACATAAATTAAAAGAAAATACCACCAAAATATTGCTCAAAGGAGTCGGTGGAGGTGCATTGATCCCCGATAAAGAAGGTAAGAACATCTTTATGTGCACAAGAAGCCAACTAAAGAAAATCGAAATCGCCGGCAGCAAAGTCACTCCGATTGAATTTGAAGCCTTCTTCGATTATCGTCCTTATGGCGAACGCGCATATATCTTCGACCATGTCTACCAACAGGTAAATGATAAATTCTATGTCGCAGACTTCAAGGAACCGACTGGAAAGGATATAAAGAAGCTTACCAACGCTTCCTGCCACATATCAATAATAATTATGACTTTGCTGAAATGCTGAGCGAACTGCTCGGAGAACTGAATGCCTCACATACGGGAGCCCGTTATGCAGGTGGAGGCAGTGCATTATCTACCGCTACATTGGGCGTCTTCTATGATGAATCATATAGTGGTACAGGACTGAAAATCAAAGAAATTCTGGATCAGAGTCCTTTCACTCAAAAGAAAACTGATGTGAAAGCAGGATGTATCATCGAAAAAGTAGACGGAAAAACGATTGAAGCCAATGCTGATTACTTCCCATTGTTTGAAGGCAAGGTAGGACGCAAAGTAATACTTACCGTATATGACCCGGCCACCAAAAAGCGTTTTGAAGAAACTGTGAAAGCTATCAGCTATGGGGCACAAAGTGAATTGCTCTACAAACGTTGGGTGAAACGTTGCGCACAGAAAGTGAGGAGTTATCTGGCGGTCGTATTGCCTACGTACATATAAAAGGAATGGATAGTCCGAGCTTCCGTAAAATGTACTCCGAGTTACTGGGACGTTACCGCAACAAAGAAGCTGTCATAGTAGATACCCGTCATAATGGCGGCGGTTGGCTGCACGATGACGTCGTTACCCTTCTGAGCGGAAAAGAATACCAGCGTTTCGTTCCACGTGGACAATATATCGGAAGCGACCCATTCAACAAATGCTGAAGCTTCATGTATGTTAGCTTGTGAAGACAATTACAGTAATGCTCACGGTACTCCATACGTATATAAGACATTAGGCATCGGCAAATTGATTGGTACTCCCGTTGCAGGAACCATGACTGCTGTATGGTGGGAACGACAGATTGACCCATCTATCGTATTCGGTATCCCACAGGTAGGATGTATGGATATGCAAGGAAAATATCTCGAAAATCAAACTTTACAACCAGACATTCTGGTCTACAACGAACCGGGAGCCAGCCTGAAAGGAGAAGATGCTCAACTGAAAGCAGCAGTAGATCATCTACTGAAAGAGTTGTCAAAAAAGAAATAAGTATATTAATATAAAAGCCCCAAATATGGGGCTTTTATATTAAACTATCTATCAGCGACCTAATACATTCATTTTTGGTTTTAAAGAAAGAAGTCGTTCCTTTAAAACCAACGACGCCTTCTGTTATATAGCTATTCTACAAGTTGGAAATATTTATTCTTTTAGAATCAGTAACGATTATAAGAAACCACTTTTTCCTGCGGCTTTCTCATCTTCTTCCGCTTCTCCTTTACCGGATATCCGATCGCAACATCCAGTAACAGACGTTTGGAAGCAGGGATGCCGGTCAAGCGCTTTATCTCCTTTTCATCAAACCAGCCCAAAATACACGATCCCAGTCCTTCACTTTCAGCAGCCAATGTGATATGAGCAGCAGCAATTCCAATATCAATCAGCGGGAAATGCTTATCCTTCACTTTTCCTCCAAGTAGAGAAGTGATATTGGCGGACTCTTCTACAATCAGGATATGTACTGGAGCATCCTTAGCAAATTTATTCATCCCAAGTCCTGCAGCAGCCTTACCCACTTTTAAAGCCAATTCACGGTCAGTTATCACCACGAACTTCCAAGGCTGTGCATTACAGGCAGAAGGAGCCAAACGACCCGCCTCTAAAATCCTCTCCAACTTCTCCGCTTCTACCGGACGTTCTTTATCATACGCCCGGTCACTCTGCCGGGAAAGTACCAATTGCAGAAAGTCTGTATATTCCATATTATTTGTATTGAATCATCCGGCTGATATACTTGCCGATTATATCAAACTCGATATTCACCACACTGCCGATTGTAAACGTATGGAAATTGGTATATTCATAAGTATAAGGAATGATAGCCACCTGAAAAGTATCATCTGTCGGATTACATACCGTCAGACTAACACCGTTCACGGTCACCGAACCCTTATCAACAGTAATATATCCGCGCTTTGCCATTTCTTTATCAAACGCATACCGAAATGTAAAGTACCAGCTTCCTTCTGCATCCTTGATATCAATGCAGGTTGCAGTCTGGTCTACATGTCCCTGAACAATATGCCCATCCAACGGCCGTTCATCATCATGCTACGCTCTACATTCACCTTATCTCCTACCTTCAACAGACCGAGATTGAACGTTCCAATGTTTCTTTCATGGCAGTCACCGTATACGTGTCATCCGTCAGACTTACTACTGTCAGGCAGACACCGTTGTGAGAAATACTCTGGTCGATTTTCAACTCATTCACAAACGAACACTTAAATGTAAAGTGTATATTCTCCTGGTCTTTCACCAGTGCTACCAAGGTAGCATATTCTTCTACAATTCCGGAAAACATAATTTACGATTTTACGATTTGAAATACTCTTTTTATATAGGGTTCAAAGATACAAATAAGCCGGCAGGAAAGAAAATAAGAGCAAAAAAATGGGGCTTTTCACAAAGCTCCATTTTTCAGTTTTCAATAGGTATTAGTTTTTTTTAAGGTAAAAAGATTGTTTTCAGGATAACGGTGCAAATATAGTCGCTTTTACTGATACTCTCCAAATTATAAAACATGTCATATAACATCTTTTTGAAAATTCTTTGGATTTATTATCATTTGACGCAAAAACGCCTGTAACTTACCCGTTATAGGAGACAAATATAGGATAAAATTTTAAGGAGCCCTAATTTCTGTTTAAAAAACTGCAAAAAATTATCTATTCGGATAGTTCTCGTCTATCTTTCCGCTATGCTTTAATACCTTGGCGTCAATGAAGAAAACAATCTCTTCGGCGATATTATTAATGTGGTCGCCGAACGTTCCAATTTACGGAAAACGCTCACCAATCCACACACGTATGTACTGTTTCAGGATGTTCAATGATATAATCGGCAAGGATTCCCGTTGCCTGTGCGTTGATTTCGTCCAGCAGATTATCTTTGCCGAATACGGTAGTTGCCATTTCAATACTCTCCTCATGCAAGGCACGTTTTGCCAGTTCCAACATTGAAAGTACCTCAGCATGCATCTCACCCAAACGCAGACGCGTCATTAACTCAGCGTCAAGCACCGGTTCTTTGCAACGTATCACGAAACGGGCAATCCCTTCCGCAAAGTCTCCCAAGCGTTCCAGATTCGTATTAATCTTCAGCATAGCCAATACAAAACGAAGGTCGATTGCTACCGGATTGTATAGTGCGATAATATCTTCCACATCACTGTCTATTTTTAGTTCGAAGGCATTCACCCGGCGTTCACGGACCATTACCTGTTGCGCCAACTCCTTGTCGAGTGTCAAAACAGCCTCCCCGGCACGGTCAAGCTGATTATACACCAACGTCCACATCTCGTCAATTTCCTTCTTCAATAGAATGAGTTCCGATTCTATAAACTTTACCATAGTCTATTATATATAAGTGTTAATATTCCTATTTATCCCCGCCATTCCGGTACAAACTATCCGAAACGTCCTGTAATATAATTCTGCGTAGCCTCTTTCTCCGGATTCGTGAAAATCTTCTTCGTATTGTCAAATTCCACCATTTCACCCATATAAAAGAACGCAGTCTTATCACTTACACGAGCTGCCTGCTGCATATTATGCGTTACAATCACAATCGTATAGTCCTTCTTTAATTCGTGAATCAATTCTTCCACTTTAGCCGTAGAAATAGGGTCGAGTGCAGAAGCAGGCTCATCCATCAACAACACTGAAGGAGATACCGCCATTGCACGAGCGATACAAAGACGCTGCTGCTGCCCGCCGGACAAAGCATAGGCCGATTCTTTCAGTTTATCTTTCACTTCATCCAAAGCGCAGCCCCTTTCAGCGTTTCTTCCACCCGTTGACGAATGAATGCATTATCCTTCACTCCATTCACACGAAGTCCATAAGCCACATTCTCGAAGATACTTTTCGGAAAAGGATTAGGACGCTGGAACACCATTCCCACATTCTTACGAAGTTCGTCCACTTCCACTCCTTTCGCATATATATTCTGTCCGTCAATACGAATCTCCCCCTCCAAGCGGGTAGCGGGAATCAAATCATTCATCCGGTTGAAAAGCCGGAGAAAGGTAGACTTTCCACAACCGGAAGGCCCGATAAACGCAACAACCGATTTTTCCTCAATCTGCATACTGATTCCTTCAAAGCATGGAAATCACCATACCAGAAATTCACATCACGCGCATCTATTTTTACTGTATCCATATATTATTTAATTCGTCTTTACTCTTTTTTCAAAATATTTCCTCAAAGCATTAGCCAGCAGATTCACCAGTAGGATAATCACAATCAGGACCAATGCAGTGCCATAAGCTAACGGCAACTGCGCCTCCATATCCGTTCCACTGGTCGAAATCACATACAAGTGATAAGGCAACGCCATACACTGGTCAAGAATACCGGTCGGCAACTGCGGCAGGAAGTAAGCGGCGCAAGTAAAAAGAATAGGAGCCGTTTCACCCGAAACACGCCCTAAAGCCAGAATCAGCCCGGTGATAATGTTCGGCATTCCCATAGGCAGAATTACATGCCAGATCGTTTGCAACTTTGTTGCTCCCAATGCCCGGCTACCTTCACGCATACTATCCGGAATAGCCTTCAACGCTTCTTCCGTAGTACGTATCACCAAAGGTACACAAAGTAAGCCTAACGTCAAAGAACCCGCTAGGATACTGTCACCAAAGCCCATATAATTGACAAACAATGCCATACCAAACAAACCGAACACAATAGAGGGAATACCACTCAGGTTATTCGTCATTACCCGGATAAAGCGTACCAATTTTCCTTTCGGCGCATACTCATTCATGTAGATGCCACTCATCACACCTACCGGGAAAGCAAACAACGCACTACCTACCATTAGATAAAAAGTACCTACGATAGCCGGCCAGATACCTCCACCCCTCATACCGTCCGTAGGTGCTGAAGTGATAAACTCCCAACTGATAGCACCACTGCCTTTATATATAATAAACCCGAGAATTGCAAAGAGTATCAGCACAATACAAAGACTCAACAAGCGGAAAATTCCGAAAGCCAAGCTTCTGCGAACGATGTTTAGCCTTATTATTACTACAAATTTCCATTTTATTTACTACGTTTTAATCCTTTAGAAGAAATGTATTCCACGCTAAAGTTAATAATTAGTGTGATGAAGAACAGCACGACGCCCAACATAAACAAGGCTGATAATGCGGACCACCGGCAGGAGCTTCTCCCAATTCCGCCGCAATGGTAGCCGGAATGGTACGCAACGGTTCGAGAATAGTAGTCGGAATTACGGCAGCATTACCCGTCACCATTAACACCGCCATTGTTTCACCGATAGCCCGTCCGATGCCAAGCACTACTCCGGAAGTAATCCCCGAAATAGAATAAGGAATCACTACCTTATATATAGTCTGCCATTGCGAAGCTCCTAATGCCAGACTCGCCTCCCGCATAGCACGCGGACAGTTTCTCATCGCATCCTCCGTCACCGTAATTATGGTAGGCAATGCCATAATAGCCAGCACGACACTTCCTGCCAATCCACTCTCGCCCACCGGAAGATCAAACAGTTTCTGAATCAACGGAACAATAACGATCAATCCGAAAAAGCCGTATACAACGGAAGGAATACCACTCAATAATTCAATAATAGGTTTCAGCCAGCTCCGTACCTTCGGATTTGCCACTTCGGACATATAAATAGAAACCGAAAGTCCGAACGGTAATGCAAAAAGAATAGCAAACAAGCTACCCACAACGTACCGGCAATCAAAGGCAGAAATCCGAACTGTGCTGCCGGAGTTGCCGTCGGAAACCATTCGGCACCTGCAAAAACATCCTTTACCGAGATCGTGTTATCCTCTATAAGATGCACCGAGTCAGGATGAACGATAAACTTCTGCGGAACAAATGCCACAATACCCGGCATCTTTTCCACTAGTTCCGTTATCTTCTCACCTGCATATTCATAAGCGGGGCCGAGTTCTTCTTCGGTATAATACTGTGTTATATCCTCCAGACGGAAAACCCGGATAGGCAGGTCTTTCCCGCCGAGTTCTTTCCAGTTCGTTATCTCCTCATCGAAAACATTCTTTATCTGCGCCGGAGTCAGCACGCTTACCTTATTACTCTTATTCAGCGCCAACACATATCCTTCTTCAATCACTTTACTTTTGAATAGCCCGAAAGCTCAGTAAACAGGAAAAGAACGATAAGCAGAATTGTAATACTCGTTACGAAACCGCTACAAGTCAGGACACCTTCTATAATCTTTTCAAAAAACTTTTTCATACCTATTTGAATTCTGATGCAAAGAAAGCATCTCCTTATTAAGGGGATGTGACTAACGTTTGAAGGAAATGTTTCAATCATATTACATTTGTATTACAACATCTATTTCCACCCTACATGAAACAAGAATGTAATATCCAATTGTTTTATTTGCACCAGCAATAAAAAAGAATAATTTATGAAAGTGAGAAGAAACTTATTAATCGCCTTTTCCCTACTCTCTCTTAGTGTCAATGCACAACGTATCAAAGGCAGCGACACTGTATTGCCTGTCGCCCAGCAGACAGCAGAACGGTTTATGAACCAGCACCCTGACGCCCGTGTCACAGTGACCGGCGGAGAACCGGTGTAGGTATCTCCGCTTTAATGGATAACACAACGGACATCGCCATGGCCTCCCGTCCGATCAAGTTCAGCGAAAAGATGAAAATCAAGGAAGCCGGACAGGATGTAGACGAAATCATTGTAGCCTATGATGCTCTTGCCGTAGTGGTACATCCTTCCAATCCTGTGAAACAACTTACCCGCCAGCAATTGGAAGACATTTTCCGTGGAAAGATCACCAACTGGAAACAAGTGGGCGGAGACGACCGCAAAATAGTAGTGTACTCCCGTGAAACATCTTCCGGAACTTACGAATTCAAGGAAAGCGTATTGAAAACAAAAATTATATGTCGAGCAGCCTTTCCATGCCTGCACCGGTGCCATTATCCAGTCTGTCAGCCAGACAAAAGGAGCCATCGGATATGTCGGTCTGGCCTATGTATCTCCACGTATCAAGACTCTCTCCGTATCCTATGACGGAAGCCATTATGCTACGCCTTCGGTAGAAAATGCCACCAACAAAACATATCCGATCGTGCGCCCTCTTTATTACTATTACAATGTAAAAAACAAAGAGGCAGTCACCCCCTTGATTCAGTTTATTCTTTCACCCGAAGGACAGGAGATTATAAAAAGAGCGGCTATATTCCGGTTAAGTAATCACATCCGTATCTATCAGAAGATGTGTTAAAAACCTGAATTAGAAAGCAATTGGCAGATAGTCTAAACTTTTTTTTTTCTATTTTTGAGGTTTTATTCCTTTTTTTTTCATAATATAGCCGATGAATATAATTATCACCAGAGCATTAAATATGGAATTTGAGGAAAAAGACCTTGCTGCAAAGGTTTTTCATGGAAAAAAAGATAAACTACTATACATACTAGAACTTTCTTATAAGAAGTACTATAATTTGTTGTATAACTATGGATTAAAACTAACCAACGATTCTGAGTTGGTTCAGGACTTTATCCAAGAAATATTCACTAAACTTTGTAAACGTGAAAATATCGATAACATTTCTAATATAAAGATATACCTACTCCGTGCTATGCGTAATATAATCTACGATTATTACGCAGCCCAAAAAGATATAGTCAGCATCGATGATATGGAATTCTTAATTCCTGATGATGCTGAAGTATTCAAGACATTCTTTTCTAAAAATGATGAGGAACTGCAAAAATATCAAACCTTATTGCAGACAATCAATTCTTTGCCCAATCAACAGAAACAAATTCTTTATTTATTTTACATAAAGGGATTAACTCATAAAGAGATTAGCGAAGTGTTGGATATCAATCCGCAATCATCTATGAACTCCCTTGCCAAATCTATCCGCAAGCTACGCATACAGTTCGGGCAGATATCCGAAAAATAGAGAAACCTTCATCGACGGATTTATTTTGTAAATATCCGAAAATGAAGGTTTTTCTAAAACATTAATATCTGACGAATATATTAACGAACAGGTATTTCTACACGCCTCCCATCGGCCTGGACTGCATAAAGCTTAGCATCAGCCAGATCAATTCCACCAGGTATATCATACCCATACATATTAAAAAAATAAAGCAGGTCACCGTCCGCTGCCCCACGACGTAACTCGAAAGCCACAGCATTCTCTCCATTCTTCACTGAATATCTACGACCGTTAACCGTGCAATATACTTCACTGCTGACCGGTTTTACACTACCTTTAAACTGTGTATAATACCCGACATCCGAAGGCTCACTATCCAAACCAATATCTCCGGCTTTACGGTCTTCAATATATTGAAACGCGTGTTTCGGTTTGGGATAGATAGACATCTCCGCCTTTGCTTTCCGAATCATTTCCTCTGTTACAAGATAATCATAAGTTCCATATTGTTCGATGACACCCTTTCCCGGTATAAAGAATCCCCACAATTCAAAAAAGTCACTCAAATCCTCATGAGCAGCCTGTGAAGCCTTTACCGCTAACTTCAATTGAGCAGCTCCCGGGTTATTCTCATCAATACGATCTGCCCGTAATAATTGGAAAAGCGTTTGCCAAAATTTTTCATTATAACCACACCGATGATAATAATTCCACAGTTGCCACTACATACGCATATGGATTTCGGTATCTTCATTCATGTGATGTGGGTTTCCCATGTCGAACCAAGCCTGTCCTTCTACAAAACGCGCATCAGCCAAATGAAAAAGTTCACTACCACGAGAACAATATTTGCCTAATTTATAAAGCACATAATTAGAAAATAAATTATTGGAAGATTCAGTACAACCAGGCCAGTTTATCGCTTTCTGATGAATGTGTCCGATCTCATGTGCAGGTCCCCAGGCATTATCTTTATCTGCCATTACATTATCCCTCAATAAGATATTATCAAGATAAGTATAAACAAAAGCCACACGATAATCCGACGCCACATATACCCATATTCCGGTGAAATAGCAAAAATATGATTATTCATTTGTGAAGGCCATACATCTTCAATCCCCATTAATTCCTGTTCCCAGCCAACAATATCATCCCACAAGTTAATGGCGGAAAGTATTCTATCGGGAACAAAACTCCGTAATTTTTCAGTATGGAAATAAAACATGATCTTATTACCACGAACACAAAAATACTTATGGTTTGCCGCAGCCAACAACTGTGCATATTTCTGATCCGTCTTATGATCTTTCAAATCAAAAAAGCCGGTCACTTTTCCACTACCTGAAGGAATATGAATGTTTACAGGTTTAGCCCTGTCATCATTGAGCATAGCTGTATACATCACAAATAATTGCCCGGATTCTTTCATCGTCAATTTGTTTATACCCGGAGATAGAAAATAAATAGAACCACTTGAGTTGACTATCCAACCTCTATCTTCTTCATCATTCGTATAAGTCTCTCCTATCACTTGCAAAGAGAGTTGCTGTCCGTATGTATCTCCGACCAATACGATGATTTCTTCATCTTTCTCCACCGATATACCGGTAGGATTATCAAGATTGCCATATTTTTTAGTCATCAATTTGTCTGCCCATTCGACAACATCACTGTACGGGGCATACTTTCTGATTCGGAACTCTTTCTCATGTGTATCGTATGTATCATTATACAGAGCTAAAGCCAAACGGGCAAAGTATCCCGGCAATTCATTGATAACATCTTCTGTGACACCTTCGTTCAAGGCAGTACATGAAAGATCTGTGAAGACTTTAAGTAATTGGTCATTCACCGAGCTTTCTTTATTATATCGGAAAAACTCCATTTCATCACAACTCACAAAGTTATTATATCCTGAATATACCATAAATTTAATGCCGCTAACACGCTTTGTCTCGTCAAACAAAACCCGTGACGCCATATCTTGTCCACGAAAATCGTATTCCCCATATTTCACCCAATCAGTATGTCCGATATCAGTGGCCGTATAAACTTCCACCCGACCAAAATTACCATTGCCGGCACGGGTATGATAAATCACATAATCAATCTCTGTATCCGGTTCAAAATAATATTCGAGCGACACTGGAAAATTTGCTGATTTTCCAAATAAAGAATGATAGCCATCAGCTTCAGGAGTAAACTTCCGTCAAAAGAACATTCAATTCCACGACCATTTTGATGTTCCGAATCTTTGCCTCCAATAACCTTTACCTGGATATCTTCAGGCACCTCGAAGGTAGAAAACTGTAACACCGTAATCGTATAATCATGAATAGCAGATGTTACGGATATCGTAGCAGTTCTATTATCACGAGTATTATTAGACTCTGCCTTCATCACTATAACCTGTCCTTTTTCCGGATCAGCCTCTTTATAAACTTTAAGCCAGTCCGCATCACTTTCCACCTGCCAATCCGACATAGGAAGCGTAGTCTTTACCTGAACGACAACGGTAGAAGCATTCCCGTCCAAGCTCTGTTGCAAAGCAGTTCCCTCAATTTCAAATTTTGAATTTAATTGTTCCTCATCTTTACAAGATTGCAATAGAAACAACCAAACTCCAATGAATCCAGCTAATCTTATGATATTATATATTTTCACAATTTCCTCCTTTCTATTCAAGTTCGAACACTGTTAATACAGCAGCATGGTCTCCAGGCCATACGTCATCTATCTCAGGCATTGTACGTACAATCTTCGAAGCAACAGTTTTTATTCCATTACCTTTACTATAAATAAAATCAACACGAGAAGTCTGCGACTGTCCGAAAATGACCGCATACGTTCCTTCTCCCCGCTCCAATTCATCCGGTTTATCTCTCTGAAAGTATCCCTAAAACCTTTATCAAGCATATAACGTGACACGGGCAGTTCCTCAGCTATATATCCGAAATGAATAGGAGCCGCCTTATGCTCCAATCCAAATGGCTGCACGAATTAAAGTCCCCACCGATAATGATCGGCATAGAAGAATCCACATAAGGAATCAAGTCATTCTCCAACAGACGTTTCATATCGACCAAAGCTAATATACTATCCTCCGCAGCCCACCTATGAGTATCCATTCCATAATTAGCATAATAACAAGTATATTCCGGCCGTAGGCATAACGCAACCAGCAAGCATTCACATACACCTTTTTCCCGGAAGAGCGTGATTATAGCAGGATTTGAATAAAAAGTATTCTTCGTCTTAATTTTCTGTATAGGATAACGGCTAAACAAACACAAATTATCCCCTGGAGAAGGAGTCTGCAAATTAAATCCGATAGCTTTTGCTATCATTTCTTGCGAACCGTATCCTTCTTGCATAGTAACAACATCAGCACCGGACTGCTTAATCAGATCGATAATACGTTCGCGCCCATCTTTGCCCAAATGTTTACCTCCGTGCCAAATATTCCATTGGAGTACTTTCAGATATTTCTTATTATTCCGGCTATCAGATGTAATCATTACCGGAAGACAATCATCGGATAATATGGGAGTAATAGAACGACGGCCTATTTTTACAGACTGAACGTTTACTCCCAAGCAATTACCCAATACAGCCTCAGCATTGACATCGACCGTAACTAATAGATAGTTGGTACCATGTTTCAACCGCGTGGATTCGTTTTCCGAAAGACGTATCTTTATCTTTCCGGATTTCGGGACCAATCCGCCTTTTACCAATTCAATCCGTACATTCGAACGAGGTTTCGACCCGGTATTATAAATATGGATCCGTTCGATATCTTTCAACGAAGTACAATTTCCAAAATCAAGCACCAGTTCTTTTACCGCTTTAGGCGACTGTTCACCTTGAGTCTCTATACGTAGTTTTAACAGTTGAAAGTCTCGTTTTCCCCGGTCAACATCCCATTCGGCAGGCAAAGCCACTACCTTGAACAATTCTTGTTCTCCATATTCCGCACGAAATAAAGGGTTATCATTTTCAACCGCATAAGCTAAAGGGGCAGACTTATATTGCTCCAGACGGCCGTTACGCAAATGAAATGACAACCGTCCCTCCGCAGCTCTATTGATAGAGATATCCTCCGATAAATCATCAAAATTATAATAACCTTTCAAATAATCAAACTGACTGTGCCGTGCTGTGACCGGACGATACATCCATTCATTCAATTCCTTTTCCGTCAATCCTGTTTTCCAAATGCGTACTTCATCAATGCAACCACCAAAGCGCTCTCTGATGATTCATTGATTCCGATTGCTCCGGGTAAAATGACAGTGGCAGTATCTTTACGAGCGACTTCCCGTCCATTAATATATAACAAGGTACAACGTCCATTACAGACTGCTGCTACATGCGTCCACTTTCCTTTAGGAATTTCTTCCCCAACCAATCCTGTAGCTACATTGCACAATCGTCCATGATCTATCACCAACGGCAGATAGTCCAACGAATTGAGTTCACTGTATTCTCCACCGCCAATAATCACTTCCTGCGACTTCCATTCATTATTATCAGGTTTAATCCATGCTTCCAATGTCCAATGGCGGCATAAGGTATCCATACCTATACGCAGATTATTGTCTTTACCGTCCAAACAGACAACCTTGTTGGATTGTGCCAATAAATGTATTCCAAACAAACTAAAAAAAATAGTATATAACAATGTCTTCATAATACTTATTATAAAAAGTAGGGCCGGGAAGACCAAAGAATAACTGCGGTCGACCCGGCCACTAAATAAAAAAGTTAAGAGAGAAAGAATCAATTATAATATGGATTCTGCACTAATTGTGGCATTTTATTAGTTTCCTTCATCGGAATAGGCATTAAGTACTGTCCTTTATGGAAATTACGGATCAAAGGAATCTCTCTTACCTGGAAGAATCCTGCATCATCATTGGCAGCCACATTCAAACCTAAATCGGGTATCCCCAAATATTTCTCTGCAATTTTCCACCGACGAATATCAAAGAACTTCTGACCTTCAAGATAAAATTCAAGAGAACGTTCCTGTCTGACAATCTCCCTCAATCCTTCTTTTGTGTCTTGGTAACCGGGGTTAGTAGAAAAATTATCCCAGGCCTCGTCTACTTTGGGAATGCCCGCACGTACACGCACTTTATCGATATAATCTTTAGCTTTATCCAATTCTCCAATCTCCACCAAAGCTTCTGCATAATTCAAATACATTTCAGCCATACGGAAAAGAGGTAGCGGATAGTGCACCACGCCATCTTCATACGAAGGATGCACCAGTTTTTTGTTATGATATCCGGTAACAGAATAATAAAGGTCTTGATTTCGCTTACCATGACGGTCATTATTGCGTAATTCCTCCACAATGACCCGCTTGGCAGGATCATCACTCGTTATCTCGCCGTCATACTGCGTGATTTCATAGAAACCATGATGAAAACCTATGTTTGCATAAAAACGCGGCTCTCTGTCAAGATGCATTTTTATAGAAGTACCATTACTAACATTCGAGTAATTGTTTCCGTCATAATTCACCGGTAGCTCAACAATATTAAACCTCCCGTCATAATCATATGTCTTATCTTTATCCATTGGCAATCCATTCTTTGTATAAAACGATTCCACCATTTGCAATGTAGCGCTATACCGCCTGAACCATCATACACAATGTCAATATATTGGCGAGGAATAGACCGATTCTGAATATCATAGTATTCTTCTTTCCGGGTATCAGCCAAATGACTTCCGGACTTGGATTTGAAAAATCAATCACAGAATAACGTATTCTACGTTGTGCCGGATTAGATAATCCCGGACGATTATCGTCAGG
>ENA-OQCK01000404-OQCK01000404.1-human-gut-metagenome-genome-assembly--contig:-NODE-404-length-24291-cov-3.718052_pt1 | contig 24291 bp, 23 predicted proteins | sample MGYA00242498_ERZ504578 | MGnify/ENA primary metagenome ERZ504578 (study PRJEB26092, sample SAMD00036229) | human gut metagenome | host: Homo sapiens | study: EMG produced TPA metagenomics assembly of...
AAGAAAAGAAAGAGAAGAAGCGGCAAGAGAATGAGTAAAAAACAGTTAGCCGCGCTATTGATAGACTTTTTCCATGCCAAACAAAGCGAGACGCTGAGCATGAAATATATTTTCTCAGAGTTACATCTCACCACTCACCCGCAGAAAATGCTATGCGTCGATATTCTTCACGAAATGCTGGATGATGACTATATCAGCGAAATAGAAAAGGGAAAGTTCCGTCTCAACAATCATGGAACAGAGATGACCGGCACCTTCCAACGGAAAAGTAACGGAAAGAATTCCTTCATCCCCGAAGGAGGGGGCGATCCTATCTTTGTGGCCGAACGCAACTCGGCCCATGCGATGAACAACGACAAAGTAAAGATCACCTTCTACGCCAAACGTAAAAACAAGGATGCCGAAGGGGAAGTAATAGAAATACTGGAACGTGCCAACGATACATTTGTCGGTACACTGGAAGTAGCCAAGTCGTATGCTTTTCTGGTGACGGAAAACCGTACACTTGCCAATGACATCTTTATCCCGAAAGAAAAGCTGAAAGGTGGTAAAACCGGAGACAAAGCAATTGTGAAAGTGACCGAATGGCCGGACAAGGCAAAAAATCCTATCGGACAAGTCATTGATATACTTGGCAAAGCCGGTGAAAACACTACGGAGATGCACGCCATTCTTGCCGAATTCGGTTTGCCTTATGTCTATCCGAAGTCGGTAGAGACAGCGGCAGACAAGATTCCCGCCGAAATTTCAGCCGAAGAGATTGCCAACGTGAGGACTTCCGCAAAGTTACCACTTTCACTATTGACCCGAAAGATGCCAAAGACTTCGACGATGCACTTTCTATCCGCAAATTGAAAGAAGGATTGTGGGAAGTAGGTGTACACATCGCCGATGTGACGCATTACGTGAAAGAAGGAGGAATCATTGACAAAGAGGCAGAAAAACGCGCCACTTCCGTCTATCTGGTGGACCGCACCATTCCGATGCTTCCCGAACGATTGTGTAACTTCATCTGTTCCCTCCGCCCGAATGAAGAAAAGCTGGCTTTCTCCGTAATCTTCAATATTACCGAAAAAGGTGAAGTCAAGGATTCACGCATCGTTCATACGGTTATCAACTCCGACCGCCGCTTTACTTACGAAGAGGCACAGCAAATTATCGAGACAAAAGAAGGAGACTTCAAGGAAGAAGTACTCACACTGGATACTATCGCCAAAGCACTTCGCGAAAAACGTTTCTCAGCAGGAGCTATCAACTTCGACCGTTACGAAGTGAAGTTCGAGATCGATGAGAAAGGGAAACCTATCAGCGTTTACTTCAAGGAGTCAAAAGACGCCAATAAGCTGGTAGAAGAATTTATGTTGCTTGCCAACAGAACCGTAGCCGAAAAGGTAGGACGTGTGCCGAAGAATAAGAAAGCCAAAGTGCTCCCTTACCGTATCCACGACCTGCCCGACCCGGAAAAGCTGGAAAACTTGTCGCAGTTCATCGCCCGTTTCGGCTATAAAGTACGTACAAGCGGTACAAAAACAGATATTTCAAAGTCTATTAACCACCTTCTGGACGATATTCATGGTAAGAAAGAAGAGAATCTGATTGAAACAGTTTCTATCCGTGCCATGCAGAAAGCGCGTTACTCTACGCATAACATCGGCCACTACGGACTGGCATTCGAATATTACACTCACTTCACCTCACCGATCCGCCGTTTCCCGGATATGATGGTACATCGTCTGTTGACGAAGTACATAAACGGAGGACGCAGCGTATCAGAAGCCAAATACGAAGACCTCTGCGACCACAGTTCGAACATGGAGCAAATAGCTGCCAACGCTGAACGCGCTTCTATCAAATATAAACAGGTAGAATTTATGAGCGAACGCTTGGGCAGATTTACGATGGCGTAATCTCCGGTGTAACCGAATGGGGACTCTACGTAGAACTGAACGAAAATAAATGTGAAGGTTTGGTGCCCATCCGCGATCTGGATGATGATTATTACGAATTTGACGAGAAGAACTATTGCCTTCGCGGACGTCGTAAAAACAAGATATATAGTCTGGGAGATGCTATTACCGTTCGCGTAGCACGTGCCAACCTTGAGAAGAAACAATTGGATTTTGAATTAATAGAAAAATAAGTTCACCACAAAGGGGAAGCTAACAACCATTATGAAAACCTTTATCATCGAAGACAAACAAAGAATCGATCTATTATTCTTCATTGTGACGTTTGTTTTGTAGGTATAGTCGATATGGAAGGTAATCCATACGTAGTTCCGATGAACTTCGGTTATGAAGACGGCATTATCTATCTCCACTCCGGGCCCGAAGGCAGTAAAGTGGAAATGTTGGAACACAATAATAATGTCTGTATCACTTTTAGTCTCGGACACAAGCTTGTCTATCAGCACGAAAAAGTGGCTTGCAGTTACAGTATGCGTTCTGAAAGTGCGATGTGTCGCGGAAAAGTAGAGTTCGTTGAAGACATGGAAGAAAAACGTGGCGCATTGGACATTATCATGTGTCATTATACGAATAATGAATTTAATTACTCCGATCCGGCTGTCCGTAATGTTAAAGTATGGAAAGTACCGGTAGACCGGATGACGGGAAAAGTATTCGGCCTGCGAGCTGATGAAAAGCCATAGATATGAAAAAATTAGTATGTGGACTTACCTTGTGTCTGTCTGTCGGCAACATCTTTGCCGGCAGTACAAAAGACATATACAAGAAGAATTGGATTGACTTTAATAAGAACGGAGTCAAGGACGTATACGAAGACCCTGCCGCTCCTATTGAAGCCCGTGTTGCGGATTTGCTGTCGCAAATGACGCTGGAAGAGAAAACCTGCCAAATGGCTACTTTATACGGTTCGGGGCGGGTATTGAAAGATGCATGGCCCACTGCCGAATGGTCAAAGGAAATCTGGAAAGACGGTATCGGGAATATTGACGAACAGGCGAACGGATTGGGTAAATTCGGTTCCGAGCTTTCTTATCCGTATGCCAACAGTGTAAGAACCGCCACGAAATACAACGCTGGTTTGTAGAACAGACACGGTTGGGCATTCCCGTTGACTTTACCAATGAAGGAATACGCGGATTGTGCCACAATCGGGCTACCATGTTTCCTGCCCAATGCGGACAAGGTGCCACGTGGAACAAGAAACTGATCCGAGAAATTGCGAAAGTCACTGCTGATGAGGCAAAAGCGCTCGGATATACCAATATTTACGCCCCGATTCTGGACATTGCCCAAGACCCGCGCTGGGGACGGGTAGTAGAGAGTTATGGCGAAGATCCTTATCTGGCAGGCGAACTGGGAAAACAAATGATTCTCGGTCTGCAAGCCGAAGGACTGGCAGCCACTCCGAAACATTTTGCCGTCTATAGTATCCCGGTTGGAGGACGTGATGGAGGTACACGTACCGACCCGCACGTGGCTCCGCGTGAGATGAAGACTCTTTATTTGGAACCCTTCCGCAAAGGAATTCAGGAAGCAGGAGCCTTAGGGGTAATGAGCTCTTATAATGATTATGACGGAGAACCCGTCTCCGGGAGTTATCATTTCCTTACTGAAATTCTGCGTCAACAATGGGGGTTCAAGGGATATGTAGTATCGGACAGTGAAGCAGTGGAATTCCTGCATACAAAACACCGCATTACCCCGACTGAAGAAGAAATGGCGGCACAAGTAGTAAATGCAGGACTGAATATCCGCACCAACTTCACCCCGCCACAAGATTTTATCCTCCCTTTACGCCGTGCAATCAGCGAAGGAAAAATCTCTTTGCATACCCTCGACCAACGTGTAGGTGAAATCTTACGTGTCAAATTTATGTTGGGGCTTTTTGATAATCCGTACCCAGGTGATGATCGTCATCCAGAAACAGTAGTACACAATGCCGCTCATCAGGAGGTATCTATGAAAGCGGCTTTAGAGTCTATTGTTCTTCTGAAAAACGAGAATCAGATGCTTCCGTTGTCCAAGAGCCTCAACAAAATAGCAGTTATCGGTCCGAATGCAGAAGAAGTGAAGGAACTGACGTGCAGATACGGCCCTGCCCATGCTCCTATCAAGACTGTATATCAGGGAATCAAAGAATATCTGCCTAATGCAGAAGTCAGCTATGCAAAGGGATGTAACATCATTGACAAGTATTTCCCAGAAAGTGAATTATACAATGTTCCTTTGGATACACAGGAACAAGCTATGATTAAATGTAAGCAGTAGAACTGGCAAAAGTTTCGGACATCGCTATTCTTGTATTAGGCGGAAATGAGAAGACGGTTCGGGAGGAATTTTCCCGTACCAGCCTCGATCTCTGCGGGCGTCAGCAGCAATTGCTGGAAGCTGTATATGCAACAGGAAAGCCAGTAGTTTTGGTAATGGTAGACGGAAGGGCAGCAACAATCAACTGGGCCAACAAATACGTTCCCGCTATTGTGCATGCCTGGTTCCCCGGTGAATTTATGGGGAATGCTATTGCTAAAGTCCTTTTCGGAGATTACAATCCGGGCGTCGCCTGGCTGTAACTTTCCCGAAGTCAGTAGGACAGGTTCCATTTGCATTTCCATTCAAACCCGGCTCCGATTCAAAGGGGAGAGTCCGTGTAGACGGAGTTCTTTATCCTTTCGGATATGGGTTAAGTTACACTACTTTTGAATATTCAGCCTTGAAGATCTCCAAACCGGTTATAGGTCCACAAGAAAACATGACCCTTTCGTGTATCGTAAAGAATATCGGGAAAAGAGCTGGAGATGAAGTAGTTCAGCTTTATATTCGGGATGATTTCAGCAGTGTGACTACCTACGACAAGGTGTTACGTGGCTTCGAACGTATTCATTTGCAACCGGGAGAAGAACAGACAATCAGCTTTACCTTACTCCTCAAGACTTGGGGTTATGGGACAAGAACAATCAGTTACGGTAGAACCGGGTAGTTTTTCAATAATGATAGGAGCTTCATCACAAGATATACGGTTGAAAGGAAGTTTTGAAGTGCAATAAACCCCAATCAATAATATAAATCCATAAGAACCGGTAATAATTTTGTTTTCCTCACTAAAAAGTGAAACAGAAATTATTACCGGTTCTTCAGATTTCTATTTTCATCTATCAGTTCAACAGATTGATTCTATTAAAGTTTACTGACTTCACTATCTATATAGTCTGCTCTATTCCTTAACCACGTCTTCAACTCTTTCACTTTTGTATCGAATGAACGAGTATTTTCCCATAATTCACTATTCCTTTCCACAGAGGTTTAAGCATTACAGCATAATCATCTACATATTGTAACAATGCATCTAGCTATTATTCTTGAAATCTTGCCAAGTTCTCTTATATATCGCTTTCACACGGCTATCTTGTAGAAAGCGTTGGAAAAATGCCGTACCGACTCCATTCATGCTACTTGAAAATAACGGTGTGTTGTAACGTCCAAAATGATTACTCGTACCTTCATAATCATACGCCCAATCAAAATCCCAGATAGGTCCCATTACATACTTGCCATTTCCTTCTTTATAGAGAAAAACACTTTTAGGATGATTTATCTCCATGTTGTGTACCAAGTTAAAGGTTATCAGAAATTTGGCAACCGATTCAATATCAATCATGTCTACATAGCTATTTCCTTCTAACGGTTCTTTTGCAAATTGTGTCGTGAATGCATTAAAGTCCTTCTTCCAATATTCAAATTGCTCTGTGGTCAAATCAGGGTCTTTCACCATTACAGGAAGGTTAAATGCAGTCGATTTAAACTTAGGCTCATCATCCCAATAAGAATCAAGTTCCCACATGACACTGTTGTTTTCATCCAAATCTACACGGTTTTCTTTAACCTCTATCTGTTCGGTCAACAAGTAAGAACCTTTATAAATTCCGTTTAAAACCACATCTACAGGAATTGCATGATTGGTAAAAGGAAGTTCCAGCAGCCGACCTATCTTGAATGCAACCGAGTTAAGCATTAATGTAGGATCAAGATGATTTGCCAACAACACATAATTCTTGGCTTTCCCCAAACCACAGATCTCTGCTTTCTTATTAAGTTTCAGTCGATAAGGCTTTTTAGGATATCCCCACGTTGAATTGCCACGTCCCTTCACCTCGGTTTTCCCTGTATAATCCTCATAGCCCCCTCTACCGTTAACAGCCAAAGTACCCTCCAGATAATAATCCTTACTTGGTATTTCCGCTATAGACGGATCTGTCGTCGTAATAGTCAATTCAGGAATAGCAGATAATAAGAATTCAGCCTTTACTGTATATTGAAAAGTCTCCCCATTTCTCATTATAAACTGATAAACTACGGGAGATGAAAAATCATTCTTTGTCATTCCACTTTTCTGTTCTACCTCGCCCACCAGTACTTTTACAGCATTCGTGGTAAATGTAGGGATAAGCTCGGATTGTGAGAATGTAACAAGGGGTATTATACTTTCTTCTCCAATAGAAGAGGAAACATCAGCAGTCAAGAATGCATTATTCTTTTTCAAAAAGCGGAAAGCAGAAAGCACTCCGGTATCTTTCAATGCAATTTCCACTGTATATTGCTGTTTACTGCCATCTTCTGCTTCCACAGTAAAAACCAATGGCTGCGAATAATCATTTGAGGTAACTCCGGATTCCTGCTCAACTCCATCTATCGTGATGGATTTTCCATTATATTCGAATACGGCAATTAATGATTTCAAATCATCATACTTATCCAATGGCAATGTAATCACACTCCCCTGAATAGAGGCTTCCACATCATTTGCGACCTTACCTTGATTATCACTTTTCAAAATAGAAAAGTTCAGCAATTCCTTCGTTGAAGAGATTGAGGGTTCTTCGTCTTTACAGGCGGAAAATAGTAAGAGAATAGTTACTAAAATCCCTAAAGTATTGTTTAACATAGTATTAAATAAAAATGGTTACTTGGCAAATATACGATTTTGCCAAATAACCACCCGATTATTCTCTCTCTTTTTTCTAAAATTCAGTGTATCATAAAGGATATTCCTCAAAAGCATACAAAATAGTAGACAAATAACGTTCGCCTGTATCGGGCAGCAACGCCACAATCATCTTCCCTTCATTTTCCGGGCGTTTTGCCAGTTCTGTCGCCGCATAAACAGCAGCACCCGAAGATATGCCGACCAGCAATCCTTCCAGCTTCGCCAGTTCACGGCTTGTACGAATGGCATCATCATTCTGCACCCGAATAATTTCATCTACGACGGAAGCCTTGTAAGTCTTCGGAATGAAACCCGCACCGATTCCCTGAATCTTATGAGGCCCAGGCTTTCCTTCCGGAAAGAACCGGCGAATCAGACGGTTCTACCGCTACCACCCTCACACTGGGGTCGCGCATCTTCAATGCTTCACCTACTCCGCTAACTGTCCCGCCAGTACCCACGCCGGCCACAAAGATATCGACTTTCCCCTCGGTATCTCTCCATATTTCCAGGCCGGTAGTACGTAAATGCATGGCGGGGTTAGCAGGATTTTCAAATTGTTGTAAGATAACAGAGTCCGGAGTTGCCGCTTTCAGTTCTTCCGCTTTGGCAATTGCTCCTTTCATACCATCCGCACCGGGAGTCAGGACCAATTCTGCTCCCAAAGCTTTCAAAAGATTGCGGCGTTCAACACTCATCGTGTCGGGCATTGTCAATATCAACTTATAACCTTTGGCAGCAGCCACAAAAGCCAGTCCTACTCCGGTGTTGCCACTAGTCGGTTCTATAATAGTAGCTCCCGCTTGCAAAACACCTTTTACCTCAGCGTCTTCAATCATCGCCAAAGCAATACGGTCTTTAACGCTTCCGGCAGGGTTAAAATATTCAAGCTTCACTACCAGGCGAGCTTTCAAATTCTTACTCTTATTATAATTACTAAGTTCCAACAACGGAGTGTTACCAACCAGGTCCGTCAATTTTCTTGCTATCTTCTCCATATATATCCGTTTTAAATTCATACGTTTTAATATATGACAAAGATAGCGCGGATTCTGTTCAGGCGAAATACCACAGATGTGGTAATTTCATACCACATCTGTCTTACAGAAAATCTGCCCGCATCGGAGTAAATGTGTCAATCAGCACGCCTGCTTCGAGACAAACACAGCCATGAGGTTTATTAGGAGCCACATAATAGCCATCTCCTGCCGATAGTATTTCTTTCTGTTCGCCAATCGTTAATTCGAACTTTCCACTTACCACATAGGTAGCCTGACTGTGATGATGTTCGTGCATTGTACCGACAGCTCCTTTTTCAAACTGCACTTTTACCATCATCAACTGTTCGTCATAACCCATTATCTGACGACGGATTCCCGGACCCGGTTCTCCCACTTCAGTTCCTTTTCAAACTGAAAGACTTCACTACACATCTTCATATTTATCAAATATTAATCTATTAAATAAAAACAAAGATAGCCTTTTAGTCCATTGACAGCAAAATAAAGGCAGCCTTCATTAACAAATCTCATAAATTATCCTGAATATTACTCGACTTAAAACAAGATTGAGTAATGTCTTATTTTTTATGTCAGAATAATCGTTATCTTTGTACGAATCATCTGATATGCATCAATTACATTCACTATTAATCTCTCTCTTATGAACACATTGAAAACTGTCTACATAGCTACTATTATTACCGGATTATTCACCGGACTGTTCTTATCTTCTTCCGCATCCGCGCAAGATATCTCAGGAACTTGGCACGGAAAACTGACTGTTCCCACCGGGTCGCTGACTATCGTATTCCATATCAACCAAGCGGCTCAAGGAACTTATGTAACAACGCTCGACAGTCCCGACCAGGGAGCCAACGGCATAAAGACACAAGCTACCTCTTTCAGTGATTCCATATTAACTATTCAGATACCTGTTATTCATGCTTCCTACAAAGGAAAATTGAAAAGTGATAAAACGATAACCGGAACATTCACACAAGGAATGCCTATCCCATTGAACCTGGAAAAGGGAGAAGCAAGCCGTCCCAACGTCCGCAGGAACCTCAACCACCTTTCCCTTATAAAAGTGAAGAAGTTACAGTAAGAAACGAACAGGACGGAATTAACCTTGCGGGGACATTAACTCTTCCCGAAAAGGGAAATAAATTTCCGGCAGTAGTGTTGGTGACAGGAAGCGGTGCGCAGAACCGGGATGAGGAGATCATGGGACACAAGCCTTTCCTAGTCATCGCCGACTATCTGACGAGGAACGGAATCGCCGTATTACGCTGTGATGATCGTGGCACAGCCGCCTCACAAGGCAACCATGCAACAGCCACCAACGAGGATTTCGCAACGGACACGGAAGCTGCCATCAATTACCTGCGCGGCAGAAAAGAAATAAACACAAAGAAGATTGGCATTATCGGACATAGCGCAGGCGGAATCATAGCATTCATCGTAGCTGCCAAAGACCCGGCGATTGCGTTTATTGTTTCATTGGCAGGAGCCGGCGTAAGAGGTGACAGCCTGATGCTGAAACAAGTAGAGATGATTTCTAAATCCCAGGGAATGCCGGATGCGTTCTGGCAAGGAACGAAACTGTCGATACGAAACAGGTATGCCATACTGCAACAAGCAGACAAAACCACAGATGAACTTCAAAAAGAGTTATATGCAGATGTTACCAAAACCATGTCGTCCGAACAACTGAAAGACTTGAATACCGTACAGCAGATTTCCTCCCAGATAAGTTCCATGACCTCCCCCTGGTATCTTCATTTTATGAGATATGACCCGGCTAAAGCATGAAAAAAATAAAATGTCCGGTACTTGCCTTAAACGGAGAAAAGGACATTCAAGTGGAGGCGGCTATGAACCTTACGGCTATCCAACAAAGAATCAGCGAGAACGGGAATAAGAATGTAACGGTAAAAGCCTACCCGAACTTAAATCATCTGTTTCAAACCTGTGAAAAAGGAACATTGGCGGAGTATGGGCAGCTAGAAGAAACCATTAGCCGGAAGTTCTAAAAGATATAACAGACTGGATTCTTAAACATTCAGGAAAGAGCAATTGAAAAGGCAATCTCTATTAATAAAAAAAACCGCAATAATATTATTATAAACACAATTATTAAAATCCATAGTCTTACATACGCAGCATTGTATAAATTGACTTAAATCAAAATATTTCACACCGAACTCACTCTGCCCGATTTTGTTTTACCTTTGCACCCGCAAAAAAGAAAAAGGTAAAAAGTTACAGGTATCAGGTTAAGTTTGGTATGAAAAAGAGTCTTATCGCATTGGCGTTCGGCACCCTGGGATTAGGTATTGCCGAATTTGTAATGATGGGTATTTTGCCCGATGTGGCAAAAGATTTAGGGATCAGTATCCCTATGGCGGGACATTTCATTTCCGCTTATGCATTAGGCGTCTGTGTGGGTGCCCCCGTGTTGACATTAGCCCGCAAATATCCGTTGAAACATATTCTGCTGGTATTAGTTACCCTGATTATGATAGGTAATATCTGTGCTGCAACAGCTCCCAATTATTGGATATTGCTTGCTGCGCGCTTCATCTCCGGACTACCGCACGGAGCATATTTCGGCGTCGGCTCCATTGTTGCCGAAAGATTGGCTGATAAAGGGAAAGGTTCGGAAGCCGTTTCGATTATGATTGCCGGAATGACCATTGCCAACCTATTCGGTGTCCCATTGGGAACTTCTCTCAGCACTATGCTTTCCTGGCGTGCCACTTTCCTGTTGGTCGGCATCTGGGGAATCGTTATCCTGTATTACATCTGGCGCTGGGTACCTCACGTAGAAGGCTTGAAGGATACCGGCTTTAAAGGACAATTCCATTTCTTGAAGACTCCGGCTCCCTGGCTCATTCTCGGTGCTACGGCGTTAGGCAACGGTGGCGTATTCTGTTGGTACAGCTATATCAACCCTATGCTGACGAATATTTCCGGTTTCTCCACCGAAAGTATTACTCCGCTGATGATTCTTGCCGGATTCGGTATGGTCATGGGAAATCTTATCAGCGGGCGCTCTCCGACCGCTATACACCCGGAAAAGTGGGAACTGCCGCACAAGCATTAATATGCCTTATGCTACTTCTCATTTTCTTCCTTTCTCCCTACAAATGGACGGCTGCTATACTGATGTGCCTTTGCACGGCAGGGTTGTTTGCCGTATCCAGCCCCGAACAAATACTGATTATCCGTGTGGCAAAAGGCGGCGAGATGTTGGGGGCTGCCTGCGTACAGGTCGCATTCAATCTGGGAAATGCCATTGGCGCTTATGCAGGGGGATTGACTGTTAGTGAAGGCTATCGTTACCCCGCCCTCACAGGTGTTCCTTTCGCACTGACCGGATTCATCCTGTTTCTGATTTTTTATAAGAAATATCAGGCCAGATACTAAAGGAGGTAACTAATTCAAAGTTAGCACATATTTACTCCTCATAGTTAATAAAGTCATGCATAACGAGTACTAATTAATAGTATCCGAACAACTAAATCTTAGAGAGATTAAGATTAATTTATTTCGCTCGCGTCTTGTATCAACTCATACCATACATATTAGAATTTATCACAATTGCATTTTCTTCCCCTTTTACTTGAAAATCAATAATTTATTTTTATCTTTGTGAGAAGTGTGAGTCTTTCGTTTCTAATCACCTTCAAAAACGACGAATATGAAACAACAGTATCTGTTCGACTGCTTCTCGCAGCAAGCGTTGCAAACCCTGCATCGCTACCGTGCTGTTATGTTTAGTCCTACCCTCCGTACTATGTAAATTGCAATTTGAGATTCTTTTTTCACATTTTCTCCATTTACATAATTCAGATTCTTATGGACAAACAATATCAACCGACCCTTACCGAAGTACAGGATTGGGTACTTAAACTGTATAATACTTGTGAACAAACGATTACGAAAGCCGAACGCCTGGAACAGCATAAATATGCCGTCATGGTGCAGCGCCCGCAAGACAAGAAATTCCTCGTGAAGATGCTCGACGAATCCTCGCAAATCCGCGACCGGAAGATACTCGCCAAACGTATCAAGACTCTCCTTGACCAGTACGGTGTCCCCGAATTTCTGAACAAACGGGATGCTTTCTTATTCAAAATGTATCAGGCATTCGGACATCATTTCGACTTTATCGCTATCCCGATTATCAAAAAACGCCTGCGCATGGATACCTCGCAAGTTATTATCAATGAGGAACGCCCGCAACTCACGAAGCATCTGGCTACCCGCTTCAAAGAGAAAATCGGGCAGAACGTGAATCTTTTAGGCGAGGTGGTGCTTGGCAACGGAGAAGCGATCACCGCTATCATCACTATCTGGAAGCTCTTGAATCACCCGACATTAATTACATCTCAGTGAAAATATCGGGAATCTACGCGCAGACACACGCTCTGAACTACGAAGAAAGTTTCCCGGAACTCGTTTCACGAATGTCCGCGCTTTATCAGAAAGCCATTGATTTTCCTTATACGGACGAAGACGGAATAAAACGCTCCAAGTTCATCAACCTGGATATGGAGGAATATAAAGACGCCCACTTCACATTGCGCCTCTTCAAAGCAGTACTCAACCTGCCGCAATTCAAGAACTATTCGGCAGGAATCGTCGTACAGGCTTATCTGCCGGATGCATACGACTTCCAAACCGAGTTGCTGGAATTTGCCAAAGCCCGCGTAGACGGAGGCGGAGCTCCTATCAAAATGCGTCTGGTGAAAGGCTGTAATCTGGAAATGGAAACGGTTATCTCCTCCCTGAAAGGCTGGCCGAACCCGATTCGTCCTTCCAAAACAGAAGTTGACGCCAATTATCTGTGCCTGTTGGAACGTGGACTGATGCCCGAAAATGCCCGGGTTTTACATCTCGGGGTTGCTTCTCATAATCTGTTCTCGATCGCTTATGCTTATCTGCTGGCTCAGAAGTACGGGACAACCGGATATATGACCTTCGAAATGCTCGAAGGAATGGCGAATCATCTTTGGAGAGCGCAGTCAATGCTCGGCAACCGAGTGATTCTATATACTCCGGTAGTGAAAAACGAACATTTCCTGAACGCCGTCTCTTATCTTGTCCGTCGCATGGACGAAAATACGGCACCCGACAATTTCCTGACTCACTCCTTCAATCTGAAACCGGATACAAAAGAGTGGGACTTCCTCGCAAAGCAGTTTGAAGAAGCCTATGCTATGAAAGATCACCTCACGCATGTGTCTCCACGCGTTCAGAACCGTAATCTTCCGTACACTCCCGTCGCCCCATCGGACACAATGCAGAATGAACCGGATACGGACTTCGACTTGTCACAAAATCAGGAATGGGTGCGCCGTATCTTTGCCAAATGGAAGAAAAGCGGAACGGAAGAACCGGAAATCATCCTTTACAGATAGGTGCGGAAACAGTAGTATGCAAAAACCGCTACAAATACCTCGACCGTTGCCAGAATGACGAGGTCTGTATCTGTGAAATGTCACAGGCGGACAGCGCTCAAGTGGAAAAGATTATCGAAATTGCCGAGACAGATCCTGCCGGGTGGAGAAAAACCACACTGGAAGAACGCCACCGGATTATGTACGAAGCAGCCAACCGGCTCGCTGATATGAGGGGTGACCTGATAGGTTATATGTGTGCCGTAACCGGTAAAACTGTCATTGAAGGTGATGTAGAAGTATCGGAAGCGGTAGATTATGCCCGTTTCTACACGACAGCGATGAAGAAATTCGCCGCATTAGATGATATAGAGATAAAACCGAAAGGTACCATATTGGTCATTTCACCGTGGAACTTCCCGTGTGCCATTCCCGTAGGCGGTATAGTAGCCGGACTGGCGGGAGGAAACACCGTTATCCTGAAACCTGCCACCGTAGCGGCTCCGGTTGCCTGGATGTTCGCCAAAGCTTTTTGGGATGCAGGTGTACCGAAAGAGGCCTTACAAGTCATCATCACCAACCGGGAAGCGCTGAAAGTGCTGACTACCGCCCCTGCAATCAAGCATATCATTCTGACAGGAGGAACAGACACCGCCCAGAATATCGCAAGAGCCAATCCGGTAACTCCGCTATCAGCGAAACGGGAGCAAAACGTCATTATCCTCACTGCATCGGGCGACCGTGACCATGCTATCATGAACATCGTCGCTTCCGCCTTCGGTAATGCCGGCCAGAAATGTTCCGCCTGCTCTCTGCTATTGGTCGAACGTTCGGTCTATGAAGACAAGAACTTCCAAAGCAAACTGAAAGATGCGGCAACGAGCCTGAAAGTAGGCAGTGTCTGGAATCCCGGAAATATTGTCGGTCCGATGATTACCAATAAGAACGACAAGTTGCTGCAAGCCTTCAACCTCGAACCGGGAGAATCGTGGCTGGTTCCTCCCCGTTTCATCGATGAGAAAGAATATATGCTGGCTCCGACCGTGAAATGGGGAGTGAAACCGGAAAACTTCTCTTTCCGAACCGAGTTATTCGGCCCTCTGCTGAGTGTTGCCTGCATCGAGAACCTTGAAGAAGGAATTAAGTTAGTCAATAGCCTGGATTACGGGTTAACTTCGGGATTACAGAGTCTTGATGAAGAGGAACAAAAGCTGTGGAAAAACTCCGTAATAGCAGCAACCTGTATATCAACCGGGGAATCACCGGAGCAATCGTCAACCGCCAGCCATTCGGTGGAATGAAACTGTCTGCTTTCGGAGGCGGTATCAAAGCGGGAGGTCCCAATTATTGTACCTGTTTTGTAGAAATCACAGACAAGCCGGACAGCCAGACTGATTACATAGACAGTTATTTCGACGCTTGTGAGGAAGAATTTATGGACCCGAGGGATGTTAATAAGCTATACGGAGAACAGAATGTCTTCCGTTACTTACCTTTGAAAAGCATGATTCTACGTCTTTTTCCGGAAGACACAGATAGAGAGGTCAATATGATCTCATACGCCTCGGAACTATGTAGAACACCTCTCACTATCAGCTTCGACCCCTCGGATGACCGTACTGCCGCACTTACCCAATATGGCTGGCCGCTTCGAAAGGAATCGCTGGAGGACTTCCTGAAAGTGATGCCGGACTATGAAAGAGTACGTACTTGTTCTCCGAATATCCCCAAATGTATGTATGAACGTGCCGCGGAAACCAATATGTATATTGTGGCAGCGCCTCCTATGAAACAGGGACGCATCGAACTTATTCGCTACTTCAAGGAACAAAGCATTTCTTTCGAATATCACCGGTATGGTAGTATTTCCGAAGTGCCGCCTTACGAATAATTAATACTAAAATCCCCTTATTCTGTGACTTTACTTTCCATACTAAAAGTAAGCCGGAATAAGGGGAAAAGACAGAAAGTATACCAAGTTTCCTTTATTAGCTCAAAAAATGATTATCTTTGCAGACTAAAAATGAACAACTTGGTAACAAACACTCTTTTTTATCCGGGTATTGCCTCCAAATCATTGTTCATATATATGTATCCTATTGATAATAATAGAAATAATAGATTAATATGGCATTGCAATGTGGTATTGTTGGACTACCGAACGTGGGTAAGTCGACACTTTTCAACTGTTTGTCGAATGCGAAAGCACAGGCGGCAAATTTCCCTTTCTGTACTATTGAACCCAATGTAGGTGTAATTACCGTTCCCGATGAACGTCTGAATGCGCTGGCAGAATTGGTACATCCCCAACGGATTGTTCCTACAACCGTAGAAATCGTAGATATCGCCGGACTGGTAAAAGGTGCAAGTAAAGGTGAAGGATTGGGAAACAAGTTCCTTGCCAATATCCGTGAGACAGACGCTATTATCCATGTACTCCGTTGCTTCGACGACGATAACGTGACACACGTAGACGGAAGTGTAAATCCTGTCCGCGACAAAGAAATCATCGACTATGAACTTCAGTTGAAAGACTTGGAAACGATCGAGAGTCGTATCCAAAAGGTACAGAAACAAGCACAAACGGGTGGCGACAAAGCTGCCAAACAGGCTTACGATGTACTGGTTCAATATAAAGAAGCGTTGGAACAAGGCAAATCGGCACGTACCGTTACTTTTGAAACAAAAGATGAACAGAAGATTGCACATGAACTGTTCCTGTTGACCAGCAAACCGGTAATGTATGTCTGCAATGTAGACGAAGCAAGTGCAGTAAACGGCAACAAATACGTAGATATGGTACGTGAAGCCGTAAAAGACGAGAATGCTGAAATACTGGTTGTTGCAGCCAAGACAGAAGCGGACATCGCCGAGCTGGAAACATACGAAGACCGTCAGATGTTCCTCGCCGAAGTAGGCTTGGAGGAATCGGGCGTAGCACGTCTTATCAAATCAGCCTATAAATTGCTGAATCTCGAAACTTACTTCACTGCCGGCGTACAGGAAGTGCGTGCCTGGACTTACGAGAAAGGTTGGAAAGCTCCGCAATGTGCCGGTGTGATCCATACCGATTTTGAAAAAGGATTCATCCGTGCGGAAGTGATAAAATACGATGATTATATCCGGTACGGTTCGGAAGCAGCAGTGAAAGAAGCCGGAAAACTGGGCGTAGAAGGCAAAGAATACGTCGTGCAGGACGGTGACATCATGCACTTCCGTTTCAACGTATAATCGCGATAACCTTGCATTTGTAATCAGCAAATTGTAATTATTATGAAGTATCTCATTGCAGGAACCGGAGGCGTTGGAGGCAGTATAGCAGGATTTCTGTCGCTTGCCGGAAAAGACGTTACTTGTATTGCCCGCGGAGCTCATTTGCAGGCAATACAGACAAACGGCTTGAAATTGAAATCGGACTTGAAGGGAGAGCACACGCTTGCTATCCCGGCAACAACAGCAGAAGAATTCAATGGAAAGGCAGACGTAATCTTTGTCTGCGTCAAGGGATATTCTGTCGACTCGATTACTGAACTGATAAAGAGGGCGGCACATGACAAGACAATCGTCATTCCTATTCTGAATGTTTACGGAACAGGACCGCGTATCCAACGTCTCGTTCCGGGAGTGACGGTACTCGACGGTTGCATCTATATTGTCGGATTCGTATCCGGTACAGGAGAGATCACTCAAATGGGAAAAATTTTCCGCCTGGTGTACGGAGCCCACAAAGGGACACAAGTTGCCCCGGGAATACTGGAAGCCGTTCAGAAAGATCTTCAGGAGAGCGGAATCAAAGCGGAAATCTCTCCGGATATCAACCGGGATACCTTCATTAAATGGTCGTTCATCTCGGCAATGGCTGTCACCGGAGCTTACTATGACGTCCCCATGGGCGAGGTACAGAAACCGGGAAAGGTGCGCGATACCTTCATCGGACTTTCCACGGAGAGTGCCGAACTGGGACGTAAACTGGGTGTAGAATTTCCCGAAGACCCGATAAGCTATAATCTGAAAGTCATCGACAAACTCGACCCGGAAAGTACCGCTTCCATGCAGAAAGACCTGGCACGGGACATGATTCGGAGATACAAGGATTGTTATTCGACATGATTACCGCCGCGGAAGAACAAGGGATTGATATTCCTACTTACCGATGGTAGCCGAAAAATTCACTAAACACTAATTCACCAAACCGTAAACCGTTATCCAATATGAATACCTTATTATTATCTATCAACTGGAATCCGAATCCCGAACTATTTAACCTGTTCGGCCTTTCTATCCGTTACTACGGGCTATTGTGGGCAGTAGGAATTTTTCTGGCTTACGTCATTGTTCACTACCAGTATCGCGATAAAAAAATAGATGAGAAGAAATTTGACCCCCTCTTCTTCTATTGTTTTTTCGGTATTCTGATTGGAGCACGTCTGGGGCATTGCCTGTTCTACGACCCGGGACAGTATCTGACAAGCGGTAAAGGGTTTGTAGAGATGCTGTTACCTATTAAATTCCTGCCTGCCGGTGGTTGGAAATTCACAGGATATGAAGGACTTGCCAGCACGGGGGGACACTTGGACTGATTATTGCTCTGTGGCTCTATTGCCGCAAAACAAAACTTCATTATATGGACGTGCTGGATATGATTGCCGTAGCTACTCCAATTACCGCCTGCTGTATCCGTCTTGCCAACCTGATGAACTCCGAAATCATCGGCAAGCCGTCTGATGTGCCCTGGGCATTCATTTTCGAACGGGTAGATATGCAACCCCGTCATCCGGGACAACTCTACGAAGCGATCGCTTATCTTATCTTGTTCTTCATCATGATTTACCTGTATAAGAATTACAGCAAGAAACTGCATCGCGGCTTCTTCTTCGGGCTCTGCCTGACCTACATATTTGTCTTCCGTTTCTTCATCGAATTTTTGAAGGAGAACCAAGAGGATTTCGAGAACAACATGATGTTCAACATGGGACAATGGCTAAGTATTCCATTCGTTATAGTCGGCATCTACTTCATGTTTTTCTACGACCGGAAGAAAAAAGTAGCCTGAACCTGATATATAAAAATCGACTGCATACTAGAAAGGCGTTTCCTCCAATCACTTAAAGGAAACGCCTTTTATACTTACAAATCGTTTTCCAGACCTCAGAAAACGTTCTATATACTATTTGTGAACACGTTAATAATCCGCTATTTTCCCCTGACTATCTTCTTTATATCATTCAACTTGTTCAGCGCTTCAATAGGAGTGAGATTATTTACATCCAAATTTAATATTTCATCGCGAATCTGACAGAGTATCGGATCGTCCAACTGGAAGAAACTTAACTGCATACCACCACGGTTCTCGCTTACTTCCGCCAACGGCTTGCCTGCTATTCCCTGCTGGCGATTATCAGATTCAAGCTGCTTCAGAATCTCATTCGCACGCTTCACAATGCTTTTCGGCATACCCGCCATTTTTGCTACATGGATACCGAAAGAGTGCTCACTACCACCACGTTCCAGTTTACGAAGGAAGATTACCTTATTATCCACCTCTTTCACCGATACATTATAGTTCTTGATACGCTTGAAAGATTTTTCCATTTCATTCAATTCGTGGTAATGCGTGGCGAATAAAGTACGTGCTTTGGCTTTCGGATGTTCGTGGATATATTCCACAATCGCCCAGGCAATAGAGATGCCATCATACGTAGAGGTACCACGCCCCAACTCGTCAAATAGTACCAGGCTTCGGGAAGAAACATTGTTCAGAATATCCGCCGCTTCGTTCATCTCCACCATAAAAGTAGATTCACCTACGGAGATGTTATCACTTGCTCCCACACGAGTGAATATTTTATCCACCAGCCCGATATGGGCGCTCTCCGCAGGGACAAACGAACCGATTTGAGCCAACAGCGTAATCAATGCCGTCTGACGCAAAAGCGCTGACTTACCCGCCATATTGGGACCGGTTATTATGATGATCTGCTGCGTACTGCTGTCCAACATCACATTATTGGCAATATATTTCTCTCCTATCGGAAGCTGTTTCTCAATTACCGGGTGGCGGCCCTGACGAATATCCAATACGTCGTTATCCTCAATAACCGGACGGATGTAGTTATTCTCACGCGCCACATTAGCGAAAGACAACAGACAGTCCAACCGGGCAATCTGATTGGCGTTAACCTGTATCTGGGGGATAAACTCCGTCAATGCCTGTACCAAATTCGTATATAACTGCGTTTCCAGCACAAGAATCTTATCTTCGGCACCAAGAATTTTTTCTTCGTACTCTTTCAGTTCCTGTGTGATATAACGTTCCGCATTTACCAACGTCTGCTTGCGAATCCACTCTTTAGGAACCTTGTCCTTATGAACATTACGAACCTCGATATAATAGCCGAATACATTATTATAAGCCACTTTCAAACTCGGAATACCCGTTTCTTCGCTTTCCCGCTGCTGTATCTGAAGCAGATAGTCTTTTCCCGAATACGAAATCCGGCGCAATTCGTCCAAATCCGCATTCACACCGTCTTTAATCACTCCGCCCTTATTTATCAACAAAGGAGGATCATTATTAATTTCCCGGGCAATCCGGTCACGAATAGAAACACAAAGATTCAACCGCTCGCCAATACGGTTCAGACTTGCATTATCCGCTTCAAGACAAGCCTGTTTGATCGGTTCGATAGCCTGCAAAGCCACTTTCAGCTGAACCACTTCACGCGGTGACACACGTCCCACAGCCACTTTGGAGATGATACGCTCTAAATCACCGACAAGATGCAACTGTTCTTCGATCAACTCCTTAAAGTCCGGTTGACGGAAGAAATACTCCACCACATTCAGACGCTCACTGATCGGTTTCTCGTCCTTCAATGGAAAAACTATCCAACGTTTCAACAGACGTGCTCCCATTGGGCTGATCGTCCTGTCAATCACATTGAGCAGACTGCTTCCGCCATCGTTCATGCTGCCAATCAATTCGAGCTGCGCACCGTGAATTTATCCAGCCGGACATATTTATCCTCCTCAATACGAGCCAATGAAGTAATATGCCCGATTTGAGTATGCTGTGTCATTGTCAGGTATTGAAGAATAGCCCCCGAAGCAATAATACCGTTTTTCAAATGCTCTACTCCGAATCCTTTCAGATTCTTTGTTTCAAAATGCTTCAGAAGTTTTTCGCGGGCAGTAGTTTCCGTAAACACCCAGTCGTCCAGTTCGAAAGTGAAGAATTTACTACCGAAATTGCCTTCAAACATAAGGCGCTTGCCACGTTCAAAAAGAATTTCTTTCGGGCCGAAGTTATTCAGCAGTTTGTCTATATAGTCGAAAGGTCCTTCGGCAGTCAGAAATTCACCGGTAGATATGTCGAGGAAAGCAACCCCGCAGGAAGCCTTTCCGAAATGTACGGCGGCCAGGAAGTTGTTTTCCTTATAGTTTAATATATTATCATTGATAGAGACACCGGGAGTCACCAATTCGGTAATGCCGCGCTTCACCAGTTTCTTGGTCATTTTCGGGTCTTCCAACTGGTCGCAGATAGCCACCCGTTTTCCGGCACGAACCAATTTCGGAAGATAAGTATCGAGCGCATGATGAGGAAATCCCGCCATTTCAATCGTCTTTCCTTTTCCGTTAGCACGTTTTGTCAGTGTGATTCCTAATATTTCGGCTGCAACAATGGCGTCCGTAGAGTATGTTTCATAAAAGTCACCGCAACGAAACAGCATTACCGCATCCGGATGTTTCGCCTTCAAATCCAGAAACTGTTTCATCATGGGGGTGAGCACGATTTCTTCTTCGTTCACGGTTCTCTCCTTTTCTTTTTTTATTGAGTATATACTGTGATTATCGGAACAAAGATAACGGTTTTTCGGCAGAGAATCAACGGAATCCACCGATTCAATTATCAAAATTAGTGTTGCATACCTTTAAAAAAGAACGGTATTTTTCTTAACAAACAGGAGAAAACTATTAAAACGTGTTATAAAACATAGTATTTTACTTGGATAATTTGCTAATTTCCTAAGAGTCCGTATCTTTGCAATGTGTTTTTCATAGTATTAGATTTAAGGTTAACAAAGGTTGGAGCAAGGCGTTGCTCCTTTTTTTATGTCCATAAGCCGGGTTTTACCACCCGGCATGTTCATTTTTGTTTTCGTGCGCATCCGCATCACGTTTCTTTTCACTCTGATAATCCCATTCGATCTCGTCAACGTATTCTTTTCCATTATATACCGCAACAGCCTTGATTTTGTTTTTTCCTTTTTCAAGTGTCACCTGGTCGAAGATATAATGTACATCCGTATATCCTTACGAATGCCTGTCAGTTCTTTGCCGTTCAAGTAGACTTTGGGAGTTCCGATATTTGAATAAACAGTGACGGAAGTCTGCTTCCGTTCGCGGTCCGTGTTACGTCGTTGCGTCAGATAGAGTACGGGAGACTTGCTCCAGTTCGCTTTATACCAGTAGTAAGAGTCCTTCTTTATTTTCCGGTCAAAGGTCATCAGCCCTTTCAGGTTCCGGGCAGGCACACCGCCACGGCTCCACATAGGCACGGCAAAGTCGAACATGTTCCATAGATAAGAAGCAATAATATAGGGATGCTCAGCTATCACACTCCACTGATATTCATGCGTCTTGGTCTGGAAAGTTTCCGGATAATAAGGCTTTCCCCAGTTCAACGCATCGCCCAGATACTCCGTCTGATGGTCAAGGTTGGCGTCGGCTCCATATTCGGTCAACATCAATTTCTGCCAGGGATAGTCTTTTTCGAGTCCTTCCACCCACGGTTTGATGTCCTGCACTTTCTTTTCGTACCAGCCGAAATAACGGTTCATGCCTTGTATATCTGTATTCTGATTCACCGGATGATTGGCGTGACCGTAACCGTTCACGGCAACCGTGTAGCGGTCAGGATCTTCCGTCTTCGCCAGATCGTGAAGAGATTGAGTCAATGACGCTGTGTATTCGTGAGGCTGATAAACCTCATTGTGCAACCCCCACACATAAATGGAGGGATGATTGAAACTCTGACGAATCAGTCGCGGAGTTGTGTCTGCGCATTCTCCGATTCGTAGCCTGTCACCCGGTTGACAAAGGGGATTTCCGCCCAGATAATCAAGCCCAATGTATCACAACGCGAATAAAGATATTCCGACTGCTGATAATGAGCAAAACGCACGGTCGTGGCACCGACATCCATAATTTGAGCCAGGTCAAAATCATGTTCACGGTTGGTCAGCGCACTCCCCAGACCCCACCAGTCCTGATGACGGGTAACACCATACATCGGATATTTCTCTCCATTAAGATAGAAACCTTTTCCGGCAACAATTTCGTAATGACGAACACCCAAAGGCTGCGTGACCTCGTCAATCACCTCACCATTTGCCAACAGACGGGAGACTACTTTGTAAAGATAAGGGTCCTCCCTACCTTGCCAGAGATGAGGATTCTTTAGTTTGAATGTTGATACATAGCTTTGCGTTCCTTGCGGAGTCAACTCAAGCGGCAGACATTGGGAAACCACCTTTTTCCCTTCCTGCGTATAAATACTGTTCTCCAGAACAAGCTGCGCAGGAGCCAGACTACCATTATCCAGCTTTACTTTAACAGTTATATCCGCCGAACGTCTTGATACATTCTTCTGAGTGATGTACACACCAGGAGAGGCGCAATCGGTCACTGTGATATTATTCTGCTCCGTAGTAATCAACCATACGGGACGGTAAATACCGCCATACACCCCAAACAAACTGTGATTGACAGGAATCACATCGGGACGGGCCGTATTGTCAGCCTTCACGATAATCTCGTTCTCAGCCCCCAGTTTCAAGGCAGTGCCTATCTCGAAAGCGAAGGCACTATACCCGCCTTTATGCTTCCCACCAACTTTCCGTTGACATAGACTTCTGTGCAAGCCCCTACTCCTTCAAAACGCAAGAATACACGTTTACCCGCCAACTCATTTCCGAAAAACTGTTTCTTTCTGTAATAACCTACACCTTCGTAGAATGCATCAGCTTTCACTTGCATATCTTTCGCATTCCAGGTATGGGGAATTGTCACTTCCTCCACTTGCCGTCCCATTGTGCGGAAGCACGCATAGGGTCCGTAGAAAACGGCCCTTTCTTAAATTGCCAGCCGGTATTGAAAGAAATGACATCACGTGCGGACGTATCATTCATAACTGCTCCCAGTAACAGGAGCAGAAATACAATCATATTTTTACCATTAGATTATGAGTTCTTGTTTATCTGGCCATTTTATAAATCTCACATCCGCCCATTAAAAAAGCACCCACGCCATATACTTCAGTCATATTCCGCGTCACCTTCTTCGGATCGGCCCCGATAGGCTGTACATAACCTAATTTACCGTCTGCATCGACAGCAGAAACCTGTGCATTCCAGCCTTTTACCAGTATAGGAAGGAAAGTATCCTTGTCCAGCAGTCCCTCGTTGATTCCGTAAGCCAAAGCATAGACAATAAACGTGGTACAGCTTGTTTCGGGTGACGGGTAAGAAGCCGGATCGAGCAGACTTGCATGCCAGAATCCGTCCGTATTCTGCAATTAGCGACACGGGTACAGAGCTTCACGAACAGTTCTTCGTAAAACTTCCGGTTCTTGTCCTTTGCAGGCAGTTCTTTCAATATCTCCGCCAGCCCGCCGAGCACCCAGCCGTTGCCGCGTCCCCAGAAACCTTCCGGCCGTTGGCCTCGCGTTGGTCAAAATACCGCCAGTCGCGATAGAAAAGATTCTCTTCCTTGTCGAAAAGGTGGTCATACGTAGCTTGTATTCGCGGTTCATGAATTTGATATACTTTTTATCACCCGTCAGGACGTATAATTTAGTGTAGACCGGAGGAGCCATAAAGAGGCGTCACACCAAGTCCAGCGTTCCAGTGTCTCAGGTTTGCGATAATCCAGCT
>ENA-OQCK01000405-OQCK01000405.1-human-gut-metagenome-genome-assembly--contig:-NODE-405-length-24196-cov-16.307782_pt1 | contig 24196 bp, 17 predicted proteins | sample MGYA00242498_ERZ504578 | MGnify/ENA primary metagenome ERZ504578 (study PRJEB26092, sample SAMD00036229) | human gut metagenome | host: Homo sapiens | study: EMG produced TPA metagenomics assembly of...
TCAGATGAATCCAGAATTGTAATTCGTATAACTCCATGATCATTTCCTTTTACCGTCGCAACACGAATAGAATGTCCCTTAAACTTACCAGTCAATGTTCCTGCGTTCTCATCTTCCGTTGCTTTAAAGTTTCCTGCCTGGATCCATTTCCCACTTCCCTGTAAATCTGTGGAAGGAATCTGTATCTCTTCAAATCCTCCCTGTTCCAAATTATTCAATGCATTTTTCAGATTTTGTACCATTTTATCGACTGCAGGTTGTTTTACATTTTTATCTTCCATCATTTCTTTTGCTTCTTTCAGCACTTTTTTTAGCTGATAGAGAGATTCATTTGTGTATTCACCACTCAGTGCTTCTTCACCCTTAGCGATGAGTTCTTCCAATATCGTTTTATCCGTTTCTCCAAATCCAAGTCGATTATATCTGTTCAGAAGAAATTCCGTTCTGGAATCCATGACATCCTGTGTGGCAGTTCTTACTTCTTTTCCGTCTAAAATACTTTCTTCAAATGCTCCCTTCAGTTCCTGTGGAGCAGTTTCATATTCCTGCGATGTCCTGTCTGCTGCCTCAGCCAGTTCAAGCATACGTTCTAACTCTGATGCATCACCTACATTATCTGTTTTTTCATTTCCCGACAATGCTGTCACTTCATACAATGAAGGTTCTCCTACAAATCCTTCTTTCAATACAATTTTTAAAGAATTGGTTAAAACTTCCGGGAATTTTGCCAGACAATATGCATGATATCCTGCACTGGAACCATCATATCCCCTACTTTATCCCCTATATCTCCCATTTTAACACCCTCATACACTGTCTGGTATTCTCCATCTGTCAGCGCTTGGATTTCAAATGATCCGATTCCATTATTGTTTGATACAAATAAATCAAACACCAACTGAGCAAGTACCTCTTTTTCTTCAAATGTCAATGTAATTTCCATCGGCTTAGAAGAATCTACGTTCTTAGATGCCCATCTTGTTGTAGAATTTCCGTCAATCATTTTTTCTTTTGTATAGGTTTCTCCCCAAACATCTGCATGGGATACCTCTACATTTTGAATTGGACTTGCCTGTGTCACATATGTCTTCGTATATATAGGACTTACTCTCTGTCCTCTATAAAACAATGCCGCCCTGACAACAGAATCCGCTTCCTTGCTCAACTGCAGTGGCTGCTCATAAAGCGAAGAACTCTTCCTTGGAATACTGCCATCCATTGTATAACGAATGTCATAATCCGATGCCCGTTCGCTTTTACTCAAAGTCAGTGTAAGATTGTCTGCATCAATAATTCCAGAATCTTTACTAAATGTAACCTCTCTGTTTTCCATCTGTTTGTTCAGTTGATTGACAATTGCTGAAAACTGATTTTCTTCATTTTTATAATACTCAAGGTCTCCTGTATTTTCCAGCAGCGTCCTGCGCAACATTCTTAATTGCGTATAGATTTGATCAATCCGAACATATGTCAAGCCTTCCTTATCCGTAAGATAATAAACCTTTTCTGCTTCTTCCAGATAAATGCGATACAATCGATCCATCTGTTTTGCTTTTGTCAAAACAGTTCCCAGTTCTTTGGAAGACTGTTCGATTGCTGCCCCCAATTCTTCTTTTACTTTAACAAGATCTGGATGAATCTGTTTCAAAAATGCTATTGCCTGTTCTTTTAATTCATCCATATTTGTTTCTAACATATCGATGGTATATGTTTTTCCTGAAACTGCTTGAAAAGAAATACGTCCTTTTTCTTCATCTTTCTTTACAGAGATTTCTTTTCCATTTTCATATACTTTTGCAGATGTAATATTTTTATAAGAGCCTGTAAATGTATTGCTTTCGTTTTCACCATCATAACGCACAGTAAATGTCTCTGCTACTCCGTTTGCCCATTTTTCTCCAATGGTAAAATTACCACGTACTTTCAACCCCTGGACACTTCCTTCTTCCCATGCATTTGGAATTGCCGGAAGAAACTGCGTATACCCAGACTGGGACTGTACCAACATCTCTGCGACACCAGATGTTAACCCAAAGTTTCCGTCAATCTGCCATACAGGATTCCCATTCTTCATAGTTTCTCCTCCACCGGAACCATGAGAATCAAACAAATTATACTGCAATCCTGAAGAATTACCTCCAATCAGATTGTTTAAAAGCTTGTATGCTTTCTCGCCATTCTCTGTTCTGGCCCAAAGGTTGATTTTATTTGCTTTTGACCAGCCAGTTGAATACTCTCCACGTTCTGTCAGCGATTGGATTGCCGCATCCATATACTCCTTATTTTCCTTATTGATCAATGTTCCCGGAAACAATCCAACAAGATGAGAAGAATGTCTTTGTTCCCCTGGATGCCCAATATCCCATCCACTGTTTGGTACTTCAATTTCCGGCAGACTTCCCGCTTTTGCATATGAACGATTATGTCCATTCTTTTGTCCAACACGTGTCTCTTCATACCATTCTTTAATACCATTCGTTTCATTAATCTCAATCGGATCCAACTTCTGCATATTTTCTTCCCAGGATTTTAATAATGCCTCGTCTTCCCCGACAATTTTACCCGCCTGAATACATTCTTTATATAATTCCCAGACAAGTGACTGATCATAAGTAGTACCAATCGCTGTCGGTCCTTGTTCCTCTGAAAAACTTGGTGCTACCACTAATCTTGCCTGTCCATTATATGGAGAACTCTCGTCATTGATTTTCTGATACTCGGATGTCCAAAGATAAGAATCCCAAAATTGTACAGCTTCTTTCATAATCGGATAGATTGTATTTCTTAAGAAATCTTCATTTTGGGTAAATTCATAATGCCACCAAAGATTTTGAATTGCCCATGCTGCCCCTGTAGGATTCCATCCATATTCCTGTGCATTTGTCGGTGCTGTCATACCAAATGGATTATTTTCTGTATGCACTGTAAAACCAGTATGATTTTCCACTGCCCCTTCAATTCCATGAACTCTCTCTGCTGTCAGACGCCCCGGCTCTCTTAGCTTATCCATATAATCAACAAAGGTAACTCCACATTCTGCCAGATTTGTTGTGTAAACCGGCCAGTAGTTCATCTGCACATTGACATTAAAGTGATAATCCCGGTCCAGGCAGAATCCCCTACTGTCCATAAACCAACTAAATTACTTGGAAGTGTTCCTCTGGACCCCGCAATCGTCAGATAGCGTCCATATTGGAATGCAAGCACTTCCAGATAATGAGAGTAAGTTCCATTTCGATATTCATCTACAAGCTGATTTGTCGGAATGTTAGTGCGCTGTTCACCTAAATCTAAGCTCACTCGATCAAACAATTTCTGATGATCTGCAATATGCTTTTCTTTCAATTTCTGATATGATTTTTTGGCATTGCTATTGACACGGTCATCTACCATTTTTTTCAGATTTTTCTCTTTATCACGGTAAGTTGGATAATCATTTTTATAATCCGTCTCTGCCGCCATTACAATCATGACCTGGTTTGCATCCTCAATCTGATAGACCTGATTTTTCTCATCTACCTCTAGATCTCCCCCTTCGAGGACAAGTTTCATTGTTGTGTAAAATTTTAAATCATTATCTTTAACTTTTCCTTCAATTGTACAGGTTTGATTTTCCGGATCAAATGTAGTTTTCCCTTCTAATCCATTGTTATTAAGCTCCATTTTTACACTCAAATCAAGCTTTCCACTTTCTGATGCTGAAAGCTTTGTAACCATGATCTGATCTGGATTACTTACAAAGTGTTCCCTTTTATAATTCACATCTTCATAAGAAAACTCTGTTGATGCAACCCCAGTTTGAAGATCCAGCTCTCTCCGATAATTTTTTACATTCTGGTCTTGAAGTTCCATTTTAGAAAAATCAAGCCAAATATCTCCAAAATCCTGATAACTTCCTTTGTTCAGATTATTTTCTCCCGGAAATTTGATCTGTGCTCCCATACCATATCCACCGAGACTTTGATCATCATTAAATACTTTTGTTGATTTATCATCTAAAAGTTTTCTGTAATTTTCAATTTCTTCATCCGTATATGCTGTTGCCTTATTCCCAAACTGATACCCCGGACGACTCGGAGAAGGACCTCCTGTCCAGAGCGTCTTTTCATTAAAATGTATTCGCTCTTTCGAAATTCCCCCAAAAATCAGATTACCCAGATTTCCATTTCCCAAAGGTAATGACTGTTGCATCCACTCTCCACCATTAGTTTCCTGTGTATTGATATTTGCCGGTGACGTATACCATAATTTTAGTGATTGACTAATCGACTCCGTCGATACCGAATTCTCCTGTTTCTCTTCTTTCGCAAAAACTTCACATACCGGTCCTATTGGTAACACCAGTATAGTGCAAATACCTGCAAGGAATTGTCTGATTCTTTTTTTAATCATAATGCTCCTTTTCTCAACTTATACCGTTTTAAATTTCCTCTGAAAAGTAAGATATACGAATCCCCATATATGAGGAATCCGTATATCTTGTTTCCGATTCTGTTTTGATTATTTTTTCTTTCTTCTGATAATCACTACTGCGCCAACAGCTGCTACTGCTGCCAACAGAAGTACTGCCCACATGATCACATTGGCATTGTCTCCTGTCTGCACACTCTGAGAGTGTGAACCGGATGTACTTCCATTGTTATGACTTCCGCCGTTGCTGCTTCCGCCATTGTTATCATTTCCACCGTTATTATCATTTCCGTTGTTACCATCGTCCGGATCTGCTTTTTCTCCTCTTACCAGAACCTTCACATCAGCTTTGGCTGTTGCTTCGTTTGTATCCGTTACCTGAATGGTCACGATCACATCCGTATCGTTTTCCGGTGTTGTTACCTTTCCATCCAGTCCGATGATTCCTTCCGGATTCACTGCCACGATCTCGATCTTACTTCCTTCCGGAACTTCCGGCAGAACCAGTCTTTCTGTTCCTGCTTTCACTTCTGATGGAATCTTATTGTTTGCCAGGATGTCGTTTAAGATTTCCTGTGCACCCGGAACGTGCGTTTCTTCTGTCAGTTTTGCCTGCACCAGCATCCGTGCATTTCCTTCGTCTTCTCCGACATCACCTGCTGTGAAATAATATTCCAGTGCAGAAGCCGGTCCTGTATAGAATACTTTTCCGCTCTCTTTGTCAAATGAAGCAATCTGACTGTTTTCTCCCATCAGAACTTCCGTTCTCTGCAGCTGTTGAGGTGTCAGTACCTCATTTAAATCTGTCCAGTACTTTTCACCGTCATATTTCCGTTTTAACTCGATCGTCTGCGGAGATAACTGTAAATCCAGAGCCTTTCCTGACTCTGTCCATGCCAGATGATTCTCTGCACAATACAATGTTTTCAGGTTTGAAACATCTCCAAACTGCAGCAGTGACAGGTTATTTCCGTTTCCATAAACACTTTCCGGCGCAGCACTGTCCATCTTAAGACTGGTAAGCTGGTTGTTGTTAAAATTTAAGTATGCAATATTTTCTTCTGCCCCGATCAGATTTGTGATCTGGTTGTTTTCCACACTGACCTGTTTTGCTGTTCCGAAACGGAACTCTCCGGATAACTGATTATTTCCTGCAAGAACCGTTTTTAATGCAGTTGCTTCATCCACGATCAGTTCTGTCAGACTGTTATTTGCTGCGTTAAATTCCTCCAATGCTCCCAGACCTGAGAGTGAGATCTGCTGCAGGTTGTTATTCTGACAATGAAGTGTTTTTAAATTTCCAAGTCCTTCTACGAGAAGGCTTTCCATTCCATTACTGTCTGCCTGAAGCACTTCAAGAGCCGCTGCCGGTCTTGCATCCAGTGTATGCAGCTGATTTCCATAACAGCTTAATGCACGCAGTGAAGTCAGGCCTGTCAGATCCAGATCTGTAAGATGATTATTTTCAATCCGTACTTCTTCCAGACTTCCAAGTCCTGTCACATGAAGCTCTGAAAATGTACTATTTTGAGCATACAGCTTTTTCAGACTGCTGCATCCTGTCACATCCAGCACGGAAGCCGGATTTCCGTTTACTTTCAAAATCTGCAGAGATGACAGATCTTTTACCGGTGCAAAATCCCCAATCGCATTTTGGCTGACATCCACGCGCTGCAAATTCCGGAAATTCTCCACACCTTTTAAATCGGTAATTCCTGCATTCGGCATTGCCAGTTCTTCCACTTCCATGCACTCTGCTTCCGACAGGCTTCCATTTCCATCTTTGTCGCAGGTTCCTGCAAATGTCAGTATCACCTGATCCGGAAACTGTTCTGCAGAAAGTTCAATTTCTCCCGCCGGTGCTGCTTCCGGCACCTCTTCATTCTCTGGTTCTGTCTCCGGCTGTTCAGGAGTTTCCGGTACCTGAGGTGTCTCATTTTCCGGTGTCTTATCCTCTGTTTCTTCTATTGTTTCTACAGCCTGCGCTTTGATCGTATACAGATCGCTGCTCATCGTTCCTAAAATCATTCCGGACATCAGCAGGTACGCAGTTAATTTCTTTATTTTCATCTTTTTCCCTCCTACTATCTACTGTGCCATAGTGACGAATTCTACTGTTTCTGAACGGAGAGACTCAATTCCTCTCTCATTTACTGCAGTTACATAAACCTGATATGTAGTAAGCGGGGTCAGCTCCTGAATCGTCTGATTCATTTCTTTTCCTTCCCATACCATCTTACCATTTGCATACACACGGTACGTACATCCCGGTTCTTCCGCAGCCCAGCTGATATTTGCGGAAGACGAAGATTTGCTGTCAATTCTCACGTCGTTTGGAGCTTTCGGTGTTTCCCAGTTGTCCTGGCTCTGTGTTCCGATCAGGTAATACCAGGAACCTGTTCCATACTCTACCCCATCTTTTCTTGCTGCTGCCCGCAGAATTGTATTTTTCTCGACTGTAATCGGTCCTTCATATTTTTTAGCGGACTCAGAAACTTCTTTATTTTTCTCAAATGGCTGACTGCGTCCAGAGTATAATAAATCTCTGCTCCTTCACCTGCTGTCAATGTCACCTGCTGTGCAGAATCATATTGTCCGGAAGCAACATCTGCGCTTACCTGAATATCCATTGCTGTAAAGGATACTTCTGCCGCTTCAGATTCATTGTCATATCTGTCCACAGCTTTTACCTGAACAGTATACTCGCTGCCAGCCTCCAACGGTTCTAAAATCAGCGCAGTCTGTGTAACTTCACGGAAACCAACCTGTTCTCCGCCTTTACTCCAGCTTACTTTGTATTTTTCGACTCCTGTATTATCTACTGACGGAAGGAAACGAATTTCTGCTTCCGATGCCTTCGGAGATACGACTCTCAGATTGCCCGGCACAGTTGGTGCTTCTTCATCTTTGATCACCACATCCCCTGTTTCGCCCATTACTTCTAGTTCTACAACGTGGTTTGTATTTCCTGCTGTACTTCCATTCATATATACACGGATGTATCCTGCATCAAAACGTTCTCCTTCTTTCGGCAATGGTGTTTTTGTATTTGGATCCAACCAAGATACACCTTCACCATACACTTTCATGGTTTTTCCGTTTTCAGTTTCTACATATTCTTCCTGATTTCCTTTTGGAAGCTTATGTGTCTTTCCTGCCTCACCGTTAAGAGCTGCCGGCCATTCCGTATCCGCGTTCTGATTTCCGTTCCACAGCACCAACGTTTTAGTCGGATCGAAGGAACTGTCCGGTGACAGAAGTACGACGGTATCATGATATTTACGTGTACCATCCCAATACCGATACAGGTTCACTTCCTCGACATGATGTACCCCGCCAAGATCTACCTGCAGCCAGTGCGCGCCTCCAGTATTTCCGCCCGGATCTGAGTAGTTATCACGATTCGTCTTATTTCCATCTACAGCATCGTCTCTTCTGGAAGCTTCACTTGCATCTTCTGAAAAGCTCACATTTTTGCCTCTTGCCAGATTGGTTCTCTCAGATTTGATCGGCTCATCTTCTATTTTCTGTGCGTCTTCATCATATACAAACTCCAGGCCTGTGATAGAAAGATCAACCCATCCATTTGTCTGGATCGTGATAACTGCTTTTCCTGTTTCTTCGTTAAATTCTACTTTTGGTTCTGTGTACTGCGGCTGTCCGTCTGTGTCCGGCTGCTGTCCCTTTACAACCTTCACTTCTGGTTTTTTCGCCAGTTTTGTCAGTTCAAATGTAGTGGTACGCAGTTCATTATCTTCCGGAGAGAGCTTTCCTTCCGGTGCGTTTACCACATTGTACTCATCCATATATTTATACACAGATAATTTTCCATCAATCGTTGTCTGTCCAGGTGAAAAGTCTCCTTTCCAGCTTAAGCCATATATATTATCGAAAATAATCTCATCTTTATTTACCCGGTAGTTATTCAACGTGATATCCATCGCTGTTCCGTCTCCGGATTCATTCATGATCATAAATTCGTGAGGCTCCATCTCTACTTTCAGACGTGCGCTTTCTTCTTCCCCTTCCAGAGGTAAAATTGCATGCTGCTTTTCATTTGTATTAACTTTATTGTTGTAGAGATACCATGTGCCCTCCCATTTGTCAGCAAATGCATTTCCTACATATTCGATTGGATACAGATCTTTGAAATACTTTTGTTTTGCCTGTCCGGACAGATTCTTGTCTTTGACATCCAATACATTTGGCGGGGTTACGCCCAGTTTGTCTGCTTCCTGAATCAGTTTCTCTGTTACTTCCGCTCTGGTTCCCCATGCCGGAATAACCGGAATAATGCCATAACGTCCTGTTTCATAAATCTGGAATCCTGTCGGTTTTCCGGATAAACCACTGTAAAAATCAGAACTTACATTTCCATAGAGCACTGCTTTGGTTTCTTCCATAATTTCCTTTTTGGAAGGTGCCGGATGATTGACAATGTAACGGAACAGTTCTGTCAGGACATGGGTATTTGCCGGACTGTTCGTGTTGCTTGTTCCATATACGATTTCCGGGAACTCAAACGTATAGATCACACCACCGCCCAGATAGGTGCTCATCATTTGCATTCCAAGCAATGCTTCCGGTTCTCCACAAAGTCTCTGCCAGGTGTTATAGCTTCCAGCTCCTTGCCAGAGTTTTGAGAACTGCTTGTCCCATGCCCAGGTATCGGAAAGCATTCCCCAGCCTCCGGTATATCCTGCCAGCCAGCTTCCCTGGAAGAGACTGCTTGTTTTCAAATCATCCGGTTGATTTGAACTTGTGTTCTTATAGATCAAATAGAATGCATCTCCGTGTTTTTCCAGTGCCTTTTTCATATTTGCATTGCTGACAATATTCGTCACTGTAGAACCGTGATCCTGATCTGACCATACAAAGAATCCACCGAATCGGTCAGCAATCTCCAGCATCCTAGCGCTTCCTTCGCATGGAGGATGAATACCTGCCCAGAAGTTCTCTGTATTGAACACACCCTGCATATTCGGATACATACGGTACATCAGATCCAACCAGCCGTAATCCATATCCGCTGTAATATTGTACTGTGTTCCTCCATTTTCCGGAGTTGCAGCTGCTGTCAATCCAAGAAGCATGATAGGTGCTCCCTGTTCATAGGCAATCTGCAGCCCATGTTCATGGAATGCCTGCAGATAAGCCTGACCGATATGATCCGGTGCAAACTGTCTGAGGTTATTTGTATGCAGCAGCAAAACGTTATTCTTTTTCAAATCATCCGGAATCGCATTCCATCTTCCGTCTACTGTATTAGAGCCCTGTAATTCTGGTCCTTGTTCCTGTCCGATCTGATAGACATCGTTCGAATACGCTGTTGCGATCATCATCGGATGTTCATTGTCGATCACACGTCTTGGACCATCCTGTGACTGTACATCCTGCTCATTTTCATATCCATAAATACCCAGTTCCATGAATTTTACTGCGGCACCTTTTGGATTCTCTGTATACACTCTGATATAACGTGCCTCTTTTGTTGTTCCAAGCTCTGTGGCCCCAAGTCCATTCTTGTTTGCATAATCCATATAGAACCACTGTCCGCCCATCGCTTCTTCGTATGGCTTTGAAACATTCTCCGGCTGTTTCACCCCATCCGGAAGTGTCGGATTTCCTTCATAATAAACGATCTGACCGTCCGATAAATCCTCTTCATTTCCAATCACAATGGCAGTATTTTTATAAGAAATCTTGGTTCCTTTCAGACGTTTTCCCTGACCACTCGGATTTCCATTTCCGATTGTCGCCTGTCCATCATATACCTGACGTTTCAGGTTGATGACTTCCAACGGATAGGATGCACCCAGATCCACCTGCACCCACACACCTTTTTTCCCTTCTGCAGTGCTGGTGACTTCTGTTCCCTGTTCCTGATAATTCTCCCAGTTGTTTCCCTCTTTATTACCTGTAGCATCATGCTGCAGATAATATTTGTCACCGTCGGTTAATAAATCCGCATTTTTCAAATCCATATTTTCCCCGACTGTGACTTTGACATCCTTTTCCTCTGCCAGATTGACCAGTGGCGGTGCTTTTTTTGCATCTGCCGCATCTGCACGGACTCCTGTTACCCCAAATGCCGTCAGCACAAGCGCCATGCATGACAGTCCGAGTAATCTGGCTTTGCTCCCTTCTTTTCTGGTTTTCATCCTCATTTTCCTCCTTTTCTTCCACATGAAAGTAAAACCAGAAAATGCTTTATTTTTTTCTGGTTCCTTACATGTCTGGGATTTTCCCGCTTGAATTCTAGAGTACTATACTGTTCCCTCCTTTAATATGGAATATATTTACCAGAAATTGTACTTTCTTTACTATCACAATAGATTTTGCTCATTTATTTTGTCTATTTTTTACATTTTACGTTTTCACATCAAATTTTTACGGTAATTTTTCAATCATTTCTGCCAATATTTCTTCATCAAATCCTGATTTTCTGTCCAACGTAGATCATGTTCGGATCTGCAATTCCATTCCATGCTGCCAGTTCCAGATAAGTTGTTGCAAAACGCTTTGCAATCTCTGATAAAGTATCATTTTCCTGCACAACATAATATTCCGCCGGAGCCTCATTTTGACTCAACTGCCTGTTTACTTCCCTTTGAACAGTATCCGGATCGTATCCCATATCACACAGCTTCTTTCTTCGTTCTTTACCGTTTGCATATTTTCCTTGTATCACTTCCCCGGCAACTTCCTCAATACTTTTGGAGGGCCGCCTGTCACACCTTCTGTATACTTCGGTCTTGCATAGCCGCGGATCTGACCCCAGCCCACAGGAATTTGCCTTCTCGCCACTGCCTCATTATAATTTCCTTCCATCACTGTGATCATTTGTCCTGAAACAGACTCCACGTATCCAATGTGATCAGAATACCCGTCATTTGGCTGTGCCTGACAGTCCCAGTTATACAAAATGATATCTCCGGGCAGTGGCACGATAGTTCCATCTTCGATCCAGATCCCCTTTTCTTTAAAGATTTCGATATGCTTTTCACATCCACATTCTGTTCCGATCAAGTCCACACATCCCGCCTGAATCGCCGCTGCAGAAACTGCGGTATCACACCACTCATCGGTATACTGCACAGCATATCCCCTTGCCAGCGGCAAGTAGGAATTATACAGATCAATAATCTGCCGGAACTTCCCGTTTGCTTCACTGTAGCCAATCCACGAACGCATCACGTTCAATACATCCTGAGCGCTTCTTCCCGATGCATTTTCATCATACTTCATTAACTGATACTGCTCGATCAGTTCCATATTTTTCTGCACATAGACGGAACTGGTCGCATACCCATCTGCCCAAATGGTTTCCAGATATCGTCCGGGTTCTGTGATTCCCTTCAGATTCTGATAACGTGGAAGCTGAAGCAGTTCAAAATATCCTTTCACCCCCTCTTCCATATTGTCAAATATCCGGAAATAATCGGAAATCACCATCGCCGTTCCGGCCTCATATTCCTCCCAGGTTGCCAGATTGACAGACTTTCCCTGCCATTTTGTTCCACATTTCAATCCAAAATAATTGTGATAGTCTTTCGCCAGCCTGGATTCTCCCCAGCCGGACTCCAAAATTGCCTGTGCAATAATCGGACTGCATACTTTGATTTCATATGCAGCCGCATATTTCTTTACATATCCTGCAATTTTCTGAATAAATTCCTCTTTCTTCATCGCTCTCCCCTGCTTTCTGTATATTTCTCTGCTTTTCCATTCAAAATATCAATTGCCTGTCTGAGTACTTCTGGAATGGGCATCCCCATCAATCCCGCGTTTTCCAGAATAGACAATGCTTCATTTGCGATAAACGCAATGCACACGGCATCCCTCAGATAATTTGTCCCCATCAAAAGGTCCAGACGGACTGCGATCAAAACAAACAACAGTGTCATTCCTTTTCGGCACAGCCTTTCCAGCCCGCACGACTCTCCAGTCTGCCATTTTCTGACTTCGGACTTTTCTTAAAAATCACCGGCAGAAGAATCCCGCCTGTGATCCAGTCGATTCCCATAAAAAGAACCAATGTCTGCAGTGCGATATCCCATCCGCCAAATAAAAGGGCAACTGCACTCCCAAACATTCCAAACAAGCTCGTCACCATTTGCTTCATATCCTTCACCACCTTCAATTAAAAAAGCAGAATAGACGGCATTCTTTTCAAAGAATGTTCTACTCTGCCACTCATTTTTCTTTCCTTTTTCATTCGATCCTCACTCAAGGATGCTCCCTTGTTTCTGCATAATCGTCTAACACATATCTTGCATATTTTGTTGCCTGACGCTCCATCCCGATCGGGTTAATTCCAATGCGTTGATCCACTGAAAATAATGTGTCAGTTCATGCCCTATTGTAAGCAAGATTGCCGTCAATGCACTGTCCTTTCCCCATTTGTCACATAAATCTAAATAGTCTCCTGCCGCAACCCGGATATACGGTTCCACTGTATAATCATCTTCCATACTCCAGAATGTCCCATATACCAGATCCCCGTCCATTGCCCGTATTTTCCTTTTATTCTTTATGTAGGCAACAACTCTGAGGGGAAAGAAATATTCTTTTCTCAAAAATGCCGCAAACTCTTTACATGCCCTTCGTACCTCCGGATCTATCCCACTGTCAAACCGAAGCCTGAAGCCCGTCCGATGACCCTCTTCCATAAAATCAATGTTCTGTTCCCAGTTTTCTATCGTCCAAATGTGATCCATAATGTTTATCCCTTTTCATCATAAACTGCTTTCATGCCATGATACTGCATCTTTTCTTTTTGCACTCCACATAATCTGTCAATAAAAAATAAACCTATTTTTATGGCAAAGTATATTACAAACGCAAAGACTATACGCACTTCTTGTTTTAAGTATTCTAAATCTATTTTAATCATGCACACTAAAATAATTAAGAATAGAATCAAGAACATTACCTGCTTTAATACCACATAACGATATGTATTTGTGAATTTCATATGTCTTCTCCTTACAGCCATTCAGATATTTTCCCTTTTATCGTATCGATAAAATGCACTTACTTGCTTGCTCTTATACTCTATCTCTGTTGCATTTTGTTCTTCAAACATCCTTTAAAATGGTTTCATAAATTCCTCTTTTGCCGATATACATCGGAAGTGGCAGTTTCCTCTGTATATCGACAGTTTACTTTACGGTGATGTGTATACCACATCTATTTTCCATTAGATAATAATTGAAATAATTCATTCATATCATTTTCAATATCGTCGGTATCCGAACTCAAGGATACATTGAGTTTAAAAAACCGCCTTTCTATGGATGATTTCCTCTGTATATCGACAGTTTCTTACTGTTTTACTCTTTATTGACTTTCATCAAACACAATCTTCTCAGATTAATACAACATATATTCCGATGGTAACTCGAACTTATATCCCCATCCATAATATTCATCACTGTTCTTGGCAAATCTTTATTTTTTAAATTATAATGCTTCCGGTTCCTTTCACAATACACATATGGAATCTTCATACAAGGAGTCAGATCTCCATCCAACACATTCACCGAAAACAGAAACGTCTGTATCTGAGGCATTTGATTCAAAAAACTCAAACTCGAAATTTCATTTCTTCCGGTCAACTCTAAATGTCTCAGATTTACCAGTTTTTCCAATACAGAAAAATCTTTCACCTTCGGGCATCCACTGATACAAAGCGCCTCAACAGATTCTGCTATATGTTCTAGTGCCGAAATATCTTCCAACCTTTTTAATTCTTCCAGTTGAACCCATTTTAAGTTGGGGGCTGTTTCTATATGGTCTAAATTTCGAAGCCTTGAATAAAATATCATAAGATACTTCATTTTTTCTGAGCAAAAATATTCCCTTAAGTCTTCTTTATCGCAATCAGATATCCTAAGTAATTCTAAATCCTTCACTTTTTGAAACCCGGTTCCTCTTCTGAAATTACTTAATGATATCCTAATTTGTTTGATATGTTTCATTTTCGTGAAGTCCACAAAAAAATTTATTAACTCGTGGAGCACCTGCTAAACTTTCTGCTCCACAATCCACAGCTTCTAAATTTTCCATCTCATACAACGGAGAAAAGTCAAATTCTTTCTCAACGCACAGGGAACATAGACAGATGCTGCCTTTATTCCCGGACATTCTTTTAAAAATTCAATACTTTCCGTAAAAACATCTACTCTCTCCACATTATTTTCATTGATAAATTTTACATGTTCTTCTATGGTTCGTTCTGTACGGCGTTTGGGTCGTTCCTCCTGTGTATTTGAAATTCTCATAGTAGTGTTCCCTTTATAATCGCTGAATACAAATCCGTCTATTTTGATCGTTCCATCAATTTTTAAAATACAAATCATTCCTTTGCTCTTCTGTAAGTTCAAATGCCTTCATGTAGTTTCTCCTTAATTCAAGACGGCAGAACAGCCCTACTAATATTCTGTTCCATCCTGCTGCCTCGTCAAATCATTTCACTCGTCCACTTTTGTTCTACAGTACCTTTTCGATTTCAAGATCAAAAATCAAATCGTCAAAGTCATCATCCCAATCAATATCGTTGCAGTAAAACCGAAACTTATCCTCACCTAATTCTTCTTTGATCATGGCGCAGCACCCATAAAACAATCTATCCTTCCTACATCAGTTTTTGAATATCCATTACTAATTTCAATATCCCCGTCTTCCAAGATAACTTCTAGTTCAAATTCTTTCGGAGCCCAAGTTTCCTCAAAAATAATCTGCGGAAATCTTCTCCTTTCCTTTTTTAAACGTTTTCCATTCCAGAATATTTTCCCCTTGAAATCATACAAATGTAAAATAATTGACTGTTCATGTTGCGAATTTGTACTTACAAAAGTAAATTTTAATCGATACTTCCCCTTTTTATCGTATCGATAAAGTGCACTTACTTGCTTACCCTTATACTCTATCTCTGTTGCATTTTGTTCTTCAAACATCCACTTAAATGGTTTCATAAATCCCCCTCTTGCCGATATATATCGGAAGTGGTATTGTCCTCTGTATATCGACATTTTCTTGTTGTTTTACTCTCTATTTTCCTTCGTCAAATACAATCTTCTCACCCATTACCCATTTTGTGTGTTTTGCCTAATCTTCTTTTAATTTTTCTAAAAATTCCTCCCATTCATCATCTGCAAAAAGATGATAATAATAGTCTGCTTCTTTCAAAATGTAGGACTTTCCATAATGTATCGCTGGCATAATATGCTCTTCAAATGCTTTATCAAAATATGGCCTGAGTTCATCGGGTGTATATAGTTCATAGTCTATCAACCCAGTCAACGTTTTGTCCTCTTTAGTCAAAACACCTATTCTCCTATATACATCGGAGTCATATGTTGTCGGATACTTTTTCACATTTGAAAAATCTCCGAAGAAAAAATCATACTCTACATAAAATGCCTCCGCCATTGATTTTTGCAGATACATCCCACACAAAAGACCTTTTCCCTGTAAATACCACATATTTCTTCGCTTTTTAAAACCTCTTTTTGTGAACTCCTCATGGCAAAATTCTTTAAATTCTTGTTTTGTCATAGGCTTTTCCTCCATTAATAAAATTCTAGTCGTACATTACTTCTTTTCCCAATTTTTTTCTTGTATTTTTTAAGTTGTTTAACACCCGCTTTGGCAGATCGTGGATTATAAGGCTTTAACTCATAAATCGTTTTAGTTTTAGGATTGTAATAATCAGGCCTAATCCCTTTTACTTTTTTATATTCTTTATACTCCGCTTTAAACGCTGGTCCTGATTTATACCCCTTATGTATCTTTCTACCCGCACTTCTTGTGGACTTAGTGAAGCCATTGGTATGTTCTAATGATTTAATAATATCTCTTGCATCTTTGGTAAAGTCTACTGCTTCTGCAATTTCTAGCGTATTTCCCATCTTATCGGTAAATCGCAGTGCTCTCACAGCTTCTCCTACACCTGTAACAATCGGAATCAAATCAATTGCATCACCAACTACACCTGCCCATGCACTTGGATCATATGGGTTAGCTGCAACTTCCGCAATACTAAACCCTAAGGAAACTACATCAAATACAGTCTCCCAAACCGCGCCTGTTCCATCTTTTCTGCCAACCGGATTATTATCACAATAACTATATAAGTTTTATCCGTCAATGCTGTTGGCGTTGTCTTTAAAACCTCTACATCATCCGCATTGACAAATCTCCCCGTCTCCGGATCGTAATACCGACTATTCAGATAGTACATTCCCAGTTCTTCGTCATAGTAGTATCCCTTGAAACGGAATGGATTCCTTCTGCCCAGTCCATTCGAACTGTAATCCGTCAGATTCAGCAGTTTTCCCCAGGAATTATACTCATATTTTACAAGTTCCGTTCCGTGACTGTCAAGAATTCCCAGAATATCCCCAAAAAGATTTTTGCGGTAGAAATACATCTCATTCTGATACTTCATGGCAAACACATTACCCTTGTCATCGTAGAAGAAATCGATCCTGCTGCCGTCACTGGACGTCTGCATCAGAATGGCCGAACCATCCAGATAAAAGTCTGTCGTAACGCCATTGACCGTCTTTCGGATTCTCTTTCCGCTGTCATTGTACATGCAGTACATATCCAGTCCGGCGCCTGTGATGTGCCTCAGCTGATATCCTTTTTCCCATTCCATCTGCATCCCCAGATACTGGAGCGGATTTCCCATGGCATCGTAGGTAATTGCCTGTCCGTTGTAGAAACGAAGCTGATCTCTCCAGCCTCCGGTCTGATACTTAAATGTATCGGACTTCCGCGGAGCTTCTGTGATCACCGGATTTTCGGTATAACGGTACTCGTCTCTTCTGACCATATTTCCACCCACATCATAGGTGTAACAGATGGTCTGATTCTGCTTCTGATTGTCTTCTCGTACCAGCTGATTCAGTGCATCATAGTAGTAGCGGATTTTTCTTTCGCTGCCATCGGCGCTTCGCTCCACCATTGTTTCCACATTTCCACAGGCGTCATAGGTGTAGGATTCTGCACGGTTTCCTTCTCGGACAGATGCAACCAGATTCGTGGTCACTCCTGCCTCTTTGCCTGAGACGTATGTATACTCCTGAGTCGATGTATTCATATCGGAGAAGTGATTGTGGGTACGGATCACACGCCCAAGGGCATCATACTCATAGGCAATCTTCTGGGCACCGTTGATCTTGATTCCATATCCAAGCCCCGGTTTCTGCTGTTTTTCCACATCCCCGTAAAGGAATTCCACCTCATGTCCAACTCGATCTTTCTGATACGTATATCCTTTGACACGATTTTTCTCATCATACATTTTGCGAAGTTTCATTCCGTCAGAACGGTCTGTTCCTACCATTCTTCCGATCAGGTCATACTGGTATGTGCTGGTCACTCCACTGCAAAGATCTTTGTGCCTTGCAATTTTTCCACAGCTGTCATACGTATTTTCAAACAGTTTTTCTTCTCTGCCGTCTGCGGTGATCAGATACTGTGCCGCAAGCTGTTCTTCCGGATTGTATTCATTTCGAACGGCTTCCCCTGTCGCATAGGTAATCCTGTCCGCAAGACCGTTCCGGCTTCGAAGCGTGGTGCGCTCCAGTTCTCTTCCTCCAATCGATACGGATTCCAGATTTCCAAACGGATCATACGCATAATCATACGTAAATCCATTGTGACTGATGGATGTCACTTTTTCGTTTTCATAGGTGTAAGAAACTTTCACTTCTTTTCCATCCACCATTCTCACAACTTCTGTCATCTTATCCGTGTTGGCATCGTATGCATAGGAAGTGGCATTTCCTTTTGCATCTGTCAGCTTTGTCAGAAGTCGGTTCTTGTCATCGTATTCATAATGAACGGTATTTCCTCTGGAATCTGTGATCGTCTTCGGCTGCTTATAATCGGATGTGTATGTCATAGACGATTCCATGCGCTCACTGCACTCTTCCAGGATCCACCATTTGTTGACCTGGCTGTTTGACTGGTGGGCTGTCAGAATGATATCTGCCAATTTTTGATGGGAATAATCCATCACATCCAGAGACAGGTTTCCATCCTTACAGATGATCGCATATCCATTTCCCGGTGACACCTCTTCGAATCGGAACAGCTGATTTGCAGCTCCCGACATAGCCGTCTCCAAAGAAAGAATAGAAAAGCCTCTGTCGTTGGTTCCTGATTTTGCCAGCACTTTTCCCGGTGCGTGAACCGGCTCTAACTGATAATACGTGCCGTCATATGGCAGCAAACGATACTGCTGGTTCATCCCGCCATTGTAGTTGAACTGCACTGCCTGTGTTCCCACTGCGGCCGAAGCATTCTTCACATCAATATACTGTCCCGAATGACGTACCCGGATATGATAAATCCCCCCTGATCTCGGAGCTGCTGAGACAGTTCCTTCATCTGCCGGTTCAAAATACCAGTCCTGATGTTCGTTTCCTTCTTTTCGTGTATAACTCTGCACCGGCTGTCCGCTTGTCGTACTCTTTGGTCCATTTGTCAGAGCTTTCTTATCTTTCGTTGCCTTATTCGTAATCTGGAAACTTCCATCTGCATTTGGATACAGTTTCCATTTCTGGGCATCCGTATTGTTGTTTCCATAAATCTGGATCTTTTCTCCTTCTGCATCCGATTTTCCATTCAGATCCAGACGATATCCCGGACTGCAGAGCGGCTCAAACTGCAAATATCCATCCTTTCCATCGATCAGCTTCCATTTCTGCGCGGCAAATCCAAAGAACGTGCACAACTGTACACAGTTCCGTTTGCCGTCTCACTGTTTCTGACATCCAGATAATTTCCGGAAATTTTTTCCCGGATATAATACACTCTGCCCGGTATGACTGCTCCGAGATATTTTCCGCCATCTGCCGTCATCTGGATCGGCTGTCCTTTGTCATTGTATGTAAATCGATAACGGACTCCTTCAGAATTGGCAGCCTGAGTCAGATGATTTTTCGTATCGTATCGATATTCAAACCCTGTTCCGTCAATACTTCCAAGCTTCGTCAGACTTCCTTTTTTGTCGTATGAAAAACTCTCTTTTTCCGCTGCACTCACTGCATGGATCAGATTCCCGTCATCATCATACTGGTAACTCTCCCCGTCATCTCTGACAAGCTGCACACCTTTGAATAACACCTGATTCACCTGATTGTGGTACATCAGATACACATGGATCGCCTTGTATGTTTTCTTCGCCCCTTCATTTTGATCGTCTGTACTGAAGGTGTTGCTGACAAACTGCCATCCCTTAATATTGGGATTACACTGTAATTGATGCCATTTAACTGTACCATCCGTATAAATGACTGCTGCATCCACTGAAAATTGCTTATCCGGAATTCCAAATCCATTTACCCAGCAGCTAAGATTAAAGATATCACCTTCCTGTCCTGAAATATTTACAGCCTGAGACAGATGAAGCTGCTGCTCCATTTGTCCGTTCAGTACTGCACATCTTCCCTTATCTGCAGTGATCATACTCTTATTCCCGGTTGCAGCTGCATGAAATCCCCAATTATCAGGCACATCATTTGTGCACCGTTCAAATCCCGGATTGTCGATCAGATTCAGTTCATTTGCCACATTTCCTGTTTCCAGCTGAACACCACTTACCAAAAGTGTTCCTCTTGCTCTTGTCATTCCCACAAACACGGAAATGGTTTCTTCTGCCGGAAGCTGGAATGTGAGAACCAGTCTCTCCCATCCGTCATCCACGTTTTTATCTGTCACATAGTCAATACAGCGTTCCCCCATGATTCTGGTCCGGTCTGCCCGGATTACGGATACAACCGCTCCCTGTTCCTGGTTTTCCGGGTTCAGCGATTCTGTTTTTACATAAGCAGACAATGTATACGTTCCGGCTGACAGATGCACATCCTGACAGATTCCTTCTTCTGATGTCAGCTCTGTTTTTGTCAGTTTCGCACTTTTTGTACCAATATATCCATCTGCATGTGTGATCGCTCCCCGTTTTCCATCTGACATACGACAGGTGTACCATCCGCCATCTCCATGAGACGGATCAAATGTTGGATTTCTCAGCAGACCATACACTGTTTTCTGAACAGAACCATCTTTACTCAGCTTATGATTTTTCATGCCGGATGTATAGTAAGAATAATTATTTGCAAATCCATCTGCATCCAGCACATCTGTCGGACGTCCCATATTGTCAAAATGCCACGTTGTTTTCTTATTATCTCCCGGATGTTCCATCTGACCATCCAATCCAGGTTCTTCAAAAATCGTAGTATTTCCGTTTTCATAGGAAATCTTTAATTCCTGACCCGGTGCATTTTTCTGTCCCGTTTCGGATACTTTGCTGACACGGGGTACCCGGAAATCATTTGTGTACTCGTAATTTACACGATAGCCATCCGGATTGGTCACACTGAGCAGTTTATGAGAACTATCATAAGTAAACTGGCTCTTCCTTCCATCCGGATAAGTAATGGATGTCAGATTCCCCTGCGCATCATATCCATATCGAATCTCCCGCCCTTTGGTATCCTGAATAGCTGTTATCTTTGATTTCCCCTCATCCGTTGAATAAATGATATTTAAAAATCCACCTGACGCATCTGTAATATATCCCAGATAATTTCCCGCTGAATTCGGACCATACTGGTGTTTCACGGAATTTCCGTCCAGATCTTCGATGAATCGTAAAAATCCGTCCTGTCCGAATATATACTTCACTTTGTCTTTTGTTTCCATCGTGCGATAACGGTCATGTTCAGAACTTGACGTCACTGTGATCGTCAGTCCCAGCCCATCCTCATCTTTCAGCTTATTACCGTCATTGGTATCTTTATAGAAATAATGTTTTGTTCCGTCTTCATCGATATACACATACGGATAATCTTTGATCCCACTTTCTTTCAACTCCTGCTGGCTGCTGAGTCTCCATCCGTGCCCCATACGGGAAAAGGTATCCGCTTCGCTGGAATTATACACATGACGGATTTCTGTTGTCATCGGACCTCCCTCTGTTGCCACATCCAAATGACTCCAGACAACATTTCCTGTAAAGTCATTCGTGTAACCGATTCCTGCGCGCCCTGCTGACTGCTCATGGTAACTCTGATAATCTTCCAGACCATTCACATTCCTGTAATAAAACACACCGCTTGGAAACTGTTCAGAAGAGATACTTGGTGAGTCAGATGCATAGAATCTCGCATAAGCACGGTTTGCCAGATTTTCATCATCTTCATATTTTGATTTCACCATAATTCCATAGTTTTTTCCTGTGTTATACCACTGACGCACCAATCTGGTCACATTGAATCCTATCGGTGTGATCGAAACTGTATTTCCATTGATTACCTGTTTTACTTTTTTATAATCCAGTATTGCACCATCTACTGCCGGCTGATTTCCCCAACGGACGCTTTTTTCATCCCAGCTGTTTTTTACTTCATAAGCAAGAAGCGGCAGCTCCGGATTGCTGTAGGATGAATATTCAAACTGCCAGATATACATGGTCGCTCCGTAAATGATCGAACCTTTTCCAATATCCGGAAGGTCTCGAAACCGAAGCAGCGCTCTCATTTTTCCAAGTTCATCACTTCGCCCTACCACGAAAGATCCATATGCATATACGTTCCCCGGATTCTCCGGTACATTTCCTCCTGTGAAAACATACGTATCTTCAATATTTCCTTTTGTTTTACTCGTCTCTGTCATTGGATCAATCACGATTGGATAAACACGTTCTGTGTCCTGCATCCATTCACGATCCGGCACAACTTTGATAACACTGCTCTCTGTGCCGATTTCTACTTGAAATTCCACCTGAAGAGACTGATTTCCTGCTGCATCATACATATACGGTTTCACCAGTCTGAAAATTCTTCCTGACTCCTGATTTTCCGAATCATACAGCCCAAGTCCTCCATCTTCTTCGCTTCGCAGCTCCATTCCAGGATGCATCAGCTGAAAGCTCAATTCCTGTTCTGCCGCCTCTTTTCTGTTCAGTCGAATATTCTCTTTTAGCTGCTCTCCCTGGATTGAGTAATGCAGATCAATTCCCGGAAGAATTTCCTCATACACACCTTCTCCGTTTAAATGCGGAACACACATCATCTTTCGGATCTCATCCTCTTCTGACTCTTCCTCTTCTAAAACAGACACTTTCATATCCAACATTTCTGCCTCTTTCCAAAAATCTTCCTTTTCTAAAACACGAAATGTAGAAATTTTGCTTTTAAAATTCACGTTTCGTGTACTTTTTATGCGTAAAAAAGGTGACAATCCCCATAAGATTTTCTTTCCGTCTTTCTCGATCGTTACCAGTTCCTTTGTATCTGACTCTTTTGCAAAACTTACACGAACTGCGGACGCAAGATTTCGATAAACTTCTCTCCCGTCTTCCTGTACAGGTTCCAGACGGTTATCAATTTCTTTCCACTGTCCGTCTTCTTCATAATGGACCGGAGCCGGATATACAGCTGCTGCCATTCCCTTCTGTGTCATCTGAAAATGTTTGACACAACGCTCTCTCTTTTCCGGTACTTCCCGTAAAATTCTATCTCTCATATTTACCTCCTGCCGAAATTCTCTGTATTCGGTCTTTCTATTTCTTTTCACACTCTTTGTGCACGTTTCGTGTAGTTATACAATACACAATTCGTGTTCTTTTGTCAAGCACATTTTGTGGATTTTTTATTTACTTTTTCCCACGATTTGTGTATAATCATATTGTATTCATAAAAAGTTTTGATTTTTACAAAAACTTCCCAGTGCAGCAAAAAGCTGCTTAGAAAGGACGTGTATGTTATGGCTGTATTTGCCAATATACTCAAAACACTGCGAACAGATAAACACTTATCCCAGCAGGAGCTTGCCACTCGCCTTGGCATCTCAAAGAGTGCAGTCAGTATGTACGAACAAGGACGGCGTGAACCTGATTTTGATATTCTGAATAAAATTGCAGATATCTTCCAGGTCGATGCAGACTATCTTCTCGGACGTAGTTCACTCTCTCATGAACCCGAACCTGTCACGATTGCCGCACACCTTGATACCTCTGACCTTACGCAGGCTGAGTTGGATGATGTTGAAAAATACATTCAATTTATCCGTTCAAAAAGAAAACAATAAAGGAGCATTCAGAAACGGCTATGCTGAACAAATATGAAGAACTGTTAGAAGAGGCTGCCGCCCAGAACATATCAGTAGATGAGAACTTTCCTTTTCATGGAAACTTAAAGGGATTGTATGTAGATCAAAATATCGCCCTCTCGGACCAATTGGAGACCTCTGCAGAAAAAGCCTGTATTCTGGCAGAAGAACTTGGTCATCACTACACTTCTGTTGGAAATATTCTGGATATCTCCGATCCTGCAAATGCAAAGCAGGAACGCCAGGCACGAATGTGGACCTATGAACGGCTGATCGGTCTGCGTGGTTTGATCGATGCCTATCAGCATGGATGCCGGGAATATCACGAAACTGCTGAATTTCTGGATGTAACAGAAGAACAGCTTCGCGATGCCATTGCCGATTATCGCTCAAAATATGGAGTCTGTACCAAATATCAGAACTACTATATTATGTTTGAACCCTATCTGATGATAGGAAAGAAAAATGAGGACAACGCCATCGTCGTCCTCATTTTTCTATTCTTTCTACAAAAATTCCATAGACATTACTATCTATGGAACTTAACAACTCCCCGAGTTGGTTCGAACCAACGACCCTTCGGTTAACAGCCGAATGCTCTACCACTGAGCTATCGAGGAATACTATAAAATTGTCTCAGCTCTTATCACTG
>ENA-OQCK01000406-OQCK01000406.1-human-gut-metagenome-genome-assembly--contig:-NODE-406-length-24101-cov-14.332944_pt1 | contig 24101 bp, 22 predicted proteins | sample MGYA00242498_ERZ504578 | MGnify/ENA primary metagenome ERZ504578 (study PRJEB26092, sample SAMD00036229) | human gut metagenome | host: Homo sapiens | study: EMG produced TPA metagenomics assembly of...
AGCATCTGGATTCTGCTGGGCTTTTGTATGGCATTCTTCGCTAAATTCAGCACACCATTTGGAGATACTGGCTTTTGATACACCATACTCTGCAGTGATGCTTTTGTAAGTACGTCCCTCTTCGATATGAAGGCGAACGATTTTCTTTTTAAATTCAGGTGTGTAACTTTGTGACATAATACTTCCTCTTTTCTCTGTAAGATGATTATATCTTATTAGCCACTTCTGTTACAACTTTATTATAGCACTTCAAATGTCTCACGCGACCAAGAAACTAGTTCGGCTAATTTATCATCTCGAACGCACTGGACAGCAATACCAAAAAGCAATCTAATTCTTCCAACATCATATCTTCTTGTCAGAGCATCATACTCGATGCTCTATTTGTCATGCAATTTTCAAGGTACTGATTGCGATGAATAAGTCATCGCCACTATACTCAAAACATCTCTGTTTTTGAAACTATTTATTGACTTTCTTTAATAGTTAGTCTTCTTTTTCTACGGTAAACCACGGTTCCCGCCGCACCGCAGGAAATGGCCAGCAATGCAGACCATAGTCCCAGTCTGTTCTCATCTCCTGTCCTTGGAGCCTTCGTTGCATTGTTCCCCGGCTGTGAAGTATTCCCTTCTACTTTCCCTGTACTGCCCGGCTTCTGCGTGCTATTGTCTAACAAAAGAATCGTGCCGAATACTCCCGGTGAGGACCACCCCTGTCCGGATTCATCATACCAGCTTACCGTACCGATACGTGTCCCGCCTTTTCCGTCATTGATCTGCATGTCAAAACCAATCTCTGTTCCTGCCTCCGGCGTTATATCCGTCCATTTGCAGGCAGCCTCCACAATATATCCGTCTTCTGTCTTTCTTGTCTGTGAGATCAGGTTATCTGCTATGCATTTTTGACCGTTAAAGCTCGGCTCATTCTCATAATTAATACGATACTGCTTGTCATCCTCTTCATAGCCGTCTGTCTTATGGTTATTCTCGTCTATAAATATCTCCACAGAATCCTGCACGTGCGCTGCTTCGGAAGACTTATCCAGAGAAGAATCCTTTACTTCCATCCACAGATACAGATAATCCTTATCCCACAATAACTTTCCTGCCGCCGAAGCTTCCGGAACTCCCGTGACAATTGTAAGAGTACCGCGGCGACCTTCCCCCACAATGCATCTTCTTCTCCATCTATGGCAATCGTGCCATTGCTTACGGTCATATAAGGCTTTGTCATGGCAACTGCAAAATACCGGCTGCTATCCTCCTGTGACATCTTCTTATCATTAAACGCCGCCTTCTTCTCTCCATCCGTAACAACCACATCAAACGCAAACCTGTCGGCTGCTTTTAGTTCTCTGCCCACCGTGAACTCGGCAATATAACCTCCGTCTATCTTCTGGGCGTCACTGCGCATGATTGTCATCTTCTCCGGTTTTGCAGTCCCGTCAGAACCTTTCGTCCAGTCCAGATACAGGTCGGCGCCGTCGCTTCCATCTTCTGTTTCATCCTTAACCGTTACTTTTATCTTCATTTGATTCTCTTCCCATACGATCTGGAAGGAAGCATCTACATCGTCTATACCGCTTATCTGATAGGTCTTACTCTTTGCATACGGATCATCTCCCCCGAGAGCCTGCATTACTACAACATTATTGATATAAGGCTCAAGTCTGGTATCGTCTGCAAACGCGTAAAACGCGGGTTTTGCTTTGTAATCATCATCGAACAAAAGAGGCACGTGTTTCTTGGAACCATCCGAACCCCCTCCCGCGGAGTTGCTGTCCTGCAGCCAGGAATATTTGTCAATCACACCCCATACTGTCATACCATTGATGTCAATACCATCCATGGCATCTACTTCCTTCAGCACATCATAGATCTCTTTATAACGATATGCCTGCTTCGTATACTCACCGGCCCGTGTGGCATCCGTTCCATCATATTCATTGCTCGACTTAAGATCCAGTTCTGTAAACTGAACCTTACCCACGATTTTTCCATAGGTGACGGCCGCATTCTTAATCTGGTTCGCCGTAGGTCCGGCCATATCATAGTGTGCCTGCATGCCCATACCGGTAATTCTGGTCGGAAGATCGGCATCCTTCTCATGCGATTTGACCTCTGTAAGAAGCTTCGCGATACCATCTACCTTATTGCCTGAGCATTCATTATAATCATTGTAATAGAGTTCCAGTCCTTTCGGCGCATAATGATTGGCGTAACGGAAGGCGTTGATAATAAAGTCCTGATCCCCATAAGCCTTCCACCAGCTGGATTTCTCATCCTCCTTCCGGTAGGTGCCGGTGCTGTCGCTGACCGCCTCATTCACTACGTCCCAGCCATAAAACATATCCTTATATGGACTATCCTTGCCAAGGAAATGATTCAGCACGCTCTGTATGTACCATTCCTGGCGGGCATCCATAACCTCTTTGGATGCATACGGCTTATCCTTGTTCCAGTCTTCGTGGAAAAACCACTCCGGCGCCTGGGAATGCCATACAAGCACATGGCCCCTGATCTTAATTGCAGACTCCGGATTCTTATCATTCCAGTCCTTTATAACAGCAAGTATCTTCTCCGCAAGTGTAAAATCCATCTTCGGAACCTGATATCCGCTCATTACTGTTCCGTCTGCGCGCGTCCAGGTAACAGATTCCATCTCAGGAGGCGCGTCATTCTGATAGCCGAACACAGCATCCATCTTCAGTTCATTTTCAAAAGTCACTGCATTAAAATGCTTTTCAACCAGTTTCATAAGTGTGCCGTCAGATAAATGTCCATTGGCAATACATGTACCTGTATAAGCATCTGCTCCCAATCCATCCGCACTTGACACTACGGATTTCAAATCAGGAATATCTGATTCTATTTCCTTCTGTTCTTCCACCTTTTCCCGCATCTCAACACCTGTTACATAGTATCTGCCCTTTACACAGTCGCCGCTTCCATAATTCGTTCCCTGTTCCAGGATACGAATCACCAGCTCCTCTGCCTCTCCTTCAAACTGTGGTTTAAAGATTCCGTTAAACTTCGTCCACACTCCGGCCTCAATCTGTCTGACACAGTTATCGTCCAGAATCCCCGAAGAATAAGAATCCCAATATGTCTGGTTACTGCCTACAGATACATATGGCGCAAAAGATATTTCTCTTTGGTCTGCCGGCGCGTCCCTGTAGTCTTCCCCGTCAAGCTTCACCCAAAAAGAATATTCATAGGTTTTCCCTGACTGCAAAATCCCTGTCATATCCTGCGCAAAACACTCCTGGCTGCTTGTCCTGTTTCCAATTGCACCATACGTGGCAATGCCGTCTGGTATAGCTTCACCGGATGTCTCTGACGTAATCGCTGCCCCGCCCGAGCCTTTTTTCCAAACAGACAGATCCTCATCTGCAAAACCCGGATTTTTCACAAGGTTATCCCCTTGATTCACTTCTGCCTTTTTTCCTCCTATTTTAAGATCGTCTACATAAAAAGTCAGATCTTTGCTGCCTTTAAATTCAATCTTCACCTGTTCATGCTTCTCATGTGCCGGAATAATGAATGTACCGCTGATGGACTGCCAGTTTTCATCCAATATAACTTTGCTGTCATAAGTTACCGCTGCTGCCTGTGAAGAAGCCCAATCCGAACTTGCACTTGTAATCTGCAGCTCCACCGTTCCCTCCGGCGTTTGGGGGTCTGCTTTTGCATAGAAAGAGAACTCATAGGATACCTCTGGTTCCAGAATAGATGCGATATCTCCGGCACATATCTGTGCCGTACCGATTCCTTCACCGTCCGGCGTCACTTCCACATAATAACCTCCGCTGTCTTCCGCCGGCTTTTGATCTCCCTCATATGCTTTCTGTGCAATATTTTCCTTTCCCCAGTTTCCGTCACTCCACCAGTATAAGCCATTACTGTCAGAGCTTTCAAAACCTGTATTATAAGCTTCAAGGAGATTCTCCTGAATGCTTTTTACGCTCTGCTGCTTCGTTTCTTCCACTTGTACATCACTTGTGCTTTCCGCTGTTTCTGCGGCGCAGGCTGTTTCCGGGAACACACCGCCGACAAACACTGCTCCGGCAATTGCAATTGCCAGAAACTTTTTACCTTTTATCCTGACCATATAAACCTCCTCATCTCTTAATATTGCTACAAAGGCCCCGTATACTCTGTTTATTATATCATGCATACCGGTCTGGAAAACCTCACAAACTATAGAAAAATACAAGAGAAATTAAAGGAAAAAAGCCTCTTGCGGCTTATACTATAGCATGCAGAAGCGTAAACACACGCCTGAGCTCTCCTGCTTCCACCTGCCCCGGCGCCGACGCCTTCCCTGCCGATCCGAACGTCACCGCAGAACCGAACGCCTCCCCGCACAATCTGCTGATAACCCCCATCCCGTCCATGGACATGGTGATCACCGGGCGGTTGGCATATTCGGAGCACATCTCCTCCGTCGCCGCAAGCAGTGTCAGCACATCCTTCTTACTTCGCAGCATAACCGCAATCTTCAGGATATCCGCATCCAGTTCCTGCATCCTGCGAAGTCTCGCCACAATCTCCTCCTTCGCCGGCGTCTTCTGAAAATCATGGTTAGAGCCACCACCTTCACCTGACAGGCATGGGCACACCGTACAAGCGCCGACACCGTATCATCTCCTGAAAACATCTCCACATCCACCATATCAATATATCCCGCCCCGGACATTCTCCGGTTCAGCTCCACATAAGCCGCCGCTTCCCTGATCTCTGCCCTCGTTCTTCCCACGACCGGGACACAGATCTTCGGCATCCCCTCGCCTATCCTGACATTTCTTACAATTACCGGATTCATATTCATTCCCTCTTTACCCTGTTTTTCATCCTCTGCCACCTCATTATACACCACATTGCTTCATCTGATAGTTACTTTTCACACCCACGCCATCTGTATAATAAAGAAAAGGTTGCTGCTTTGGCATTAAGCTTTAGCAACAACCTTTTCCTGTTTTATTTTTGGCGGGCGTTTCCGTTCATATATTTCTGATATCTTCTGATATACATCTACATTTTGTGAGCGTAACAAATAGACTATGCTCAAGCCATCACAAATATCGTTTAAACTTTCTTGGCTTCGCAGAGTAATTGCCTGCTTCTGTTTTCGTTTATAGACTCTTGCCAATCTTTCACATAGGGAATTATTGGCTGGAACCCGTTTATCATGCAGGAACAATAATTCATTTTCTTTATATTCCCTTAACCGTAGAAACAGATTATACCCTTCCCTATAATACTCAGTCGGCGGCTCATCCTGATATTCTTTCTCCGCCTTGTTCAGGATTTCGTCATACCTTTTTTCGAATCCCTCAACAATTATCGGATCAAGTTCTTTCTCCCCCAACCCATTTCGGTAATGCAGCATCTCCTGGAACAATCCGTGCATCTCCTTGTTCCATTCCAGTTGCGGCTCATTCTGCTCGCTGCCGATCAGATAACGGCAGTCATGCTGGGTGCACTCCTGATGTTTTGTTCCATAACGGTAAAATGTCTTGTCGTGGAAATCCAAACGTTTGATTCACGAGTATCCAAACTTAAATAAAATCCAAACCTTTCCAGCTGCTGCTTATAATTGAAGGATTTTTTGCTAGAAAGGTTTGGATTTTGTTAAGGCCTTAACCTACAGAAATCAACAAGTGATCCATTCGCATTTTTCCATTTGGGAATGATTTCTTTGTCTTTCTCTTCTTCAAGTAACACCGCCCTGCGTATACATGTCATAGTACCTAGAAACTGTGATAAATAAAGAGAAAGATGCAATTTATACCCCGCAAAAAATCGGGGCATACGAAAGGAGTAATGAAGTATCGCAACACACGAAAATTTATCCGTTAAGATTGATTACATCAGCATTGTATTTGATACTGCAACCGCAGAAGATGTTATCATGCACATTTTAGGTTTACCGACTGACATTTTTAATGTCTATCCGGCAACTGTTAAATTTAAGACTTATCAAGCACGCTGCAGATTGGAGATATTTATGTATCGGGCGACGCAAGAAAGACAGAGGACACCCCACAAGGTTAGGCTGTTATCTCGTTATGACTGGCAGAGGTTGTGATGATATTTTCCGTATTCTTGACAGTAGGATTATACCTTTGGGGATATGTTCAAACATTGTGAAAGAAGATACGGACTGGATAACTTCCACTTCACAAGGCTTGATATTGCCATTGATGATAAGAACGAAAAGCCATTCTTTACCATAGAGCAGATAAAGAAAAAATGCGAAAAAGAGGAATTTATCTCCAATAGTGAGGGCTACCACTTTGATGAAAGCAAGTTTGACGATTTCGACACCGCAAAAACTGTTTATATCGGTGCTGGAAAATCGGGATTGTCCTACCGCTTTTATGACAAGGATAAGGAAGTCTGTTCAAAATATAATAAGACGCTTGATGAAGTCGGCAGTTGGAAACGGACAGAAATGCAACTGCGTGATGATAAGGCTCATGCCTTTGCCATGACATTTAAGGACAGACCGCTGGAACTTGGGGAACTGGCTTTCGGACTATTGGCAAACAACCTACGCTTTGTCGTAGCAAACAGAAATGAGAGTAATAAGAGCAGGTGGAAAACGTATCGGTTTTGGGAACGCTTTTTAGGGGCTGTGGAAGTCTTGAAACTGCAAGTACCCAAACTGCATAATTCCCTTGAAGAAACACAGCAATGGCTCACAGAGGGTGGCGTTATTTCCGCTGTCAAAAGTTTTTACTTCTTGGAAGAACATGACGCATTAGGTGGATTGGAACGAGTGGGAACTATGCTTGACAAGGCAAGATACAGCACTTCTCTTTCCAGCAAACTGACCGCTCATTTACAGAGGATAGACCGCACCGACCTTATTCCTTATATCCAATATGATACGAAACATGGGAAAGGGGGTATCTGATGAATAACAACGCTATTCCCGTATGGGAAAAATACACCCTTACCATTGAAGAAGCGTCTAAGTATTTCCGTATCGGAGAAAACAAGTTAAGACGCTTGGCAGAGGAAAACAAGGACGCTGGCTGGCTCATTATGAATGGCAACCGCATACAGATTAAACGCCGACAGTTTGAACAGGTCATTGACAAATTGGACGCTATCTAGTGCAAATGAGCCTTGTATGTGTTATGATGAACACAAGTCATATCAAGGCTCTTTCCAACAAGGAAAGGAGCAGACACCATGAAAGAAAAAAGACGGGATAACAAAGGACGTATCCTACATACTGGAGAGAGCCAACGAACAGACGGGAAATACTTATATAAATATGTGGACGCATTTGGAAACACAAAATATGTGTATGCTTGGAGATTGACACCCACAGACCCGACACCAAAGGGAAAACGGGAAAAACCCTCACTTCGAGAACTGGAACAGCAGATAAGACGAGATATTGAGGACGGTATCGACAGCACAGGCAAGAAAATGACGCTTTGCCAACTTTACGCCAAACAGAACACACAGAGGGCAAACGTGAAGAAAAGCACACAGAAACAACGGGAACAGCTCATGCGGTTATTGAAAGAGGACAAGTTGGGTGCTAGGAGCATTGATACAATCAAACCCTCTGACGCTAAGGAATGGGCGTTATGCATGAAAGAGAAAGGCTTTTCCTACAATACCATTAACAACTATAAACGCTCGTTAAAAGCGTCATTCTACATAGCCATTCAAGATGATTATGTGAGGAAAAACCCTTTTGATTTCAAGTTGAGTGAAGTCCTAGAAAATGATACCAAAGAGAAAGTCGCATTGACAGAGGAACAGGAACAAGCACTACTGTCATTCATCAAGACGGACAACGTGTATCATAAGTATTATGATGATGTGCTGATACTGTTAAAGACAGGACTTCGTATCTCGGAACTGTGCGGACTGACAATCATGGACGTTGATTTTATCCATGAGGTTGTGGTTATCGACCACCAGTTACTAAAGAGCAAGGAACAGGCTATTATATTGAAACGCCTAAGACAAAGAGCGGAACAAGGCAAGTACCATTAAGCAAAGAAACGATACAGGCATTTCAAAGGGTTATGAAGAAACGCCCAAAGTCAGAACCATTTGTGATAGATGGACGGGGCAACTTCTTATTTGTCAATCACAAAGGCAAGCCGAAAGTTGCGATTGATTACAGTACTTTATTTGTCCGTATGGTAAAGAAATACAACAAGCACCATGAGAACAACCCCTTGCCACATATCACACCGCATACGCTACGCCATACGTTCTGCACAAGGCTGGCAAGCAAGAACATGAACCCGAAAGATTTACAGTATATCATGGGACATTCAAACATCAGTATCACAATGAACTGGTACGCTCATGCGTCCATAGATACCGCAAAATCAGAGGTTCAGCGTCTAATCGCATAAGAAGTATTTACCACGATTTTAACCACGTTTGATAGCGAAAATATAAGAAGATAGACCTAGATATGTGAGGTTTACCACAAAATCAAAATGCCCGTAGAGCCTATAAAATAAGGCTTTGCGGACATTTAAGAAGATATAAAAAGATAGTCAAAAAGACATATATAATTTATTATAATTCTTTACTTATTTCAATACAGATTTTTTCTTTCTGAACATTATAAAAGCATATGTAATATTTTCCATTCATACGGCATATAGTATATGGATTATATTTATCTTTTCTTCTTTTCGGACGTTTTTGCTCCATTTTCTTTCCTCCAATCTGTTTTTCTCAGATTGGAAATTGGTGGATCTCGTCCTTTGTGAAGTGACAACTTATGACAAAATACTATAAAAAAGTCACATTTCTTTCTTGAAATATGACTTTCTATTATTCGTGATTGTAAAATAGTTAATGATATCTTATCTATATCCTAATATTCCTCTTATCAACCTTTAGAGTAAACCACTACCTCTATCAAGCTACTATAAACTTGACCATAGACTTCCAAACATTTAAATTTGATTTCTAAATAAATTGAATATCATCTTAGAAAAATATTTTTATCACTATACTTTTCAGTCGATACATCTTTTCATATCAACATTATTTGACTTTAGTACCTCAACAATTTCTTTTATCTACTTTATGATTTAGCCGAGATACGTTAGAGCATATCACCAGTTGTCCTTTACCGATATAAATAAAAATAGGAGTAGAGTAATTTTTACATCCACTCCTATTTTGTTTTTACTATTTTCAAGACATGTAAGACTAGAGGATTTCACCCTATTTTATACTTGTAGAAAATTCTACCATTAGGAACACTGTTAGGACAATGTTTAACAGATATGGCTGCACGCATCTCAACAAAGCATCCGCAGATCCTACATATACCATTCAACAAATTCGTACATTCTCCGCATTTTTTCAATCTGCGCTCATATTCCGAATTGGAAACTTTATCATCTTCTGGAAGATTGGAAATATAGCGATACATATTGTGAAAAAATTCTTTTTCAGACATATCTTTTAATAGACATTTTCTGCATAATCGATGTTGCTCACTCCCCACAACCATTCTACCTCACTTCCAGATGCAGGACACTGCACGCCGGAATCGTAAACCGAATTCCCTTTTCCGTAATCTGTGTTCCATCATATTTTTTTACTGTAACACACTCCGGTTCTTCAAAAGTATTTTTTGCGTGTATTTCCTCCGTAACAATTTCTCCTTTTACTGTTTTTACACTTCTATCAATAATCGTAGTATCTATATCAAAACTTTGATCGACAGAAAGATTTGTTATAGTAAGATGGAGTGTTCCATCCGCTGTTTCTGAGACAGATTCTGTCAGATTCGGTACCTTCCACTTTTCTTCCACCCCAATCATCTCTATCTCAATACTGCTCTCCACAAGATTCGAATCCTGATGTTCTTTATAGATGTCAAAGACATGATATGTAGGCGTCTTAATCATTTTATCCCCCTCAGTAAGCAGAACAGCCTGGAGTACGTTAACAATCTGTGCAAGATTTGCCATCTTCACACGATCGCTGTGTTTATTAAATATATTCAATGTGATCCCCGCTACAAGTGCATCACGCATCGTATTCTGCTGATAAAGAAATCCCGGATTTGTACCCGGCTCACATGTATACCACGTTCCCCATTCATCTACAATCATGCCTATTTTTTTCAGAGGATCATATTCATCCATAATCTTACCATGTCTGCGAATAAGTTCATCCATATACACCGCCTTATTCAACGTCTTATACCAGACATTTTCATCAAACTCCGTTGAGCTTCCTTTGATTTCAATCCCCTCTGGATATACATAATAGTGGAGGGAAAGTCCATCCATAAATCCATGCTGTTCTTCGTAAGTTCTACGGAAACAGGTTGCCATTACCTCTTTCGTCCACTCATAATCTTCGTGTGGTGCTCCGCAGCAAATCTTTTGAATATGATGTTCATTATTATAGTCACGAACAAAACTCTGATATCTGCGATACTCATTTGCATAATAATCTGGGTTCATGTTTCCCCCGCATCCCCAGTTTTCATTTCCGATTCCAAAATAATCAACTTTCCATGGAGCTTGTTGACCATTCTTTCCTCTCAGCTCGGACATAGGGGATATTCCATCAAATGTCATATATTCTATCCACTCAGACATTTCACGAACTGTTCCACTTCCCAAATTCCCATTAATATACGTTTGGCATCCGAGCTGACGGCAGAGCTCAAAATATTCGTGTGTTCCGAAACTGTTGTCTTCCACCACGCCTCCCCAATTTGTATTAATCATCTTTTTACGTGAACCCACAGGACCTATTCCGTCCATCCAGTGATACTCATCTGCAAAACATCCTCCAGGCCAACGAAGCACTGGAACTCGAATCTCTTTCAACGCTTCAACTACATCAGATCTCATTCCATTCACATTTTCAATAGGTGAATTTTTCCCCACATAAATTCCTTCATAAATACATCTTCCTAGATGTTCAGAAAAATGACCGTATATTTGTCTGTTAATCCTGCTCAGTTTCCTGTTCGGATTGATTACCATTTTAGTCATCATGATTTCCTCCTTCTATCTTTTCATATTGCCGGAATACTCTTATAAAAAGCAGTGAATTTATATATGCACAGACTGAAAATCCGCCAACCATCATAAAAATCCAAATACCTTTTGTAAAAATCATAAGCACAATTACAATTACATGGATCAGAGTCAGCAAAAATGTCTCTCTCAGATTAAAAACAGCCAGCATCACTGCATTTTCACAGTTTTAAAAATAGTATTATCGAATCTGGCTATTAAAGCAAATACATAAAAAAGTGAAAAAATAAAAATAACTGCAAATACTCCCGTAATCACGAGAATCACCTGATTGACCGTTGAAAATTCCGGCTTTTCTATCCAAAACTTCACTCCAAAAACAAAAATTGCTCCGATTATTAAATACAAGATGGATAAGAGAAACGCCTGCTTGAAATTATTTTTAAATGCTTTGAAAAAAGGTTTGAATATATATCCACCTCATGTCTTGCCTCGCGCATAGTAATCGTGTAAAGGGCACTGACTGCCGGGCCGATCGTAATGACCGGCGCACAGCATAAAATGAACAGAATATTTAATATCATAAAATCTGCAACTGTAGTTAAAAAAACAATAACAGGACTGTCCAGATTAATCTTCATAGCTTTCTCCATCCTTAAGTTCAATCTACCTTTTTCTAAACTCCACCTTAACAGGACTCATACCCGTAAGTTCCTCGCTTTTCGCATCAGGCTGAGAGAAACCGGCATAGATTGTATAATGCTTTCCCCCTGCAATATGACGTCCTTCTTCATCCACAACAGTAAATGCTTCCCCAGGAATATGTACCTGAAGGGTTTTTCTTTCTTCCTTGTAAAGTTTTACTCTGCAGAACCCGCATAACTGCGGGTTCGGAACCGCATAAATCGAATTCTCACACTTGATATAGATCTGCAATACCTCACAAATATCTCTTTCGCCCTTATTTTCCACCTTCACGAAAACATTTGCTCCTGTTTCCGTTTCCACCACTTCTACTGAGCGGACTTCCGCCTTTCCATAAGTTAGTCCGTACCCGAAAGGATACTGAGCCTTTCCTTTCATATACCGGTATGTTCTTCCACTCATGGAATAATCTTCAAATGAAGGCAGTTCGCTCAAAGTTTCATAAAAAGTAACAGGCAGTTTTCCTGAAGGAGATTCTTTTCCGAACAGGATTTCCGCAACAGCATTTCCTCCACGGGCACCTGGATACCAGAGTTGAAGAATTCCCTCAAAATGTTTCTGTGCAAAACTCAAGTCTATGTCACTCCCTGCCATCATACATAAAATCACCGGTTTTCCAGTCTGCGCCACCACTTCCATCAATCTACGCTGGCACAACGGAAGTTGAAGATCTTCCTTATCACCAGACGCATAGCTATTTCCTGTATCTCCTTCTTCACCTTCCAGAGTCTCATCCAGGCCAAGACACAGGATAATCACGTCACTATTTTGTGCTACCGTTACAGCTTCTGATAAGCGATCCATATCCTGGGCAAGAGGTTCTGTTTTATTTTTGAAAAGATCGCATCCCTGTGAGTAAATAATCCTTATCTCATCACCCACATATCTTCTGACTCCTTCCAATACAGTTACATATTCTGATGATGTTCCGTGATAATTCCCGATCAGAGCTGCCCTGCTGTCTGCATTAGGTCCAATAATGCCTAATGTTTTTATCTCATTCTCTTTCAACGGAAGAATTCCATTCTCGTTTTTCAAAAGCACAATGCTTTCTAACGCTGCCTTGTGTGCTATCAAAAGATGTTCGCTACATTCCACTTTAGAATATGGTATTTTGTCATACTCACTTCCATCAAAAAGTCCCAGCATAAAACGGGTTGTAAAAAGACGAACTGCAGCCTCCGTAATAGCTTCCTCTGTAACCATGCCATGATGATAAGCATTAAGGATATAAAGATATGTATTTCCACAGTTCAAATCACACCCTGCATTCAATGCCATTGCTGCAGACTGCATTGGCGTACCCGTAACCATATGGTTTTCATGAAAATCCCTTATTGCCCAGCAATCAGAAACAAAATGCCCTTCAAAATTCCACTCACCCCGAAGTTTATTTTTTATAAGTGTCTTACTGCCACAACAGGGTTCACCATTGACACAATTATAGGCTCCCATAACAGCTTCCACATGCGCATCCTCTACAAGAGCTTTGAAAGCTGGAAGATATGTCTCTTCCATATCCTTTTGAGATACTTCGGCATTAAACTCATGACGTAATGCCTCTGGACCGGAATGAACTGCAAAATGTTTCGCGCAGGCAGCCGCTTTCATCGTCTCACCATTTCCCTGAAGCCCTTCCACATAGGCTTTGCCTAAAGTAGCCGTAAGGAAGGATCCTCTCCATATGTCTCGTGCCCTCTGCCCCAGCGGGGGTCGCGAAAGATATTTACATTTGGAGCCCAAAAAGTAAGTCCTTTATAGATATCTCTATCATCTTGTTTAGAAGCCGCATTATATTTTGCCCTGCCTTCTTCTGCAATAATATCTCCTATTTTTCGAACCATATCTTCATCAAATGAGGCGGCCATTCCAATTGCCTGCGGAAAAACTGTTGCAATTCCCGCTCTCGCAACTCCATGTAACCCTTCATTCCACCAATTGTATTCTGGAATCCCAAGCCTGGAAATACCTGGTGAATCATATCTGAGCTGAGAAGCCTTCTCCTCTATAGTCATTTTCATAACCAGTTCCTGTGCTTTTCTCCTGGCTTCTTTTCTGTCCATCCTTTAACCTCCGCCTATATATTATTCTTTTACGCCACCTAAAGTAAGTCCGGTAACAAAATATCGCTGTAAGAACGGGTAAATACAAATGATTGGAAGCATAGTCAGTATTGACGCCGCTGCTCGAACTGTCTCAGGAGTAACCGAACCTGTTGCATTTTTCATTGCCTCTGCCGAAGCCCCTTGATTCGTCACAGACGACAGTAATTTCATCAGCTCATACTGCAATGTTGTTAAATTTGCATTCATTCTGTTGTACAACATTGCATCAAACCATGAATTCCACTGTCCCACTGCTACAAAAAGAGCAACTGTCGCATAAACAGGTTTGCACAGAGGAGAAATGATTTTCGTAAAAATAGTGAAGTATCCTGCTCCATCAAGCTGCGCTGACTCCTCCAGACTGTCTGGAAGTCCATTCATATATGTACGTATAACAAGCATATTAAATGCACTAATCATTCCCGGAATCACATATACCCAGAAACTGTTTGTTAACCCAAGCCCTTTGTACAGCAAAAATGTTGGAATCATACCACCATTTACATACATCGTAATAACCCAGAAAAGAGACAGCTGTTTTTTAAATAAAAATCTTTTTCTGCTTACAATAAATGCCAGTATCGCATTAGTAATAAGGGCTGCAAACGTTCCGATCAGTGTTCGTGCCACAGTAATATAGGCACCTGTGATCAGATTGTCTTTCTGTAAAACAGTAATAAAGTTTTTCAATGTCCATTTTCTCGGTATCAGATATATACCGCCTCGCAATGCATCCGTTCCGTCATTAAATGCAAGAGCAAGCGTATTCAGAATCGGATACAGTGTGATAATAATAAACAGAATCATAAAAATTGTATTGCATACTGTAAACACTTTATCTGCGGGCGATGATTTTATTTTTTTTCTTGTTTCCATCTTGAGCCCTCCTTAGAATAATCTTTCGTCTCCATTACGTTTTGCAATCTGATTTGCAATAACAATTAGAACAATACTTACCACACTCTTAAATATACCTGCTGCTGTACCAATGGAAAAATCTCCCTGACTGATACCCCAATTCAGCACGTAAATGTCAATTGTCTGGGATACACTCTGAACAAGCCCGTTTCCTAACAGATACTGAATTTCAAACCCTGCATTCAACACATTTCCAACATTCATAAGAAGCAGAATCATAATAGTAGGTCTTATTCCCGGAAGTGTTACATGTTTAATCTTCGCCCACCTTCCTGCTCCGTCAATTGATGCCGCTTCGTAAAGTGACGGATCAATAGCTGTTATTGCCGCCAGATATATAATTGCATTCCATCCGGTTTCTTTCCATACGTTGGCAAAAGCGACAATAGGCCAGAAATACTCTTTATGAGCAAAAAAATTAATCGGCTGATTAATAACATTCAAATTAACAAGCAATTCATTAATAATGCCAGTTCCTGACAAAGCATCATGAATGATGCCGGTTACAATAATCCATGACAGGAAATGCGGCAGGTACGATATTGTCTGTACTGTTTTTTTCCCAATTGTATTTCGTACCTCATTGAGAAGGACTGCAAATGCAATTGCAGCAACGAAAGTAACCACCAAATTGATCACACCCATTGCAAGTGTATTTCGTATTACCCGTAAAAAAGTCGCATCTGAAAACAACTGCTGAAACTTTTGCAATCCGACAAACTCAGAGTGAAAAAGTCCGTCAATCGGTCTGTAGTTCTGAAAAGCCATCAGCCAGCCGCCCAATGGGAGATAGTAGAAAATGATACCATAAATTACAATAATTCCAGACCAGATTAGAAGGGATTTCTGTCGTTTTGCCTCCTTCCAACTAAAATGAATTTTGGGTTCAGCCACTGCTGTTTTTTTTCTCTTTATTCCTAAAGACATAGATTCACCTCATTTTTCAAACAGACAGATAAGCATGACGCATATCTGCCCGTTTTGTATGTTATATCCTATTCGAATTTAGCTGCTTCTTCCATTCTACGATCCAATTCCGCCTGCATCTCATCAAGGAAATCCTGTGGATTGCATCCCTCATAGGCTTTCATATATGTATTCCATTCACTCTCAAAATCATCTGCCATGACAACTCTCGGAAGATATTCATGTTTTATCTCTCCCATTTTTGTCCATGCCACACCACCCGGTGTACTTGTAGTCATCGTACCGGAAAATGAATACATCGGATACCATGAACCAGGAGCCTCATTCGTTCCCAGCATATCCACATATGTCTCAACGCCATATGCCTTAAAACATTTCTGTACGGCTGAGTTCAGACTGTCAAAAAATTCATCCGGTTGCTCATCAGGCCAATTTGCATTGATACCATCATCACTCGTTCCTTTATAGGATGGGAAATAAGAATATGAACAAAGGTGTGATGCTTTGTATGCCGTATCTGCTGCCTGCATTCTCTGTTCTTCTGTCCGATAAAACAATCCATCATCATCAACTTCATAATCGACACCCTCTTCTCCCCAGAATCTCAGATTATGAATATCCTGACTAAGCAAATCGTCTATAAACTGCAGTGCTCCTTCCACATCTTTGCAGCTTGTTGTAATTGCAAGTCCTGATCCTGCATTCAGAGCTCCTCCTGAATTGTGCCACTGATTTTTAATTCCTTCATCGATAGTGATCGGAAGCGGCACATAACTGCATCCTTTCTCATCAAGTCCCTGTTGTTTCAAGGAATCATTTACATTATATGCAAAGTTCCACCACTGATCGACCATTCCCAGCACACGTCCTGTAGAAAGTTTAGCAATATATTCATCATAAGTCTGTGTAAATGATTCAGGATCCACATGACCTTTCTGGTATTCTTCATTCAATTTCTGAAAGTACCGTCTTGCAGTATCTGTAGTATTATAATCAATAATCTTCAGTTCATCCGGATCAACAATCACAGATCCGTCATTTGGATAACCATCCAGAAACTGCGGTGCATTTTCCAGGCAATAATATCTCCAGTCTTCACATAGAATTGTGTAAGCAATATTCTCTGTTCCGTCTTCCATTGTAGGATTGGCTTCAATATAGCTTTCCAAAAGATCAAAATATTCTTCCAAAGTATTTACTTCAGGATATCCTGCCCACTCCAGTACTCTTGTCTGAATCCAAAAGGCTTCATCATTATGCGTCGTAGCCTTCTCTTCTCCCTTAATATTCTGAAACTGCTGAATCCAGTAAATATGACCATCATCCGTCTCAGCTTATTCCACTCTTCATCCGAATAATACGCCTTGATATTCGGATAATCATCCAGATAATCATCCAAAGGAACAAGTGCTCCTGCCTCATAGAGCTGTCCCATTGCATCTCCGCCATCAATAAAATCTGGATACTCACCTCCGGCAATCAGCGTCCCTACCGCCTCAGAAGCTGTCTGACCGGTAAGCCATGTCTCGTCCACCTTTGCACCGGTTTTTTCTGCGATAATCTGCTGAATCTCATTGTCGTCATTGATTTCAGCCCCGGGAACCGCAAAGAAAGCTGTAAATTCTTTTATTCCTCCCTCATTCTCGCTGCTTCCGCCGCCACATCCGGTAAACAGTGATACTGCAAGTGCAGATACCAGCAGCATTCCCGTCACTCTTTTTGCTTTCATAATTTTCCTCCTTAAATTTGATAACTTTATTTTAACGGATCACTACCTGAAAAAAATCAGATAAAGTATACCAAAAAGCAGGATAAACTATAGAACTTCACTCTGATAAATCTTCTGCCCCTTTCTTTTCATCCTTCGTCTTCGCCTGTTTTCGGAATTTTGCCGGTGTACACCCTTTCACTGAGATAAATCGATTCACAAAATAGTCCAGATCCCGGTATCCCACCATCTCCGCTATCTGGTATATTTTCTTATCTGTCCTCAGCAACAGATGGCAAGCCTGTTCTATCCGGCAATTATTTAGATAGTCTTTAAACGACTGTCCGAATTTTTTCCTAAATAGCTGTCCCAGATACGCTCCATTCAGGTAATATTTCTCACCGAATTCTTTAAGTGTCAGATTCTCCGCATATCTCTCCCGAATCTCTTTTTCTACTTTCCCCAATATACCTCGTGAGGAATCCTTACGCATTTGAGCCAAATAATCCCCGTATTCACATGCGACCCTACACAAATGAGCTTTACTTCCCCGCAGAATCCCAGCCTCAAAAGTCCCTTCACTGATCATCCTCAATATCTCTTCCTGATTTACACTGTCATCCAGCTCCGATGCAAGATGCAGCAGCTGAAAAAGAAGATAATTAATATTAAGACGCATTACCTCGCCGGCTATCCCTCGCTCTCTCATTTCCTCATAAAATCCGTCAACTGCTTTCATAATTTCTGCATGATTGTTCTGTTCAATGGCATTCAGGAGAATATCAAGACTTTTCTTACAAAGCATGATCCCGTTTGTATGAATTTGCATTTCCTCCTCATAATAATAAATTTCCTTTTTTTCCCTGAATCCCTGAAAGGATCTTACCATCCTCGTTGTACTGTATGATTTTACAATTTCTTCCAGATTTTTTACCTCTTTTCCCACAATCATAATCACTGGCAGTCCGAGTATTTCTCTCAGATACTTTATAAAATCTCCCAAATATTCTTTAATATCTGAAGATTCATACATATATCTGCATAAAATGAAACCAACATCATAGACCTTTTCCTGTATGGAGACATCCATCACACAATGCTGACTGTCATCCTGAAGATAATCCTTACAGATACTATACAGCTGTTTTTGATTTGCTAACTTTACGGAATCCTCATAGTCGTCCTCGTAATTTTTTCCATCGATCAGGATTTCAATATACCTCACCTGTTCTGATAAACGAATATGCTGTTGAACATACTCAATCGTCAGAGGATCCGATCTTCCCTGAATAACAGAGATAAGTTTCCCGGAAAGATACGCATTTTCCAGTTTTTTTGTTTCTCTTTCTTTCTCCAATTCTATATTTTTTAATCCTCTGACTTTGCGAAGTGCCTGTACAAGTTTTTCTTTCTCCACGGGTTTCAATATATAGTCATTGCATGCATATTTGATTGCCTCCTGAGCATACTGAAAATCAGCATATCCGCTCAGAATAATAAAATAAATATCTCTATATTTTTCAGAGATTCGCAGCTTACGAAGCAACTCAAGACCATCCATAATTGGCATTTTAATATCAGCAAGAATAAGATCTGCATCGTGATTCTGCAGAAAAAGAAGTGCCTCTTCTCCGTCAGCTGCTGAGCCTACAATCTCAAATCCTTCATTTTTCCAATCTATAAGCTCTTTCATTCCCCGAAGTATAAATGGTTCATCATCTACTAATAGTACTCTCAGCATCTTATCACCCTTTTTCACTTTCTATAAATGGCAGGCGTATCAGAACCGACACCCCCGTTCCCTCTTCCCCGTTTAATTCAAATTGCACTCTATCATGTGACATCATTTTCAGTCTCAGGCAGGCATTAATAATACCTACGCCTTTTTCATTTTCCAGTAGTTCTATGCTCGCATTTTTCATCTTTCGCCGCATACTGTCAAACTCTTTTTCCGTCATTCCTTCCCCGGTATCTTCTACTTCAATACACATTTCCTCATTTTCTCTGTACACAGTAATAAATATCCAGCCTGGTGCTGTCTTTTTCTCTATTCCATGCACACATGCGTTTTCAGCAAATGTAACAATTGTCAGTTTCGGTATCTTCTGATGCTGGCATTCTGTTTCCACATCCAGCCTATATGACAGTCTTTTACCAAATCGGTACTGCTGAAGCTCCATGTAATTCTTGACAATCTCCATCTCCTTACCTACCTCAATAAGATCCTCTCCCCAATCCACATACTGTCTCTGCATAACAGCAAGTTTTTCAACCATTTCCGCCGTGATTTTTTCTTTTCTTATTACACTGTGCATCCGTATACTTTCAAGTGCATTAAAAAGGAAATGAGGATTGATCTGACTTCTCAGTGCAAGAAGCTCCGCCTTTTGTCTTGCCACTGTCATTTCCTGTTCCAGTATCCGATTTTTATAAACAATGTTTACTAACGTTGTTATACGTGATGCCATCCGATTGTAATTCCTCATCAGATCACCTATTTCATCTTTTGCACTCACATTTTCAATCTCAACCAGATTTTCATCTTCTGTGTTTCTGAAAATACTGCTCAATCTGCTGATTCTGGCAGTTAATGAACGGTTTAAAAGCAGTACCATGATCAGCGGGAAAAAGATGTTGATTGAAAAAAGGAGCAACAGCATAGGCAGCCTTTCCACCAGCTTTCCTATAAGATCTGTCTCTGGACGTAGCACGTATATTTCCAGTTGAGCGCCGTAAATATTACTTGTTTTCTTATATTCAACTTCTTTGTAATCTGAAAATTTTTCATACTCATCTCCGATATTTTCGCCATCACGATTTGAAAATATAATTTTTCCCTCATGGCATATATATACGGGCGTATCATAATTCAGATTTTGCAGGTTTTTATTTATCGTACTGTAATCCATTTCAATTTTAAACAACTTTTCCGACTGTCCGCCTCCATAGTAGTTCATCTTACGAACAAAGTAGACATGCCTTTCCGGATGCATTACTGCTCCTGATACCTCCGGTTCATATGCAAAATAAAGCATCTGTTCTGTTCCTTTTTCATTCAGATCCCGATACCAACCGCTTTCTCTGATCAGATCCAGATTTCTAACCGTACCTCCGCTTACAATTGTACTGTTATCTGTATACAAGGTTATCAGTGAACTTCCTGTCATATCTGAACTCTGGAACAGTGTATCTTTAAAAAATTGCTGATAACTTACTACATAATCAAAAGGATCTCCATATTCCATTTCTAGGAAATCATTGATATACTGATTCGCATATATACTTTTTGCTACTTTTGAAACAGTGTCCACATCATAAAAAATCTGATAGTTAACTGCATCTGCAATATCTTCCATTTCAGATCTGCGCAGCTGTGCTTCTGTATGCAGAACCGTATATATGATCACCCCGTCTGTCAACGTGATTGGCAAAAGCATACAGAATATGTAGATAAAAATCATTTTTTTCCGGATTGAAAAATTATCTATATGTCTCACAAATTTTTCCAGTATAGATTGCATCCCTGCCCCACTCCTTTATAAATGGTATGACCGGAAGTCCCTTTTTTCCATACAGACATATATTCATAGGACAATCCTTCCAGGCATAACGAATTCCCGTTGGTTCTTCGCCATCAGACAACCATGCACAAATCTCATTTCCATCAACTGTGACATATGCTCTTTTATAATCTCCGTTCGCTTTTCTGAGTTCAACTTCACTTACTAATTCACATCCGTCTTTTTTACTTCCGGTTTGCAACGGCTGATCAAAAACAGCATGTACTCTTTTATCTCTGTCCAGTCTGATTTTCCTCACCTGCGGTCCTGTACATTCTTCCTTTTCTCCATAAACCAATTTATGTACAGCAAGCGCAGCTCGCATTCCCAAAGTCTTCTTATCCATGGGGTGGAGATCATTATACTCGCCCACATCATATGCCTGTATCATCGCCGTATTTTCAATCTCCATTGCCTGCCGCTGTACTTCCCTGAATTCCGCCCATTGCGTCCCCTGTTTCTTAATATTTCCATCGGAAAAACCAGCAAGCTGTACGTATATAATCGGCAATTGCTTTTCCTTCCAAGATTTTCTCCAATCATTGACCAGCGCACGAAATTCCAACGCATATCTATTCGGATGTCCAACATCAGATTCTCCTTGATAATAAATAACAGCACATATCTTATAAGGACTTACCGGTGATATCATACCATTAAACATAGCTGATGCCATATAATTGAAAAATGTCTTTTCCGGCAGATATTCCATTTGTTTTCTAATCTGTGCATCCCATGTTCCAGACAAATCAAGCCATCTTTCTTTCCCCTTTTTGAATCGTATTCCATATTGTTTACCTGGCATTGCTCCTCCTCTGCCACGGAATACATACAAATGTATGCAGACCACATTTTCTCCTGCCCTTAGAATTCCTGGGGCTACAGGATAAATCCTTGGTGCATATCTGTCATAAGAACTACCGCAGCAGATTCCATTTATATATATTTTATCAGCGTCTGTAAACGCTCCCATAAGAATTTCTGCAGGTGTAACTGCCTGTTCTTCTGTAATAAAGAACTTCTTTTCCAGTAAAACTGTTCCACAGAAATCTCTCATGTTTCCTTTCCATATACCGGGAATACTTATTTTATAAAAACTATCTGTCCTTTGATCAAAAGACTGATCCGCTTTTTTCATCCAGTATTTTTCTCTTTCAATTTCTATTTTCTGCGTACATAAAACATAGTCTTCATTTTTACATTTTTCCAACTCATCTGTATAAAAACCCATATGCCTTATTGTCTCTTCACTACACCATGCTTTCACCGGCGTTCCCTCCACAGCAGTCTGGATCAGCCCGACCGGGACATCATTTTTTTCTCGAAGAGACAATGCCATAAACAGTCCTAAAGCGCTGAATTCAAGGACCGATTCCCCCTGTGCGCTTTCCCAGCGTCCCTGGGAAAGCCATTGTCTTTTCTCTCCGAAATCATATTCTTTCGGAACATCAAACTTTCTGATAAACGAATCATTTATTTTCTTTATTTCATCTGCAAACCGCTCTGTTACAAATTTTATTCGCAATTCCATATTGGACTGACCGCCCAGAAGAAATACATCCCCACTCATAATGTTTCTAATTACACGCTTCTCGTCACCGTTTATTTCCATACAATACGGACCACCAACCGGAAGATCCGGAAGTTCTGCCACAAACATTCCATGTGTATCTGCCTTAGTATTAAACTTCCTGCCATCGAGTATTCCCGTTACTATAATTTCAGGCTCGTCTCTCCCCAAATATAATTCCTTTTTCCTCGTTGCAATACCATCCCATCACTGAACAAATATGATAACTTCAATCCTTTTCCCCCTAGCGATATTTTATCATGCGTCTATAATTCCCCAAAAAGCTGGTTTTTCGTTACAGGCATCATCAAATGGCAACGGCATCTGAGGTCTGTTTCCATCAGATCCACCTCCTACCAAAGCAGCTTCCTGTAGCCACGAAACTGAGTCATGGGTGCCCCAGAATGTGATACCTGTAATATTAATTTTATCTTCCTTATCAAGACTATAAATTGTTCGAAACAACTCTTTATACCTTGCTCCCTCTCTCTCTAACTCCAACTCGCGGTCTGATCCGTCATAACTTTTGCTTGACTGCATATCAAATTCCGTAAACTGAATTTCATTTACAATAGATGAATACATATACACAGCTTCTCTAATCTGTTCAACAGACGGAAACTCCATATGATAGTGTGCCTGCATTCCCATCCCATCAATACGTGCTCCCTTTGTATCCTTAATCTGCCTGAGCAAAACACAAATAGCATCCCTTTTTACCGGATCCGCATCATTGTAATCATTATAAAATAACTTGATATCTTTAGGCGCATAGCGGTTTGCAAAAACAAATGACTGAGTAATGTAGCTAATGTCCCCCTGAAAAATATTATACCAACCCGTATTCTTGTTATTACATGTATAGCGCACTGATCCTGGGTTTTTTTCTGGATGAAAATCGTCCGGCTCAATCTGTTCATTTACTACATCCCAGGCATATATAATACCACGATACGGGCTATTTACTCCGTCATAATGCTCTATCACTTTCTGAATATAATTTTCAAGGCGCTTCAGCATCTTTTCTTTACCCACATATGCCCCCTGAGAGTCATATTTTTCACGAAAAAACCAATCCGGAGTCTGTGAATGCCATACGAGTACATGACCCCTTACCCGTATTGTATCATCTGGATTTTTCTCATTATGTTTTTTTATAAAATCCATAATTTTATCTGCCTTGCTGAAATCAAGTGTTAAAACCGGATCGCCATTTTCATCTAAACATATACTTCCTTCAGTATCAACACTGAATACAGGAACATCTCCCAAAATTATTTCTGGTTTCATCTCGTTTTCACATGTAATACTATTATAGTGCTTTATTACAAGATTCCTTATCTTCTCGTCATTTAGCATGTCTGACATAATTGCAACGCCAGCCTTCCCATTAATTGCTGATTTCTGTTCCAGACGTTTTTTTATCGACATTATATCCTTCATATTATCCCTCCTGCTTTTTACATATATGTCTAAATAGTGTCTGCTGATTAAGCAGCTATCTGTAACTTCCAACTCTTACATCTGTTCCGGTCATGCCAGAATCGGAACAGATGCAAAAGAGCACAAAGTATTCGCCTCTGAATCCTGAACAGATTCGTCA
>ENA-OQCK01000407-OQCK01000407.1-human-gut-metagenome-genome-assembly--contig:-NODE-407-length-24059-cov-9.954287_pt1 | contig 24059 bp, 22 predicted proteins | sample MGYA00242498_ERZ504578 | MGnify/ENA primary metagenome ERZ504578 (study PRJEB26092, sample SAMD00036229) | human gut metagenome | host: Homo sapiens | study: EMG produced TPA metagenomics assembly of...
TGTTCAGCTTCTTTTCCTCCGGTTTCAATTTCAACCAATGAGCCATATCGGAACCGCTCAACTCCTGTACCTTCTCATCATCAGGCATAACGGCCACTCCGTCACGAGTAAAACCAGATTCGCTCACATCGGAACCCCAAGCGATCGTATAACCCGTATTAATCGCATTATCAAAGACCTCCATAAACTCATCCAGCGGCAAGTTATACGACATACCGTGACGCCAGTTATCCTGAATCTCTAGCGGGAACTGGGTATAGAACGATGATGCGTATAAGAAGTCAATGAGACATAATCCGAAGCCTTCAAACCTGTAGACTCGAAGAAAGATTTCGGTGTATATTCCTTCCCTTTATACGTGAATTTCTCAGGAGGAACCCCCAAGTAGATCTGATGTACCGCAGCGACCGCCTTCTTCCATAACATGGCGTTATTCTCATCAGACTGCAATTTGCGTAACTTTCCCTTGGCGATAGCGGCCACCATAGCGTCCGTCAAGGCGGAAAGCTCGGTATGGTTACTCAACGTATCGGCATACATCATGCCCGGGCGCATCTCCTCTTCCGGAACCAAGCCGAATGTTTCCATTCCATAAAGCGCATCATAGAAAGATCCACCTTGCGAGAACGAAACATCCCCATGCGTACGCACAGCAGCGTCGGCACGATCCAGATAGGTGTTATATACCGTAAACATCTCGGATAAGTCATACTCGCCCTTTCCCATACGAAGCAACTCCGACTCCAAGAAAGAGTACGAGGAGTAGCACCAGCACGTACCCGCACGATTTTGGTTCTTAACAGATGTAATGGGGTTCTCTTTCACGGTCGTGAACACGAATCCCTCCTCACTCACCTTCTTCTCCGTGTCTTGCGCTTGGATCGTAGCGGACATAGTCAGAGCGAATAGCATGCTTGAAACTAGAATTGTCTTTTTCATGTAATTTTATATATTTATATTAGTATTAAGTCCGTATCGACCGCAAATGTAAGTTTTTTATCCGTAGCTAACTCTACAAAGTCGTACGTATTTGAGATATTTTATCTAAGTTTGCCTCTTCAGAAAACATAATATATAACTAATTATCTGCAAAATGAGAATATCTATTATCGGTTCGGGTAATATCGGTGGAGCGATCGCCCGAGGTTTAGCGAAAGGAACCATGTTCAAAGCCTCTGATATCACTTGTACCGCCCAATCGGACGAGACCTTGGAGAAGATGAGAAAGATCGATCCGGACTTATCTTGACCCATGATAACGTGGAAGCGGCACGAAACGCTGATATCATCATCATCGCCGTTAAACCTTGGCGTGTAGAAATGATTATAGATGAGATTAAGTCGGTGCTCGACTTCGAGAAACAAATCATCGTATCCGTAGCGGCTGGCGTGACTTTCGACCTGTTGAATACTTATTTGACCAAGAATACAGACTTCGATTGTCTGGTTACTCCCACGATCTTCCGGATCATGCCCAACACGGCTATCGAGGTGATGAGCAGCATGACTTTCGTTTCCGCCCGCAACGCCTCCAAGGAGCAAACGGATCTAATCATCCATATCTTCAACGAGCTTGGCAACGCCATGTTGGTAGAAGAACGGTTGATGGGCGCAGGAACAGCATTGGCTTCCAGCGGCATCGCTTTCGCCTTGCGTTATATCCGCGCGGCGATAGAAGGCGGCGTGGAATTGGGTTTCTATCCGAAACAAGCGCAAGAGATCGTGGTGCATACCGTGAAAGGCGCCGTTGATTTATTGCTCGAGAACAAAAGTAACCCGGAGATGGAAATCGATAAGGTAACGACTCCGGGCGGAATCACGATCAAGGGTCTAAATGAGATGGAACTTTCCGGTTTTACCTCTTCCGTGATCCGGGGACTGAAGGCCAGTAAATAAAAATAGGCAGACAAAGTAGTTTGCCAGCACCAATACGCCCCGAAATATGCTGACAAACTACTTTACCTGCCCTCGGCAGGTTTATGTTCTTTCCGCCTAGTCATTTCCATCTCCAACATCCGGAGTTCCCGGCTGGTCTGCCCCGCGACAGAAGTATTCTCTTCCGCACGCCGGATCAAATACGGCAGTACATCCCTTACCGAGCGTACGGTACGTATTTGGTTACGTTATATCCCGCATGGGCTAAATTGAAGGAAATATTATCGCTCATTCCCAATAGCTGCGCAAAGAAAACACGGGAGTCATCGCGGGCGATCCCCTTCTCGTCCATCAATTTCGCCAACTTATAATTACTCTCCTCATTATGAGTTCCCATAAACATCTCAAAACGATCTAAATGATCCATGGTGAAACGGACCGCCGCATCATAATTCTCGTCCGTGGCCTGCTTATCTTTACAAATCGGATCGGGATAATCCAACGCCGCCGCACGGGCACGCTCCGCTTCCATATAAGCCCCGCGCACGAATTTCACGCCCGCAATATAACCTTTCGCCACGGCATCATCGTAGATACGACGCAGATAAGGCATCCGGTCATGACGATACATTTGCAAGGTAGCGAATACGATCGCACGTTTCTTGTTGAACTTACGCATCGCCTCATCGGTCAACGCATCAATGGCATCTTGGAAACAATAATCCTCCGCATCCACTAAAATACGTACGTCGTTATCGTAAGCCCGTTGGCAAAGCGCCATAAAACGCTCGCGGAACTCGCGGAAATGCCGGACATCGTCTATCGTAAGCTCTTCCCGTTTCTCGGAAGCTTTGGCCAGTAACTCATCGGTCGTGATCGTGGATGGTTTGAATACGGCATAGGCCAGATTCGTATTTCCTTTCGCAAAATCTATCGAGCGCAAGGTTTCCTCGAAAGTCGCCTGTATGCTCCGGGGTCTGCTCGCTCTCCGCCGAATAATCGAGCGTCGATTTCACGTTGTATTTCATCAAGTGGTTGATGGCAGCGGAACAGTCTTGTAAAGTTTCTCCCCCAACGAACTGTTTATATAAGGTAGGCTTCACCGCCCAAGCCAGCGGGAAATGTATTTTCAAGGCTATACTCGTGGCTACTTTAGCGCATTTTACCAACCAAGGATATTTTATCGTATTAAAAAGCCAGTAAGCATTTTGTAGTTCTCCCCGCGACTTCGACGAGAAAGCGATCTCGGTATTGTTAAAGTCTAACATATTGTATGTAGATAAAGGTAACGTCATAGCGTAGAGACGGGGCGTACCCCGTCTCCCCCCACAATCAGTTGGTATTTCTTAATTATGACAATTATTTCTCACCTAAGAACGGATACCCGTAGCTCGTCGGAGGAACCAAACATTCCTTGATACAACGAGGATTCGTCCAACGAATCAAGTTCAGCGGGCCACCGGCTTGTCATTCGTTCCGGACGCACGGGAACCGCCGAACGGTTGCTGGGCGATCACGGCGCCGGTCGGTTTATCATTGATATAGAAATTACCGGCCGAATAGCGCAAGGTATTGAATGCCTTATCGATCGCATAGCGATCACGGGCGAAAATAGAACCCGTCAATCCGTACGGAGAAGTTCGATCACAAAGTTCCAAAGTCTCCTCATATTTAGCGTCGTCATATACGTAGATCGTAATCACCGGCCCGAAGATTTCCTCTACCATGCTCTTGAACATCGGATCCGTGGTCTGGATAACCGTTGGCTCCACGAAATAACCAACAGATTTGTCCCCGTTACCACCAAAAAGAACCTCCGCGTCCGGAGACTGTTTTGCGTAATCGATATAACTCATGATGTTATCGAACGAAGCCTCATCGATCACGGCATTGACAAAGTTCGTGAAATCCTGCACGTCACCCATCTTGATCTCTTTCAGCATATCGCCCACGTAATCTTTCACCTCTTTCCAGAGAGAAGCCGGGATATAGGCCCGAGAACCCGCCGAGCACTTCTGCCCTTGATACTCGAACGCACCACGTACGATAGCGGTAGCCACATCCAACGCCGGAGCGGAAGGATGAGCGAAGATAAAGTTCTTGCCACCTGTCTCGCCTACGATTTTTGGATAAGATTTATAATGCCCCAAGTTCTCTCCGATCTGACGCCATAAGGTATTGAACGTAGAGGTCGAGCCTGTAAAATGGAATCCTGCCAAATCACGGCTGCCCGTAATCACCTTACCGATCACGCTACCCTGTCCCGGGATGAAATTCACTACGCCATCGGGCAAACCGGCCTCTTGGAAAACCTTCATCAAGAAATAGTTCGAATGGATCGCCGTAGTAGACGGTTTCCACACCGCCACGTTACCCATCATAGCCGGAGCCATATTCAGGTTGGAAGCGATCGACGTAAAGTTAAACGGCGTGAGCGAGAACACGAAACCTTCCAAGGCTCGGTATTCCATACGATTTAATATACCGTCTCGGAATAGGGTTGATCGGCATATACTTGACTAGCGTAGAAGGTGCTGAAACGCAAGAAATCGATCAATTCGCAGGGAGCGTCGATCTCCGCTTGGAACGGATTCTTGCTCTGTCCCAACATAACCGAAGCGTTCAGGATATAACGATATTTCGTAGCCAACAACTCAGCTACACGAAGCATAATAGACGCACGTTCCACCCATGGAAGTTCTGACCATTCCTTATGCGCTTTCATGGCGCGTCGATAGCCATTTGTACTTCTTTCTCGCCCGCCTTATGATAAGTAGCCAATACATGATGATGATCATGAGGCATAACGACCTTACCGGTATTACCCGTACGGATCTCTTTTCCGCCAATTACCAGAGGTATATCCCATTCCTCGGAACTTATCTGCGCCAACGCTTTCTTTAAGGATGCTTTTTCACTTGATCCGGGAGCATACGCTTTTACCGGCTCATTAATGGGTTTAGGAAATCTAAAAATAGCATTATCCATAATACTTCAGATTTTTTAAATGGTTATTCAATGAAACTTTCTGCTGTAAACGTAGCAAATTTATTTTAAAACAGTGGCGTATAAACGTTAATATATATCAACCAAAGATAAGCTCATTTCACGGTCTATACAATGATCTAAAAGGCCTCTCCCGAAAACAATCCGCGAAAGTTGTTTGTTACATTAACATATTAATCATCTTAAAGGAATAAAATTATGGCAATTAAAAGAGTTTGGATTGAGGAGGATTGCATCGCTTGCGGTACATGCGAGGGCATTTGCCCGGAAGTATTCACAGTTACAGATCGCTCACGTGTAAACGAAGGAGTTAATTTCGATGATTTCGAGGCGGGTATTAAAGAGGCTGCCGAAAGCTGCCCGGTCGAGGTTATCAAATACGAATAGACGAAAACACATTAACCCTTACTTTTCCTTCCTAGATAAAATCACAGAATCATTGCGCGATCTATAATAACACGTTACCTTTGCGGGGGTAAGGTTAATAACATTAACCTCTTACGGGAATAGAAAGAATCAAAATAAGATATAAAATGAGAAAATTAGTATTACTGAGTTTTGTTATTGTCGCCTCTTTACAATTTTGCGGGGCGCAATCATTAGATAAGATGCAATGGTTCAACGAGCCGGAGCAATGGGAGATTAAAGATAAGTCGCTTTCCATGCAGGTCACTCCCCAAAGCGACTATTGGAGGATTTCCCATTACGGGTTTACGGTAGATGACGCTCCTTTTTATTATGCTACTTATGGGGGTGAATTCGAAGTGAAAGTCAAGATAACCGGCGATTACAAGCAGCGTTTTGACCAAGCCGGCCTGATGCTTCGTATCAATCATAAAAATTATATAAAAGCCGGTATAGAGTTCGTGGATGGTAAATACAACCTAAGTGCGGTCGTTACGCATAAAACTTCCGATTGGAGCGTTATCACCTTAGACAAAGCGATCCCTTATGTATGGATAAAAGCCGTCCGGAGATTGGACGCCGTGGAGATCTTCTACTCATTCGATGATAAGGAATACACTTATGCGTAACGCTTGGCTACAAGACAATATCCCCGTACAAGTCGGGTTTATGGCCGCTTGTCCCGACGGGAAAGGATTTAGTGTGACATTCGAGCATTTCAAGGTAAAACACCTCCCGGATCAGCGCCGGTTAGAATGGCTGAAGAAAAATGCTGAATAAGTATTAGATGCTTATCTTTCAGACGCAGATGACACGGATTTGCTATTCTTATCCGTATTATCTGCGTCATTTGTATTAAAAACAAGCCATACCTGTTAATTAGAAAAGAAAACAAGGGCTTTCACCTTCTTTTTGCTTTTTATTCCTATCTTTGGAGCGACATAATACAATAACTTCAGCAAAATGAACGAACAGATACAACAAATCGCGGAGCGTCTGGCCGGATTACGGGACGCACTGGAGATTACGCCGGAAGAAATGGCAAAGGTCTGCAACCTCACGACTGAGCAATATTTGCTGCTGGAAAGCGGCACGGTTGATATTTCCGTTAGCGTATTGCACCAGATCTCACAGGCTTATGGCGTAGAATTAACCACGTTGATGTTTGGCGATGAGCCTAAAATGAGTACGTACTTTATTACTCGTAACGGAAAAGGTGTTGCCGTAGAGCGTACGAAAGCCTATAAGTACCAATCATTGGCCGCCGGTTTCGTCGGACGTAAAGCGGACCCCTTCTTGGTAACCGTACATCCCAAACCAGAGGATGAGCCGATGTATCTCAATTCCCATCCGGGACAAGAATACAATATGGTATTAAAAGGACGTCTATTACTACAGATCAACAATAAAGATCTTATCTTAGAAGAAGGTGATAGTATTTATTTTAACTCAGAGCTTCCTCACGGTATGAAAGCGCTGGATGGGGAAAAGGTCAGTTTCTTGGCCGTCATTTTATAAACGATCAACAGCATGTTAGAAAGATTTATAGATAAAACGACGTTTGAGTCGCAAGAGGATTTTATTAAAAACTTCAAGATCAAGGTACCGGAGAACTTCAACTTCGGATATGATGTGGTAGACGCTTGGGCAGAGGAAGAACTGGATAAGAAAGCGTTATGTTGGACAAACGATCATGGAAAGCATATTGATTTTACGTTTGCCGACTTGAAACGGTATACGGACCAGACGGCTTCTTATTTCCAATCCTTGGGGATCGGACATGGCGATATGGTGATGCTGATACTCAAACGCCGTTATGAGTTCTGGTTCTCTATCATCGCGTTGCATAAATTAGGGGCTGTCGTGATACCGGCTACACACTTACTGACCAAGAAAGATATCGTTTATCGTGCGAATGCCGCCGATATCAAGATGATCGTTTGCGCCGGAGAGGAAGTGATAACGAAACATATCATAGAGGCTTTGCCGGACTCACCGACCGTAAAAAGAGTCGTATCCGTAGGGCCGGAAATACCGGAAGGTTTCGAGGATTTCCAACAGGGTATCCAAAACGCCGCTCCTTTCGTCCGCCCGTCTCACCCGAATAGCAATGACGATATCTCTTTGATGTATTTCACCTCCGGTACGACCGGAAACCCCAAGATGGTGGCCCACGACTTTACGTATCCGCTGGGGCATATCGTGACTGGCAGTTTCTGGCACAACTTGCATAAGGACAGCCTTCACCTGACGATCGCGGATACAGGCTGGGGCAAGGCGGTTTGGGGTAAGCTATATGGGCAATGGATCGCCGGAGCGACCGTATTTGTTTACGACCACGAGAAATTCACGCCTGCTGATATGTTGCAGATGATACAGGATTACCGGATCACCTCGCTTTGCGCTCCTCCTACGATCTTCCGTTTCTTAATTCGTGAGGATATGACTAAATACGATTTATCATCCCTTCAATATTGCACGATCGCCGGCGAGGCCTTGAACCCCGCCGTGTTCGACACGTTCTATAAGTTGACCGGCATTAATTGATGGAAGGCTTCGGCCAGACAGAAACTACGCTGACAGTCGCCACTTTCCCGTGGATGGAGCCGAAACCGGGCTCTATGGGTGTTCCCAACCCGCAGTACAATGTCGATTTATTGCGTCCGGACGGAAGCCGTGCGGAGGATGGCGAACAAGGACAGATCGTGATACACACAACAAATGGCAAGCCTATCGGGTTATTCAAGGAATATTACCGGGACGCGGAACGTACCCGGGAAGCTTGGCACGATGGCCTATATTACACGGGAGACGTGGCTTGGCGTGACGAGGATGGTTACTTATGGTTCGTTGGCCGCGCGGAGACGTGATCAAGAGTTCCGGCTATCGTATCGGGCCGTTCGAGGTGGAAAGTGCTTGATGACTCACCCGGCGGTAGTGGAATGTGCTATCACCGGTGTCCCCGACGAGATCCGCGGACAGGTAGTAAAGGCCACGATCGTATTGGCGAAGGATTATAAGGATAAAGCGGGTGATGCTTGATCAAAGAATTACAAAATCACGTGAAACGTGTCACCGCTCCTTACAAATATCCCCGTGTTGTCGAATTCGTGGACGAACTGCCGAAAACAATCAGCGGAAAGATCCGACGGGTAGAGATCCGGGATAAAGATAATAAATAATAAATCATAACTTTCTTGAAAAGGATCGCTGTAAAAATAGGAAGTAATGTCCTGACCCGCAAGGATGGGACGCTAGATATCACCCGCATGTCCGCTTGGTTGACCAAGTAGCGACTTGCATCGGCAAGGTATGGAGATCGTCTTGATCTCCTCCGGTGCCGTGGCTTCCGGACGAAGCGAGATAAAGGCCGGCAAAAAGCTGGATCCCGTATCAGCCCGGCAACTGTATTCGGCGGTAGGACAGGCCAAGTTGATCAACCGGTATTACGAGTTATTCCGGGAGCATGGCATGACTTGCGGGCAAGTGCTTACTACAAAAGAGAATTTCGGGAGTCGTACGCATTACCTGAACCAGAAGCATTGCATGGAGGTAATGCTTGAAAACAAGGTGATCCCCATCGTGAATGAGAATGATACGATATCCGTAACCGAGCTGATGTTCACGGATAATGATGAGTTATCCGGCTTGATCGCTACGATGATGGGAATGGATGCCTTGGTGATTCTCAGTAATATAGACGGGATTTACAATGGAAATCCGTCGGACCCGGATAGTTCCGTGATCCGGGAAATCGAATGTGGGAAAACAGATTTGTCGGAATATGTACAGACTAGCAAATCATCCTTTGGACGCGGAGGTATGTTGACGAAATGTCATATCGCCCAAAAAGTGGCAGACGAAGGCATCGCGGTTATCATCGCCAACGGCAAAAAGGATAATATCCTCCCGATGCTATTGGCGACAGATAGCGACACGGTTTGTACCCGTTTCATTCCGGCCCCGAAACCCGTCAGCAGCGTAAAGAAATGGATCGCCCACTCCGAGGGTTTCGCCAAAGGGGAAATACATATCAATAAAGGAGCCGAGGAGGCATTGACCGCCCCGAAAGCGACTAGCGTATTATTGGTTGGAGTAACCCGCATCGAGGGTGATTTCGAAAAAGATGATATCGTAAAGATAATGAATGAGGAAGGCGTGCAAATCGGTGTAGGCTGTACCGCCTACGACAGCGAGGAAGCACGTAAACGAATAGGGCAGCGGGATTTAAAACCGCTTATACATTATGATTATCTATATTTAGATTAATAAAGTATGCAGGTAAAAGACGGGCTGCGACAGGCATCGGACGCAGCGAAACAATTGATAACGCTATCGGATCAAACGATTACCGGGATCTTGAAAGAGACAGCGCAGGCACTACGGACTCATACGGAGGAGGTACTCGCCGCGAATCGCCAAGATCTGGAACGTATGGACCCGGCGAACCCGAAATACGACCGGCTGAAATTGACAGAGGAAAGGCTACAAGGTATCGCCGCCGATATGGAGAATGTATCGACATTACCTTCTCCATTAAATAAGGTCTTGAGCGAGACTACCCGCCCGAACGGAATGGTTATCCGAAAAGTAACCGTGCCTTTCGGGGTGATCGGTGTGATCTATGAGGCTCGTCCGAATGTTACCTTCGATGTTTTTTCCTTATGTTTCCGAAGCGGTAATGTTTGCGTGCTAAAGGGTGGATCGGATGCGGACTTCTCCAACCGAGCCTTGGTACGCATCATCCATTCTGTATTGGAGCGTCAGGGTATAAATCCGGCGGTATGCACTTTACTTCCTCCGGATCGAGAGGCTACGGCGGAATTACTGGGAGCGGTCGGCTTGGTTGACTTAATCATTCCTCGTGGAAGCAGTTCCTTGATTCACTTCGTCCGGGAACACGCGAAAGTTCCGGTGATCGAGACTGGCGCCGGTATCTGTCATACCTATTTTGATCGCTCCGGAGATAAAGGCAAGGGACGTGAGATCGTAAACAACGCAAAGACACGGAGGGTCAGCGTATGTAATGCCTTGGATTGCTTAATCATCCACCGAGAACGTCTATCTGATCTTCCGTATATCTGTGGAAAGCTTCCGGACAGCAACGTAATCATTTATGCGGACGAACCGGCTTATGCCGCTCTATCCGAACATTATCCGGAGACGCTTTTACAACAAGCTAACGAGAACAGTTTCGGTACCGAGTTCCTCGATTACAAAATGAGTATCCGTACCGTATCCTCTTTAGACGAGGCTCTATCACATATCGCCCGGTACAGTTCAAAACATAGCGAAAGCATAATCAGCGAAGATCCGGAAACTATCCGGCGCTTCCAGCAATTGGTAGATGCCGCTTGCGTATACGCAAATGTATCTACCGCCTTTACTGATGGGGCCCAATTCGGATTCGGGGCGGAGATCGGAATCAGTACCCAAAAGCTACATGCCCGGGGCCCGATGGCGCTTCCTGAATTAACGACTTATAAATACATCATAGAAGGAGACGGGCAGACGAGAATATAGGAACTCGCCTGTCTCTTTCTTCTAGAACAACACTTAAATCTAAACGAATAATGTCAACAGTAATAGATTCAAATATTTTCAATACTTTAGTTTCAAATACATTCTATTCCTGTCCTTTAGGAGGGGCTATCTATGATACGGAAGGAAATCTGATAGACTTGAATAAGGCGATGTTCGCTCATTTTTCCTTGGCGGATAAGCATGACTTTATTATAGAACATCTATTTAATAACATCGTACTAACCGATTCCTTGAAGTCATCTTTAAGAAAAGGTGACGCAATTATATGCGAAGAGCCCGTCACGTTTAAAGTAGAACCCATCTATACCGATGAACAGGGGCTTAGCGGGTATACGCTTTGGCTTACGCAGCAGGGAGAAAAAGAGACTGACAGGGAAAATAAACTATTAATGGGACAATTGAACGAGAGCCGGATATTGATGCGGCAAGCGTTGGAAGACGGTAAATTAGCCGCTTACTCATTCAGCTTCGACCGTTTCTTCACTTGTGACAAAAAGCATTGTAACCGCTGTTTTCAATTCTACGGCACGACCAATACTCTATTAGATAAAAACAGGTTTATATGCAGGGCTTTATCATCCGTACGTAAGTCCGAGGATAGTTTGGATTTCTTCTATCTGTTCAATAAAATCCGGGACGAGAAATTATCGTCTCACAACGTCACCTTCCACCTGAAGAATCAAGACGGGACTTATAAGATGTATGAAATATCGGGTAAAAGCATGGATATTGATGAAAGCGGCACCCCACATGTCATTATAGGTAGCATTATCGAAAAGGAAAACGACGAGCTAGCTATCGCGGATCATCAGAAATCCAAGGATCTTTCCCTATTGAAATCTACGTTTCTGGCAAATATGACGCACGAGATCCGGACTCCGCTAAATGCCATCGTCGGCTTCTCCGATATGTTAGGACTGGAAGATGATCCGGAAATGCGTGAACAGTATATTTCCATGATTAAAGAAAATAACACGGCTTTGCTCGAATTAATCAATGACACGCTCGAGATGTCCAGAATCGAGTCCAATACGATCAATTGGTCATATGAGGATGTAAATCCGCTCGCTATCATGCACGATGTATACGAATACGCCTCTCCCCGCATATCCGAAAACGTACGGTTAATCTTGGATGATTCTCCAAACGTATCTCTTCACACGGATAAACATAAGCTTATGCTTATTTTGAAAAAACTACTTTCTAACGCCCTCCGATATACGGAGAAAGGAGAAATTCATTTCGGATACCAATCGTTGTATCCGGTCAGCGTACAATTTTACGTGTCCGATACAGGCAACGGCATCCCGAAGGACAAACTGGGACACATCTTCGAGCGATTCCTGCAATTGAACGAATTTGAACCGGGTACCGGATTGGGACTTTCAATCTGTAAAGGTCTGGTCACCGCCATGGGAGGTACCATTTGGGTGAACTCGGAGGAAGGGAAAGGTTCTACCTTCAGTTTCAAACTACCCATAACACCTCCGGATACGATCTCTTAAACAATTCCTTGGTCTTTCTAAAGGATAATTGACAAGTAGTCATTATCTTTGCCTTTAACAAAATATTATTGTAACAGATATGAGACATTTCACTTGCGTACAGGATTTAGGTGACTTGAAACAAGCGCTTAATGAAGCTTTCGAGATCAAGAAAGATCGTTTCCAGTTTAGTGAACTGGGAAAAAACAAGACGTTGTTGATGATATTTTTCAACTCAAGCCTACGTACCCGCTTAAGCACCCAAAAGGCTGCCATGAACTTGGGTATGAACACGATCGTTTTGGACGTTAACCAAGGTGCATGGAAACTGGAAACAGAGCGAGGTGTTATCATGGATGGTGATAAACCGGAGCATCTGCTGGAAGCTGTTCCTGTAATGGGCTGTTACTGCGATGTGATCGGGGTCCGTTCTTTCGCACGCTTTGAGAATAAAGAAGATGATTATAACGAAAAGATATTGAGTCAGTTCATCGAGCATTCCGGCCGGCCGGTATTTAGCATGGAAGCGGCGACACGCCATCCGTTGCAAAGTTTCGCCGACTTGATCACGATAGAGGAATATAAGAAAACAGCTCGTCCGAAGGTAGTCATGACTTGGGCTCCTCATCCGAAATCATTGCCGCAAGCCGTTCCAAACAGCTTTGCCGAATGGATGAACGCTACAGATTATGAGTTTGTTATCACTCATCCGGAAGGTTATGAGCTTGATCCTAGATTCGTAGGCAACGCTAAAGTGGAATACGATCAGAAGAAGGCTTTTGAAGGAGCGGATTTCATTTACGCAAAGAACTGGTCCGCTTATAAAGATCCGAATTACGGACAAGTAATCAGCACTGATCGTAGCTGGACCGTAGACGCAGAGAAAATGGCGCTTACGAATAACGCTTATTTCATGCATTGCTTGCCGTTCGCCGCAATATGATCGTTTCCGATGATGTGATAGAGAGCCCGCAAAGTATCGTAATCCCCGAGGCGGCAAACCGTGAGATCTCCGCACAAACCGTATTGAAGAAAATATTGATGGGATTATCTAATCTTTAGGATAGAGAGATAGGGTATTCTTTACGATGGGCATTCTTAGGTGTTTATAACAGGCATTCTTAACACCTTAGAATGCCCATTGTAAGCATCTAAGAATAGGCATCAAGGTTTTTCAATGTAAACGAGCCATCCCAACAATAAAAGAGTACTCCCCTACTCTTGTAGAAAAGTACTCTTTCTATGGCTGAAAACAAATCTATTAAGCCTCTCCTGTCGGACCTGCGAAGTCCTCAAAATTAGCTGTTTTGTTATTATTATTTCCTGCTTGAAGTTGCTCCCCAAATTTCTTGATATTGTCTTGCAAAGCGAATAACAAACGTTGAGCGTTATCCGGAGTTAAGATTACGCGACTTTTCACTTGTGCCTTAGGAGCTCCCGGAACCACCCGGATGAAATCTAGGATAAATTCAGAGCTTGAATGAGATATAATAGCCAAATTGGCGTAAGTTCCTTGTGCCATCTCTTCAGATAACTCGATCTGAATCTCGTTATTGGCAGGTTTGTTGTTTTCCATACTTTCTTCTTTTAAATTTATGGTGATTAAAAATTGCGAAGACAAATATACATATTTATTCCGGGTTACAAAGAGGTTGAAGACTATAAATGCAAAAACGACTACCTTCTCAGGCAGTCGTTTTCTAGTTGTGTTTTTAATTCTCAATTCTTTAGACCAATGTAAAAATACCTTTTGTGTTTGATATAATTGGTTTTGGCGTTTTAGTTAAGGTTTGTTTTGTCTAAGTGCTAATCTCTTTCACTTGAACTTTACAAAAGTAAGGGCTTTAGCAAAGACCACCAAATACTATATGTGCAATAAATAATACTATATCATCAACACTTGACACAAATCAATGTAAACATGCTTTAAATCATGTTTTAAATTATAAACCTCGAACGGGAATATTTCTCCCTGTACTCTGTAGGGGTACTCCCCCTACGCCGTTTGAATACCCGGTTGAAATTCGATAGATTATTAAAACCGCACCTGTAACATATTTCAGAAATACTGTCACTTGTATCGGTCAAACGGCATACCGCCTCGGCTACCCGGATCTCGTTCAAGTTATCGATAAATGTCTTTCCCGTCCACTTCTTCAAGAAACGCATCAATGAGGCATCGCTCATATTTGTTAACTTAGCCACTTCCGACAAGGTGATACGTTTTTGATAATTTTCGTGTAAATATAACATGATACTATCTAAACGATCGGTATCGTTATTATTATAGTTCTTTACCGTGTTCACGGCATTCAACCGACGGGCTGCTTTATCCAAAGATAGAATCTTAAGAATCTCGACCAAACGCAACAAGTTCTTGAAAGAATCCGGCTTGTTATCGTTCGACAACATTCTTAATTTATCTTGAATGCCCAGTATCATTTCCCGGCTGAAAACAAGACCACTGGAAGCGTTATCAAACATATCCTTCATGGTCTTGAAATGCCGTCTATTGATCAAGCTATCAAATAACGATTTATGAAATTGTATCGTTATCTCAAAGATCCCATTACACGGACACTTATGGTTCGAGTAAGCATGCTTCGTTCCTCCCGCGATCAACACCAAATCAAGATCATCGATTTCCTCGACCGAATCGCCAACTATCCGGATAGCACCAGCGGCATTCTCCAGATAGTTCAACTCAAACTCCATGTGTACATGTAACGGAAAATTAAACCCCGATTTCGGGCGTTGCATGACCAAGAAGCAATCTTCTGATGAAAGCGGGGTCGTTTCCTTCAATACGTCTACTTTCCCCATACACACAAAGCTTTTTTATTCGAGTATCAACGTACTGATTACCGGGCAATGGTCGGATGGGAACAGGTTATTCAACGTTTCAGTCAATACACCATGACGCAATACCTTGATATTCCCTTTCACGAAGATATAATCAATCCATTCACGCTTGTCGTAAGGGATCTTTCCAAAATCATGGAATGTCCATTCCGGGCCATAAGTAAACCCTGCGATCGTGCGGGAATGAGTCAAATGACGAGGATCACTCGGATTAATCAATACTTGTATCGGCTCATCAGAAGGCACGGCATTGAAATCACCAGTCACGATTATAGGTAAATTCTCGGATAATTTCTTCGCTTGCTCCAGCACCAAAGAAGCTCCTTCATGACGAGCCACTTTCCCCATATGATCCAAGTGCGTATTCAAGAAGAAGAATTTCTTTCCCGTATTCTTATCTTTCAAGATCGCCCAAGTAGCTACACGCTCGCATGCGGCGTCCCAACCTTTCTTACCAACGGCATTTATATCTTCGGCTAACCAGAAATTACCGCTTTTCTCAACGGAAAAACGATCCTTACGATAGAAAATCGGAGCGTACTCCCCTTTCGTCTTGCCATCCTCACGACCAACACCCACATAAGCGTATTCCGGTAAACGATCAAGCAAATCATTCAGCTGATTATTCAAGACCTCTTGCGCACCGAACACATCCGCCTCATGGAATTTCACTAAATCAGCAGCGAAATCTCTTCTGAATTTCCATTGATTATCCTTATCACCCGAATTATCGTAACGGATGTTATAAGACATTACATTCATTTTCTCATCGTTGTTTTTAGCGAATAAGCAGCCAGTGGCAAATAAAGCCACCATTAAACAAAGTAAAATTCTCTTCATGATATTGATTATTATATGTTTCTTATATGTCTCAGTATTTATCTATGGTCTTTGTTACCTCGCAAAAATAAAGTTTATCCATTTATTAAGCAAATAAGGAAGAACAAAAAAGGCCGACAGATTGCTCTGCCGGCCTTTCTTTATAGTTTATTAAACGTTCCTATTCTTCATCATCTTTGTCCATGGCATTGAAATCAACCACGTTCTTGCGATTAGCGAAGATACGATCGAACTCATCCTTTGCGCCTACGATCAGCTTATCAAACTCACGCTGACCGGTACCGGCAGGAATCAAGTGACCACAGATAACGTTCTCTTTCAAACCTTCCAAACGGTCTACCTTTCCGTTGATAGCAGCCTCGTTCAATACTTTCGTCGTCTCTTGGAAAGATGCGGCGGACATAAAGCTGTTCGTCTGCAAAGCGGCACGTGTGATACCTTGAAGGATCTGGTTGGCTGTAGCCGGAATAGCGTCACGTACCTCGACCAACTTAAGGTCACGGCGTTTCAACATACTATTCTCATCTCTCAACTTACGTGCAGTCACGATCTGTCCGGCTTGCAATGTCTGAGAATCACCCGGATCGGTAACAACTTTCTTGCCCCAGATACGATCGTTCTCGTCCATTACCTCCAACTTATCAACAATCTGCTGCTCCAAGAAGCGAGTATCTCCCGGATCAACCACCTCTACCTTACGCATCATCTGACGAACGATAACCTCGAAGTGCTTATCGTTGATCTTCACACCCTGTAGACGGTATACATCCTGAACCTCATTCACGATATATTCCTGTACAGCCGTCGGACCTTTGATCGCCAAGATATCCGAAGGAGTGGTAGCACCGTCTGATAGCGGCATACCCGCACGGATATAGTCGTTCTCCTGAACCAATAATTGTTTAGACAGAGGAACCATATATTTCTTAACCTCACCCAACTTAGACGTTACGGTGATCTCGCGGTTACCACGTTTGATCTTACCGAATCCTACCTCTCCGTCGATCTCAGATACGACAGCAGGGTTAGACGGGTTACGAGCCTCGAACAACTCGGTTACACGAGGAAGACCACCGGTGATATCACCGGCCTTACCTACGGCACGAGGGATCTTAACCAAAACCTCACCAGCTTTCACTACATCACCATTGTCTTTCACGACGTGAGCGCCCAATGGCAAAGAGTAGTTCTTCAAGTAATTACCATTCTCATCCACGATATGAGCGGCCGGAGCCTTCGTCTTATCCTTAGACTCGATGATGATCTTCTCCTTCAAACCGGTAGTCTCATCACTCTCAACCTTGTAAGTTACGTTCTCTACCAAACTCTCGAACTCGATCTTACCGGAAACCTCTGATACGATTACGGCATTGAACGGGTCCCACTCGATGATCACGTCACCCTTCTTAATTGAGTCACCGTTGTTGAAGAACAACTTAGAACCATAAGGTATATTATGAGTCAACAACACGATCTTCGTGTTCGGATCAACAATGCGCATTTCAGCCAAACGGCTTACTACTACCAAATGTTTCTTTCCGCTCACCTCGTCTACCGCCTCAACAGCACGAAGCTCGTCGATCTCTAAAATACCATCATATTTAGATGTAATACTATTCTCTGTAGCGATGTTGGATGCGATACCACCGACGTGGAATGTACGCAACGTCAACTGTGTACCCGGCTCACCGATAGACTGCGCGGCGATTACACCGACAACCTCACCCTTCTGAACCATGCGGTTCGTAGCCAAGTTACGTCCATAGCACTTAGCGCAGACCCCCTTCTTAGACTCACAAGTCAATACGGAACGAATCTCAACGCTCTCGATCGGAGAGTCTTGGATTGCCTTAGCGGCATCCTCACGTATTTCCTCACCGGAACGAACGATAACCTCGCCCGTAATCGGATGGATCACATCGTGAACAGATACACGACCTAAGATTCTCTCATACAAGGAAGCGATCACCTCCTCGTTATTCTTCAATTCCGTACAAACCAAGCCACGCAATGTACCACAGTCTTCCTCGTTTACGATCACGTCGTGAGAGACGTCAACCAAACGACGAGTCAAGTAACCGGCATCGGCAGTCTTCAAAGCGGTATCGGCCAAACCTTTACGAGCACCGTGAGTAGAGATAAAGTACTCCAACACGGACAAACCTTCCTTAAAGTTAGAAAGGATCGGGTTCTCGATAATCTGACCACCTTCTGCACCACTCTTCTGCGGTTTCGCCATCAAACCACGCATACCGGACAACTGACGAATCTGCTCCTTAGAACCACGGGCACCGGAATCCATCATCATGTAGATTGAGTTGAATCCATCGTTATCCGCCGTCAATTGCTTAATCAAGATATTAGACAAGTTACTATTAACGTGTGTCCAAATATCGATAATCTGGTTATAACGCTCGTTGTTGGTAATGAAACCCATATTATAGTTAGCCATGATCTGCTCAACCTCATCGTATCCCTTCTGAACCAACTCATCCTTTTCAGGCGGGATCAGAACGTCCGCTAAGTTGAAGGACAAACCACCCTTGAATGCCATATAGTAACCCAAGTTCTTGATATCGTCCAAGAACTGAGCGGTACGAGCCACACCACAAGCCTTGATTACCCGACCGATGATGTCACGAAGAGACTTCTTGCCCAACACCTCGTTTACATAACCAATCTCTTTCGGAACAAACTCATTTACCATCAAACGACCTACAGAAGTCTCTACCATCGTCTTCACCAAGTTTCCGTTCGCATCCAAGTCCTCCACGTAAACATGGATCGGAGCATGGATATCCAACTTCTTCTCATTGTAAGCGATCGTAGCCTCTTCCGGACCATAGAAAGTCAAACCTTCGCCTTGTGTACCCTTGCGCAACTTGGTAATATAATACAAACCAAGCACCATATCCTGAGAAGGTACGGTAATAGGAGCACCATTCGCAGGGTTCAAGATATTGTGTGAAGCCAACATCAACATTTGAGCTTCCAAAACAGCCTCATTACCTAACGGCAAGTGAACAGCCATCTGGTCACCGTCGAAGTCGGCGTTGAATGCCGTACATGCCAACGGGTGCAACTGGATAGCCTTACCCTCGATCAATTTCGGCTGGAACGCTTGGATACCCAAACGGTGCAATGTCGGGGCACGGTTCAACAATACCGGGTGGCCCTTCATTACATACTCCAAAATATCCCAAACAACCGGTTCCTTACGGTCAACGATCTTCTTGGCGGATTTCACCGTCTTCACGATACCGCGCTCGATCAATTTACGGATAACGAAAGGCTTATAAAGCTCGGCAGCCATATTCTTCGGCAAACCGCACTCGTGCATCTTTAATTCCGGACCTACGACAATAACCGAACGAGCAGAGTAGTCAACACGCTTACCCAACAAGTTCTGACGGAAACGACCTTGTTTACCTTTCAAACTGTCGGACAAGGACTTCAACGGACGATTGGCGTCTGTCTTAACAGCGCTCGATTTACGAGAGTTGTCAAACAAAGAGTCCACGGCCTCCTGAAGCATACGTTTCTCATTACGTAAGATCACTTCCGGAGCCTTAATATCGATCAATCGTTTCAAACGGTTATTACGGATAATAACACGACGATATAAATCATTCAAGTCAGAAGTAGCGAAACGGCCACCGTCCAACGGAACCAACGGACGCAGTTCGGGAGGGATCACCGGGATCACCTTCATGATCATCCATTCCGGTTTGTTACGACCTCTGGACGCACGAAAAGACTCAACTACCTGAAGGCGTTTCAAGGCCTCGTTCTTTCTCTGTTGAGATGTGTCCGTGCTCGCACGGTGACGCAACTCATAAGAAAGAGAATCCAAGTCCAAGCGAGCCAACAGATCATAAACAGCCTCAGCGCCGATCTTAGCGATGAACTTATTCGGATCCGTATCCTCTAGCAATTGATTTTCTCTTGGAAGGCTATCCAAAATATCCAGATATTCCTCCTCTGATAATAGGTCTAACTCACCGACCGTGTCTACGCAACCCGGCTGGATCACGACGTAGCGCTCGTAATAGATGATGGAATCCAGTTTCTTGGTAGGAAGACCTAGCAAGTATCCGATTTTATTAGGCAAAGAACGGAAATACCAAATATGGGCAACAGGAACCACCAAATGGATGTGTCCCATACGTTCACGACGAACTTTCTTTTCCGTAACTTCCACTCCACAACGATCGCAGACAATACCTTTGTAACGGATACGCTTGTACTTACCGCAATGGCACTCATAGTCCTTGATCGGACCAAAGATACGCTCACAGAACAAACCGTCACGCTCAGGCTTATACGTACGATAGTTAATTGTTTCCGGTTTCAAAACCTCACCGCTGGAGTTCTCTAGGATCTCCTCAGGGGATGCCAGACCGATGGTTATTTTTGAAAAGTTACTCTTTATCTTGTTTTCTTTTCTAAAGGCCATATTATTTATTTATAAAGAGTTATCAATAGATAAAGTAGACGGGCCGTAGCCCACCTACTTCTTTATTGTTATTGAATTAATCCAGAGTGAAACTCAAACCAAGTCCTCTCAACTCGTGCAATAATACATTCAGAGATTCAGGGATACCCGGCTGTGGCATCGGATCACCCTTCACGATCGCCTCATAAGCCTTCGAACGTCCTACAACGTCATCAGACTTAATCGTAAGAATTTCCTGAAGAACATGAGCGGCACCGAAGGCTTCCAGTGCCCAAACCTCCATCTCTCCGAAACGCTGACCACCGAACTGTGCCTTACCACCTAACGGCTGTTGCGTAATCAAAGAATACGGACCGATTGAACGGGCATGCATCTTATCGTCAACCATGTGGCCCAACTTCAAGAAGTAAGTCACACCCACCGTAGCAGGTTGGTCGAAACGCTCACCAGTACCACCATCATACAAGTAAGACTTACCGTAGCGAGGAATACCAGCCTTGTCTGTCCATTCATTCAAATCATCCAAAGTCGCGCCATCGAAGATCGGAGTAGCGAACTTAACGTCCAACTCACGTCCGGCCCAACCCAACACGGCCTCGAAAATCTGTCCCAAGTTCATACGAGAAGGCACACCCAGCGGGTTCAAACAGATATCCACCGGAGTACCGTCTTCCAAGAACGGCATATCCTCCTGACGAACGATCTTTGATACGATACCCTTGTTACCGTGGCGACCGGCCATCTTATCACCTACCTGAATCTTACGTTTCTTGGCGATATAAACCTTAGCATCTGTACGATACCTGTCGGCAGCTCATCACCGATCGTCAAGTCGAACTTCTTACGTCTCAACTCAGCGTCAAGCTCCTTGTACTTCTTCAAATAATTCAAGATAACCTGCTTGATCAACTCATTCTTCTGAGCGTCTGCCGTCCACTTGCTTACTTGGATGGAGTTATAATCCAATTCTTCCAGAGATTTGCGGGTAAACTTAGCACCCTTAGCGATAATCTCCGTATTCATATAGTCTTTAACACCTTGAGAAACCTTGCCGTTTGTAAGCACTAACAACTTATCAACTAACAAAGTCTTCAAGCTAGCCATCTTTTCTTCGTATTCCTCGTCCAACTTCGGCAAGATCGCCTTATCAGTCAATCTGGATTTACGTTTCTTGACAGCCTTCGAGAACAAAGCGGTCTCGATAACCACACCGCGCAAAGACGGAGTAGCCTTCAAGGAAGCATCCTTCACATCACCCGCCTTATCACCAAAGATAGCACGCAGCAACTTTTCCTCCGGAGATGGATCAGACTCACCTTTCGGAGTGATCTTACCAATCAAGATATCACCCGGCTCAATACGAGCACCAACACGAACAATACCTCTCTCATCCAAATCCTTGGTAGCCTCTTCGCTGACGTTAGGGATATCGGAAGTCAATTCCTCCATACCACGCTTAGTCTCACGTACCTCAAGGATATACTCGTCAACGTGAACAGACGTAAAGAAGTCCTCGCGAACCATACGCTCGTTCAACACGATAGCATCCTCATAGTTATAACCCTTCCAAGGCATGTAAGCCACCTTCACGTTACGTCCCAAAGCAAGCTCGCCTTTCTGTTGAGTAACCCTCGGTAAGGATATCGCCGGCTTTCACACGTTGTCCGCGATGACAGGTCGGTTTCAAATCGACGTCGTGCTCTGGTTGGTCTTACGCCATTTTGGGATATTATATGTCTTAACCGCATCCTCGAAGCTAACGAATTCCTCGTCCTCCGTGCGGTCATATTTAATCTTGATACAAGTAGCATCAACGAACACAACCTCGCCCTCACGCTCAGCCATAATCTGAGTACGGGAATCACGGGCAACCTGCGCCTCGATACCGGTACCAACGATCGGAGCGTCCGTTCGCAACAAAGGAACCGCCTGACGCATCATGTTAGATCCCATCAACGCACGGTTAGCGTCATCATGTTCCAAGAACGGGATCAGTGAAGCCGCGATAGAAGCGATCTGCTGCGGAGCCACGTCCATCAAGTCAATCTCAGAAGGAGGGACAACAGGGAAGTCAGCCTCGAAACGAGCCTTCACCTTATCACGAATAAACTTACCGTTATCATCCAATGGAGCGTTACCTTGAGCGATTGTCAACTCTTCCTCTTCCTCCGCCGTGTAGTATTGCAAGCCTTCCTCAGAGAAGTCGACCTTTCCATCTGCCACCTTACGATACGGAGTCGAGATGAAACCAAGATCGTTGATCTTAGCGTATACACATAAAGAAGAGATCAAACCAATGTTCGGACCTTCCGGGGTCTCAATCGGACAAAGACGACCATAGTGCGTATAGTGAACGTCACGAACCTCGAATCCGGCACGCTCTCTAGACAAACCTCCCGGACCTAGGGCTGATAAACGACGCTTGTGCGTGATCTCCGCCAACGGGTTCGTCTGGTCCATGAACTGAGACAAGGCATTCGTTCCGAAGAAAGAGTTAACCACGGAAGAAATCGTCTTCGCATTGATCAAATCAATCGGAGTAAACACCTCATTATCGCGAACGTTCATACGTTCACGAACTGTACGTGACATACGAGCCAAACCAATACCGAACTGGTTATACAATTGCTCGCCAACCGTACGTACACGACGGTTGCTTAAGTGGTCGATATCATCCACGATAGCCTTCGAGTTGATCAACTCGATCAGGTACTTGATGATCTCGATAATATCTTCTTTAGTCAAGACCTTAACATCAGCGCTTGTAGTAAGGCCTAACTTCTTGTTGATCCTGTAACGTCCCACCTCACCCAGATCATAACGTTTCTCTGAGAAGAACAGGTTCGTGATAACCTCGCGTGCGCTAGCCTCATCAGCGGTTCCGCATTTCTCAACTGTCTGTAGATATACAACACAGCTTCCTTCTCGGAGTTACTCGGGTCTTTCTGGAGCGTATTATATATGATAGCATAGTCGGACAGATTCTGGTCCTCACGATGCAACAAGATATTTTGCGTGCCTGAATCCAAGATAGCCTCGATATTGTCGCTATCCAGTACAGACTCACGGTCGATGATAACATCGTTACGTTCAATAGAAACCACCTCACCGGTATCCTCATCTACGAAATCCTCCACCCAAGTCTTCAAAACACGAGCGGCCAGCTTACGTCCGATAAACTTCTTCAGGTTTGCTTTCGTTACCTTCACCTCTTCCGCAAGGTTGAAGATTTCAAGAATATCTCTATCGCTTTCAAAACCAATAGCTCTCAAAAGAGTAGTTACAGGCAATTTCTTTTTACGGTCGATGTAAGCGTACATCACATTGTTGATGTCCGTAGCGAACTCGATCCATGACTTGAACGGGATAATACGTGCGGAGTACAACTTCGTTCCGTTTGCGTGCGTGCTTTGTCCGAAGAATACGCCCGGAGAACGGTGCAGCTGAGACACGACAACACGCTCGCGCCGTTGATCACGAAAGTACCTCTGTCCGTCATATACGGGATCGGACCAAGTATACATCTTGGATCACCGTATCGAAGTCCTCATGATCCGGGTCCGTACAGTACAGTTTTAACTTCGCTT
>ENA-OQCK01000409-OQCK01000409.1-human-gut-metagenome-genome-assembly--contig:-NODE-409-length-24005-cov-7.538404_pt1 | contig 24005 bp, 24 predicted proteins | sample MGYA00242498_ERZ504578 | MGnify/ENA primary metagenome ERZ504578 (study PRJEB26092, sample SAMD00036229) | human gut metagenome | host: Homo sapiens | study: EMG produced TPA metagenomics assembly of...
AAAATATATCAGCGGTTTATCGTATATCTTATGATCCAAGATCGGAAAGTCTTTTCGGATCGCTTGAACGTCTAACATAGTCTTACTTCTTTTTGTCTTAAAATTACGAGAGCCAAAGATACAAAAAGGCTTTCTCGCTGAAAGAAAGCCTTTTTTATCATTACCTAACAGATATTACGCCTACACTTTATTCTCTACTCGCACGCCTACTTTTCTCTTCCAAAGTCAAAGTACGGAGACTCTGTACGGGCGTTGTCCATTAAGGATACTAGTTCTTTTACCTTATCGGGATACTTCTCCGCTAGATTCGTATCCTCATGTATATCATTACTTAAATCATACAGTTCCAATATAGTCTCACCCACGATCGGTTGCCGGATTAGTTTCCATTTACCGGAGCGTAATGCTTCCCGGCCATTCAATTCGTGAAATTCCCAATATAAATAATCATGGGCCTGTTGATTTTTCTTTGATAACAAGGTTGGTAAGAAAGAGATTCCATCCGTCTGCTCGGGCAAAACCGTACCTGTAAGCTCTGCCAACGTAGGCATGACATCCCAGAATGCGCTTATATGATCCGATTGAGCTCCGGCCTTGATCGTACCCGGCACCATGCCACCATAGGTATACGGATACCTCCTTCATATACATCCCGTTTGATCCCCCTGAAAGGTCCGTAGCTCTTGAAAAAGTCCGGATCAGCTCCACCCTCATGATGCGGGCCGTTATCGCTGGTAAAAATCACGATCGTATTCTTATCCAACCCAGCTCTTTCAATTCCGCTATTACATCCCCCACGTATTTATCCAACCGGGAGACCATGGCGGCAAAGGAAGCTTTTGGTTTCTCGGAAGTGTTATAGCCGCCGTTCACCTTATCGAACTTACCGATATAAGGAGTCTCCTCGAATGAGTTCTCGTACATCTGATAAATGGAGTCATGCGGAAGATTCAATTCCGCATGAGGCAACGTATAGGTAAGCATCGCGAAGAACGGTTGCTCCTTATGATCCCGGATGAACTTCAATGCTTGCTCATGAATCAAATCTTGCGAATATGTTTTGCAAGCATTGTTCTCGTTTTCAGGAAAAAGAACCTTCTCCTCATTATGCCATAAATGATCCGGATAGAAGGAATGCGACTGCCGTTGGCAATTATATCCATAAAACTCATCGAAACCCATCTTATTAGGAATGGAGACAGAGCCCGGATTTCCCAACCCCCATTTACCAAAGATACCGGTCGTATAACCGGCCGATTTCATTAATTTACCCAACGTATAGGTATCCTCCCGCATCGGCTGTTGGCCTTCGGGCGTGATCTCCCGGTTTCCCCGGACTTGCGTATGTCCCGTATGCAATCCGGTCATCAAGGAACAACGGAAGGGGCACTCACCGTACATCCGGCATAATGCTGCGTAAACAACATTCCCTCCTTCGCCATCCGGTCTATATTGGGAGTCTTGATAATCTGTTGGCCATAACAGCCAACATCTCCATATCCTAAATCATCCGCTAAGATATACACAACATTCATAGGACGCTCCGGAGTTTTTTCGCAACCGGACATTCCGATAAGCGTCAACGCTCCGGAAATACATAAGATCATTTGTGCTTTCATGTGAGCTATATTTTTATGCAAATATAACTTTTTTCAGTAGGCTTTATTTCACTGGCACTTATTAAATATTAGTAATGCGCATTTACGTTCAAGATGAATCTTAAAATAAAGCTTCTCTGTATTATTAATAGGCTGGATACTTTGTACCCGACCTTCCGGATATAATAATCGGCAATCAGTGAAGTCTGATAATGTTCTGTTTAAAGCTACAATAACATCGTCACTTTTTCCCATAACTATAGGCATTACAAAAGTTGAGTCTGTTTCAAAAAGGTTTACTTTGGCATCTCCTTCCTCAAGTTTAAATGTTTCAGGAAATAATACCCAACGCCTTCCTTTTAATTCGGAGAACATTGCTCCATAATCTTCATAATAAGTCTCAATAGATTCATCCGGCAAAATCGTATGGTCATTCCCGGGATAAGGCACTGTCAAAAACGCACCTAAATATAAATGACGTTGAAAATAGTCATCTGGGTTCGGCTTGAAATCATCCGAAGAAACAGTCCATGCTACCAATGGTTTTTTTAAGGTCAATAAAGCACTTCTGTTTAAAGAATAAGGTAATTGACCATATTCATCATATATCGCATCAAGATATTCCATAACATCAATACGACTATAGAGTACATTTGCGAATATCACTTTATTATACTGATGCATAAGAGTTCCTAACTCTTTCATAGCTTCTTTCCATGATAACAATAGGAAACGAGAATGACGGTTGTTTTTCCAACTAACTTGATCATCCCCTTTCAGATTGTAATAACGTAACCAATCTAAACGATCGATACAAAAACCAGAGCTTGATGGTAAATAATTGATATGCCGTTCCACTTGTTCTAGCAAATGTTTTTTATAAAAAGGATCTGCAGGATCTACTACTACACAACCTTCCCAATTTGAATACAATGGAGAGTCACCATTCTCCTCGTCTACTTTAACCAATGCGTTTTTTACATCCGTGTAATATACAAAGTCATTGGGCTTACGCCATAAATCCTCGTCTTTCTTCGCAAAACGAGGTGGAATCGGGTAAACTATATGATTTCCTACTTCTGTTATATTAAAATAGCATAATACATGAAAACCATCTTCTCTCATCCTATGCATATAAGACTCCATCTCACCCGCTGAAGAATAACCATCTCCCACTTTTACCCCATGTTGATGAAAGCGCTCCCAGCGCTCTGTCGTACTATTTACCTTGGGTAAAAATAGCCCCATGTATGGAAAATCAAAGCCTGCTCTCCAATTAAATGAAAAATTCATTTTCCTCAATTTCTCGATATCAATTTCTCCTTCCCATGCAGAATATGCACCACCTCCAGCAACATTAAAAACTTCCTTATTCTTAGGCTCGAAGAAATTAGGATAATTATTTACTAAATAATTAACACCTCCCTTCCATTCCGCATTATGTAACACTAAATGCATCTGAAGTCGGATAGAATTCTCGTTGCTGATTTTATAATTATCTCTCTTAAACACAACCTCTCCGTTCACTGATGTCTTCAGACTCATGTCTAAAATTGTATCAGCAGGAGATTCCAATAAGGTTATCCCTATATTCTTGCTTTTCTCCAATATGGAGAATAGAGGTAAAGAAATAGTATTAGTATCCCATATATCCTTTCCACCATATACATATTCCTTATCTTGAAATGTGCGAGGATTCAACGGATCGACCCACTTATCCTCCAAACAATCAGACCAGCTTGTCCAACAGCGAGTCTCGTTACATATCGGATATTTCAGAACGGTTTCCACAGGAGTTGTCCAAGCTTTCCCCTCACCTCGTATCTCTACATTCCACAAAAGCCCATTAGGTATAGCTGTATACTGATCTGTTACGGAACATCGATTACCCAAAGAATCCTCAAAGAATCGAGTATATAAGACTTTGTCTTCATTCAAATTATCCTGATAGACTTCAGATATTTGTCGCAGCCAGCCAACATCGTATAAGCTGTTAGAGGAATAATCTCATTATCTAATCTCAAAGAAATTATTCCTCCATTACTATCAACCTTAACACACCCAATGTCTCTTGTATTCCCCAATTGCTTACATGAGATAAAAAACACCATAAGAACAAGAAGTCCTAAAGAAAATCGCTTCATCTTTAAATCTTTAAAGTTTAGAAAAAATATATTTCTAAGAATAGCCCGTATCGTAATTATACGAGCTATTCCTTTTTATTAAACTATCATTTATATCCCGGATTCTGATCTTCCTCCGAAATGCCATAATTCATGCTAATCTCATTAGAAGGGATTGGATACAAGGTATGGAAGGTCTGTACATTACCTTTCGCAAAGTCATTATATTTTCCAACCTGTTCAACGAAATAATCGCTTCCTCTACGGATCAAGTCAAAACGCCTCCAACCTTCCATTCCAAGTTCCCTCATACGTTCTTCAAATATAAAATCTAACATCTCTTGTTCATTACTAGCCAAAATGGGGGAAATCGCATTTGCACGGTTTCTGATGCGTTGCACCTGCGCTTTGGCCCCTGCTAAATCTCCTTCCGCATTAAGACATTCCGCATACAATAAAATTAAATCCGCATACCGGATATAATACATATTTTTTGCGCTATTTAAAGAGTAGCTATTACGGTCATCTTCATATTTTTTACAATGAGGTGCGATATACTCAGGATCTGGAGCAGAGGTTATCAATTCTCCATCCTTATAAAATTCTGTACGTACACTTGCATCAAAGCGCTCATCCCCTTCCTCGAAAAGTTCCAAATACCGTTTTGTCGGCAAAAGAAGCTCATAACCAGAGCCCGGCCCGTATTCTCCAACCGCTCGTGATCCTAAATTATACTGTACGGTATTAGGTTCATCAGGATAATCAAACTGAAATTCATATACAGATTCTGTACCATTCTCGTAATCAGGCATAAATAGTTCCGCATAAGATGGCTGCAAAGTGTATACCTTCAACTGCTCTATTTCTTCGAATTCCTTTTTCGCTTTAGTATAATCTCGAATTCCTGACTCTGGTTGTGCATACATATATACTTTCATCATCAAAGCTTTTGCAGCTCCTACCGTGGCTCTTCCATCCCTGTAAGCGGTTTTGAGATTCGACTCCGCAAATTTTAAATCCTCTAGTATATATGAATATATAACAGCTAGTTCTTCCCGGGGATAATTTGGCGTGGACGAAGGTTCAATGTCTTCTGTTATCAATGGGACTTCTCCAAAATATTGAGCTAACATAAAATAACTCATAGCCCTAATAAAGCGTGCCTCAGCTTCTTTACTACTTTTCCAGTCCTCTGTAACATCAATTACATTCTTAACAGAATTAATCGTTAAGTTTGCCCTCGATATACTAAAATAGCTACTATTCCACATCCAAGCAGTAAGCCAATTGTCGGAGTTTAATGATACATTATATTTATCAATAGCTCCTGATCTGCCCAATAGTTTACCTCCACAGTCGCACCCTGAGCCTCATCAGTGCCGGAAATCCCCATCATTATTTGACGGCCGTTTTTGTACAGCAACATTGCTTTATAAGCTCCTTGTAATTCAGCTTCTAGCATCACAGCGTCAATCTTCTCAGTTTCTGCCGCTAGAAAACTTTCAGCCTCTTCTTCTAAAAAGTTAGAACAAGATATTAATGAGCTTATCATAACTATCATTATCAATAAAAAACATCTCTTTTCCATTTCTTTTCCATTTAAAAATTAACGTTTAGCCCAAAAGTAACCGCTTTCGCACAAGGATATGACTCGGACCAAGGCCCGGGAGATTCCGGATTCATTCCTTTATAACCTGTCCATGTCCATAAATTTTCTCCGGATATATAAACGCTAAGATTATTCATATAGATCGCCTTTAAGATTTTCTCCGGAAAATTATAACGTAAAGTAGCAGTCTTCAATCTTAAATAAGAGCCATTTTGCATTAAACGACTTGAAATAAGCATTCTATCCAGGTTGTTAGCATGCGCTCTAGGTATATCACCGCCCTGATTACTAGGAGTCCATCTGTCAAACATATCAGAAGTCAGGTTCATGAAACCATATCCGGCTCCTAATGTATATTCATGATATGAACGATTAAATATCTTATTGCCATAGACATAATTAAAATTTAAATCTAAAGAAAAATTCTTATAACTAACAGTCGAAGATATTCCACCATACCATTTAGGGTCTGTATATCCAACGATTTCACGATCTGCGGTAGTGATTTTATTATCTCCATCTAAATCAGCTATTTTATTTTCTCCCGGATAATATGTATCACCACCTATCACGCCATCCTTCATAATGTCCATTAATTCGCGACTATCATTCCATTGCCAAATACCTTCATATCGATAGGTATAAATTGTACCTAATGGCTTTCCGACCCACCAGCCAGCAGAAGTCGGAGAATTTACATCGTTCAGTCGTTCGGAAAGACCACCATACAACTTAGTAAGCTTATTTTTATTTGCAGACCAATTTAAGTCTAGATCCCATTTCACTGAACGATCTATAATACGCCCCCCACAGAGATCTCCAAACCTTTATTCTGTAGTTCTCCTACATTCGAATAAACTAATGAATAGCCTGTTGTAATCGGTAACGGTGTTTTTAAAACCAGATCCTTACTTTTCTTTTTATAAGCGTCAAACATAAAATGCAACCGATTATTAAAAGCCGTAAGATCAAACCCAATATTAAATTGCCGTTGACGTTCCCAACGCAAATCAGGATTTCCCATGATTTGATCACTATTTTGTATTGTATTTACGGGCTTTCCATCCGGACCTACAGTTATACCCGGAGATAATTTCGTATAAGAGGAATACGGATCTATATTACTATTGCCCATTTCTCCCCAACTTAATCGTAGTTTCAAATCATTCAACGCTGATAAATCCTCCATAAAACGCTCACTGCTAATACGCCAAGCTCCGGCAAACGAAGGAAAGAAACCCCATTTATTATTCTTTCCATATTTAGAATTTCCATCAAAACGCCCAGTGCCCGTAAGAATATATTTATCGTCAAACGTATAGTTCAATCGTCCTATAAAGGAGGAGATTTGCCATTTGGTCGTATTGGAGGATTGAGATCCCGGAGCGAATTCAGAAGCGGCACCTATATTATTATATCCTAAGGCATTTGTCGCAAAATTTGTAGCGTATTGTTGATTACCCCGATATCGATTAGTCTGGATCGTGTTACCAATTAAAGCATTCAGTCGATGTTTCACATTAAATGCCTTTGAGTAATTTAATGTGTTTTCTTGCATAAAATCAATCCATGACTTATTTGTTATCTGGCTATACCATTCGTTGACTCTCCTTCTTTTATAGTCGAGGGTGCGAAATATCCTTGGAAATTACTCTTTGTGTCGATAACAACATTACTTTTTAAGAATAAGTCTTTCGTAATATTTACAATTAAATAAGCATTCAAAGAATATTGTCTAGATGTTGCATCATTGTCAATTTCTTGGGATAAGATCGGATTATTCTGTCCGGCCGAAGTATAAAATGGAACCGCAAGCGGACGTTTCCCTTCTACAAAGAAAGGATACATAGTTCATGCCTAAACCTGTTATCACACTTTCTCCAATAGATCTCGTTTTAGCATCAGTGAAATTAGAGTTTACTCCTAACTTAAGCCAACTTTTAATTTGTTGTTCCATATTTATACGAAAGCTGACACGCCTATAATCTGACCCTATAATTAATCCCTTATGATTATAATAATTTGTACTTATATAATAATTACTTTTCCGTCGCTCCCGAAAATGCTACCGTATAGTCTTGGACCAATCCAGTTCGTGCCGTTTCATCATACCAATTATAAGAATCTCCATCTAGCAATGTCTGCCTCTCTTCTCTCGTGAACATAGATAAAGGCAACTCTTTCTGATAAATAGATTTCATCTCATTAAATCGAGTTTGATAGTCACTCATGCTTAATCCGGGATTCTCTCGATACCACTCATCTAATTGGGCGTTAACATTACCTTCTATGCGAACATCCGCTAATTCTTGTGCCGTAAGCATGCGAGGTAAATTATCAGCTTTCTGTATGGATGTACGCAACGAAAAAGAGATATTGCTTTTTCCTTCTTGTCCACGTTTGGTCGTAACGATAACTACACCATTAGCAGCTCTTGATCCATAAATCGCAGCGGCAGACGCATCTTTCAAGACATCAATGGAGGCAATATCATTCACATTGATATTATTCAGCGTTCCTTCCATAATAATTCCATCCACTACATAAATAGGATCATTTGCTTGAGTTATAGACCTATACCACGGATATTTACACTAACTCCTCCTCCCGGGGCATTATCTCCTAATACAACTTGTACACCAGCAGTCTTACCTTGAAGTGCTTGATTCAAGCTTATAGCAGGTGTTTCTTTTAATTTATCGGCAGAAACAGAGGCGATTGACCCTGTAATGTCTTTACGTTTTGCTGTGCCATAACCTATGACAACGATTTCCTCCAAAGCTACTTTATCTTCAGATAAGGTGATAACAAAGTCCTTTTGATTCTTAATCGGAACCTCTTTTGTAGTGTAACCGACAAAAGAGAATTGAAGTATGGCATCCACATCTACGTTTAAGGAGAATTTACCTTCCCAGTCGGTTATAGTTCCATTTGTAGTGCCTTTTTGGGCTACACTCGCACCTGCTATAGGGTCACCTTTTTCATCCAAAACAATACCTGAAGCCTTTATCAGTTCATGTAATTTTGTTGAGGCAACTATTTGTACAGGGTTATTAGTCAGTATTATATGTGTCCCCTCTAACTCATACTTAACTTCCTCTCCTTTAAATATATCATCTAGAACTATTGAGACAGGCTTGTTTTTCACTTTTAAAGATATCTTTTTGGAAACATCCACTTCCTCATTATAAATAAAAAGATAATCCGTTTGTGATTCGATCTCGTCTAAAATTTCTTCTAAGCAAACCTTACTCTTACTTAAGCTAATTCTAGCATTCTGTGAATGCGACTTAGCGGCGTATGAACAAAATGTGCATACCATGAATAAGAAGATTATGATTCTCATGACTCTAAAAAATTGTTTATACTGAAGATCTTTAAGATAATAGATCCTCAACCAAAAGTTATTTTTCATACCTTTGTTACGATTTGAAGTTAATACAGTTAATAAAAATGTGTTGACTAAATGCCGGTATAGCCCCCCAGCTTTATCGGCATTTTTTAGGTTAACAATGTATATTTGTCATAGGCTATCTGATTTATAGGTTACACTATTTACTTTATATATATCATTTCTTTTTCGTGATTGTATGTATATGAAAAATGGATATCCTTTTGTAATACTCTCAAAGCATAGTCAATTCCATCCGTTTGACGGAATTTTCCTGTATAGGAACGCTTTAATACGTCCTTATTCTCTATAAGGATATTCATACCATAATATTTTTCAAAATCTTTCATGATCCCCAGAAAAGATTCGTTTTTAAAACAGATCAAACCTTCTTTCCAGCGATATGGGCTATAATCATCAACTTGTGTGACGCATAATATCCCATTTTGAAGAAAGGCTTTCTTATCCGGCGTTAAAATCAGTGATTGAGACTGTATTTTGGAATCCACTTTTACACTTCCTTCCATTAAGGTGGTTTCAAATTCATCTTTATTTGAATAGGCTTCTACATTAAATTTGGTTCCTAGTACCTCTATATCACATTTATCCGTTTGTACGATAAACGGTTTTTTCTTATCTTTTGTTACCTCAAAATAGGCTTCACCATCTAATTGTACCTGTCGCTTTCCTCTGCCGAAAGACAAAGGATATTGTATCGTGGTACGTGCATTTAACCAGACATCGGTCCCATCCGGTAATTTTATATTTATCCGTTGTCCGGCAGGAACCGAAATGCTCTGCATCGCTAAAGGATCAAAATTACTTTGATGATGATAATAAAAGTAACTACCACATAGTGTCAATAAAACCACCCCTGCTATTTTGAGAAATTCTAACCCAATAGATAAACGGAGAGAAGCCTTTGCTCCGATTTTTTCGCAACAACTCTCATTCCCTAATAGAAGCATGGCATCATACAACTTCCGTTCTTTCAAAAAATTGCGTTCATTTTCAGAAGAAGCCTCCATCCAATTCATTATTTCCTCTTCTTCTTCAAATGATGCATTTCCTTCAAAAAACTTATATAATAGATCTTTGTTCATTTTATCGGCCATATCTCTTCCTTTATATAATAGTAGCAGTTCAGAATAAAACATCCCTAGTAGAAATTAGGAAAAAAATAGATATTAGTTCAAATAAAACATATAAAGAAAAACAGGAAAGTAATCTTTCAAATTTACACGCAGTATCTTTAAAGCCTTATTTATATGAAATTCAACACCTTTGGTAGTCATTCCAAACTCGAAAGCGATCTCCTTATGGGATTTATTCTCATAACGACTTTTTATAAAGATTCTTCGAGTTTGTTCTGGTAAAGAAGCAAGTGTATTATCAACGATTCTTTGTGCCTCGGCTGTAAACAATTCATTTGGATCGCAAGCCTGTAATGTGGAGATACGAGTACTCAATACCCATTCGGCATGTTTCTTCATCTTCTCGGAAGCTTCCTCCTTCACTTGTAAATGTTGGAGATAGTTCAAGCACTTATGTTTAATTATTGTAAGTATATAAGCTGGAATATTTGTATCTTCAGCCAACGACTTCTTGTTTTCCCAATAATACATTAAGGCTTCTATCGTAAAATCTTCAGCTACTGCCGCATCACGAACATACGAATTCGCAAAGCGTATAAAACGGCCTTGATAATCCGTAAATAATTTGTTAAAAACTTTCAGTTCCGAAGACTTCTCCATCTATAACTCTGATTACACTGCGTAAATATAGATAAAATGGAAAACAATATACTTAAAAATAGATCAGATATTATTATAAATGAAATTAGAGGTCTGTGTAAATGGGATGACGTTTAGCTCTAATCTCATTTACACAGACCTCTAAAACAAAGTTCATATAGAGAATACTACATGCTTATTGTGAGAGTGTTAGAAACCAATTACAATCTTCTGATCCTGATTCGTAGACAAACGGTTCGTCCGTACCTTAACCCTTCCCATACGGTCCGAGGCATCGAAGTACCAGCCTTCTTGTCCGGCATTGAACACTTCGGGGGAGATAGCAGATAGCGGCTTCCCGGCTACGGTTACGTTTGACGGGCTGGACTCCGAGCGGACATCCAATAGGTAAGTACGCTCTTGGTAACGTCCTTTATAATCTCCTTTCGCTTTCGCAATATCCACGGTGATCGTGCCTTTCTCACCTTTTGGGGAGGAAACAGAGATTAAGGTACGGGCAAACTCGCCTTTCTTATAATCACGGGTGAGACCGTCGTCTTCATATAAATTGAAAGAGGTGTTTCCGTAGGGATATAAGTCCAAGGTCAAGACATCCGCAGGTTTCTCACCTACATAATTCATATCCGGATACATCGGGATAATGGCGCCTTGACGGATAAATACCGGGCAAATATCCAGTTTAGCCTCATATTTATCCAGCCACTTTCCACCTCGTATTTCTTTCCGGTCCAATAGTCGTACCATTCTCCGACAGGGAAGTAGATACTGTCGCGTACGTTCTTACGGGTATATACAGGGGCAACCATCATCCATTCGCCACTCATGAATTGATATTGGGTAGTCGTATCACGGGTAACCACGTCATCCGGGAATTCCAGTACCATCGCACGAGCCATCGGTACACCGGTCGTATGCGCCTCATGGCAATAGGTATAGGCGTACGGGTTCAGACGCATCTTCAGCTTTAAGAATTTACGGTTGATATCCGTGTACGGATGCCCATATACCCAAGGCTGACGGTCGGCATCCGCCCAGCCGCTCATGGTCATAAAGATCGGGGTAAAGACCTTCCATTGCAAGTCGCGGGTATAGTTTTCGGGGAACCGCCGAAGATACCGTCCACATCGCTGGTAGCGGCGTTCATGGCGGAAAGGCCGGCACCCGTGATCGTCGGGATATGGTAACGGATATAATCCCAGTTGCTCACTTGGTCGCCGCTCCATACCGTAGAATACCGCTGGGTTCCCGCCCAACCGCAAACGGCCCATACGAAGCCCCGTTCGTTCGTATTGCTCTCGATCCCCTCGAATGCGGATTTACAGCCGTTCAAGGCAAACTCATAGCCTTCTCCAACCCAAGCCACATCCAATTTACACAGGCGGGTACCACATTTACCAACCTCGTAGGCAATCTTATCCACACCATTCTCTGTCCACAAGCCCGTATGGAAACCTCGTTTACCTAATTCCGTCACAACAGAATCCAATTTCACATAGCCGCAACCATAGCCATCGTTCGGCAAGATCCAGCCACGGGGCATATCCTGTTCCACATATTTATCAGCAACTTGGCTGATTACGTCCGGGGTGGATTGAGGCCATCCGGTGCGCTGTTCCCCTTTGTTATAGCAGTCGGCGTCTCCCATCGTAAGCATCCACATCGCCGGCATAAAAGGTTTTCCGGTGATATCCGTATAGTCGTTCAATAGGTCTTTCAAGGAAGGGCCGTAGAAGTAGAACGCGTCAAAGCGATTCTCGTTATGCGTCAACTGACTGGTGAAGCCCATCAGCTTAAAGCCATCATCATAGCTCTTGTCCAGCATCTCCGTGCCGTTGAAGCATAATGGCCCGGGGCAAACGTATTGCGGAATACGCCATATCCTTTCGTGGACATATAGAAGGGAGCCGGGTTAGAGGATTGATCCTCATCCCAACCGGTCACCTCGATATCCGCTTCCTTCCCAGCGTATGAGAAATTACCTTGTTGCATACCACAACCGTAGAAATCTTCATCACCGCTACGGCGCATCGTTTGGGTCGTTTTTAGTCCGAAGGCAAGTGGTTCGGCCTCCTCGTAGATCACGGCACGGTTATTCTTGTCATACATGGCGAAACGAATAGGGTTCTTATAGACACGTACGACACATTGGGGAGTCGTGAACTTATAATAGCTGCCGTTGTCGGCCATGGAGACTCTCGGGTTCTTTACCCCATAATCCACAACGATCGAGTTTGCCGCCGGATTGGTATATTCCCCATCCGGTGCCAACCAGATACGGAAGATATCATCCCGGTAAAACATCAACTTAACCTTAGCGTACCCGGAGACGAACTCATATTCCGTGTTGCTGATCTTATTGAACTTCGTCAACTTACCCAAGTTCATACGGGCGGCGAACAGGTTCGCTTTTAATACGTTGTTTGACGAACGCTCATCCTTCGGGTATTGGATAGCGAACTCTATTTTATAGGAACCCATCTGGGTTAGGTCGGTAGCGGGGAAAGCTACCTCATATTCCTCTTGTTTAGCGATCGGATGCCCGGAGGCGGTTACCGTGGCGGTTAGTTTCTGACCGTTGTTTAAAGAGGCGGTTACCGTGAAATCCTCGTCTACGGGCTGGGAGCCAACGTTCTTCAGCTTCACTTTCAACACGTCTTCCTTCGTGAACGTATTCCCGGTTTCTTGGTGTGAGGTCACTTTCTCCAAAGCCAAATCATGCGCAAAAGGCTCTGTCAGCTCAATATCATCGACCATCCAATACCAAGAGAAGATATCCCGCCAGAAGAAACGCAAGTAGACGGTTTTCTGGTTCGCGGCTACCTCGCTGATGTTGATCTCCTCGTTCACCGGGGCATGAAGCTGGGTAGCGGCGGGGATCTTATCCATCACGTTATACTCTTTCCAATTCACCCCGTCGTTGCTGACGCCAACCCAAAGGCCGGCACGTTTTCCGGTGAACCAATTATTCCAACGAAACAAGTGCTGGAATTTCAATACCACATCGTTCTTTCCCGCACAATCGATAGCGCTGGTCTGGAAATAGCCGTTCGGGTATTCCTCCCGTTGATTCCACTTCGTGATCTCCTCCCCGGTGACTACGCCCGGCCGGAATTGCATATGATAGCCACGACTCGTAGAGGCGATGGGAGGCGCTTGTTGCTCGAACTGGAAAGAGCCGGGATAAGGCTGATCGGTTACAATCCATTCACACTTTGCCGATTTCGTTGAATCGACAATCATCCAGCCGTCGGGTAATTTCCCGGCGGAGAAATCTTCTTTCCAAAAATTTGTTGTGCGGACAGGGAGGAAACGCAACCTGTCAGAAGCATGGATACAATTAGACTTTTTATCATTTGAATTAGTTGATTAGATTTAGGCAGTAAAGATAGTCTTAATTTACGAGGGTTCGCAAACGTTCGCGTGATTTTTATTCTCTTTTCGCTGGGCGGAACGTGTTATTATCAATGGAATCCTTCTATCTTTGCGTATGTACAACCTTGTCATATAAATCAATAAACATATATCATGAACAGACATTTATTCTTGAGCCTTTTACTGGCCCTTTTCGCTTCCAGTACGCTTTCAGCCGATAACCTTAGAATCGAGCCGACCTTCTGGTGGAGTGGTATGAAGAACCCGGAACTCCAGCTGATGGTATACGGTAAGGATATCGCCGATATCTCCCTAGCGTGAAATATCCCGGCGTACAGTTGAAAAGCTCGGTAGCGTTGGAAAGCCCGAATTACCTATTGATCTATCTGGACGTGGAAAACGCCAAGCCCGGCAGGTTTGATATCACGTTCACGAAGGACAAAAAGAGTTTCAATTACTCGTATGAGTTGAAGGCCCGTAAACCGAACGCCGATCGGATCAAGGGGTTTGACTCTTCCGACGTGCTTTATCTCATCATGCCGGATCGTTTCGCGAACGGAGATCCCTCGAACGATCAAATCCCGATGCGTACCGCTTATAAGGTAGACCGTAACAGCCCGAACGCCCGTCACGGAGGCGACTTGGCCGGTATCGAACAGCATTTGGATTATATCGAGGATCTGGGCGTTACCGCTATCTGGCTGAACCCGGTATTGGAGAATGATATGGAGGGAGGCTCTTATCACGGATATGCCACGACGGATTATTATCGGGTAGACCCACGCTTCGGCACGAACGAGGATTACGTCCGCTTGATCGAGAAGACACACGAGCGGGGTATGCGTGTCGTAATGGATATGATCTTCAACCTTGTGGAAGCGATCATCCTTGGATGAAAGATATCCCTAGCCACGACTGGTTTAATAATCTCGATAACTACGTGCAGACCAACCACGATAAAGAGGCTTATTTCGATCCTTACGTCTCGGATTATGATAAGGAGACGATGCTGAACGGCTGGTTTGTCCCGAGCATGCCGGACTTGAACCAAAAGAACCCACATGTAGCCAAATACCTTATCCAGAACTCTATCTGGTGGATCGAGTATTGCGGCGTGGATGGTATCCGTCAAGATACGTATCCGTATGCCGACGTGGACATGATGCGGAATTGGTGTACGGAGGTCATGAACGAGTATCCGGAGTATAACATCGTAGGCGAGGCGTGGATGAACTACACGATCGGTTCCGCTTATTGGCAGAAAGGCAGCCGGTTGAACTTCGGGCAGGATACCGAGCTGAAATCGGTAATGGATTTCCGCTTGATGGGTATCGCAAGCAAGGCGTTCCATGAGGAGACTAGGTATTCCGGAGGCTTGCACACGATCTTCGAGCATATGTGTTATGATTATGTATATCCCGATATCTATAACGTATTGCGTTTCTTGGAGAACCATGATACGGATCGTTTTCTTCCCTCCATGCCCGAGTCTGTCGATGATTTGTACGCGTTCAAGCAAGGGGTGACATTCTTGTTGACGATCCCCGGTATTCCCCAGCTCTATTACGGGCAGGAGTTGCTGATGAATGGCACCAAGGAGAAGGGAGACGGATATATCCGCTTGGATGTTCCCGGTGGCTGGCCCGGCGACAAGGTGAATCAATTCGAGGCATCCGGTCGCAGCGAGGTGCAAAATGACGCATGGAATTTCCTCCGGACTTTATTGAAATGGCGCAAGGGCAACGATATCATCGCTAAGGGCAAGATGAAACATTTCATGGTGAACCAAGGTGTCTACGTGTACGAGCGCAGTCTGGATGGCCGAAGCGTATTGGTCTTGATGAATGGCAGCGACAAGGAGGTGAACCTCCCGTTGGCCCGCTATGCGGAAGTATTGCGAGGTAAAACCTCCGGAAAAGAGATATTAACCGGAAAGGAGATTCCATTGGGAGACGAATTATCCTTGGCACCGAAAGGGATCTTCGTACTGGAAATGTGATGCCATTAGCCCCGATGATTTTTCATTCGAGGACCTATTCATAGATTACTAATAATTAAATCGGGAGGCCTTAAACCTCCCGATTTTCTTTTCATATATACTATTTTAATCGCTTTTCAAGAATCAATTGATGCCTGCATTGAATGCCGTTCTCCCAGATAGGCTCGGCATAGTTCCGTACGAAATAATCGCGATCTACGCAACCAAGTCGAAGCCTTCCTGTTGATAAAGCATCATCGGGCCGGCGGCTGAGGTTCCGGTGCAAATACGCAAAAGCTCGACATCTTGAGCCGGAGCCCATTTATCAGATACATGCCGTAATAGTTTCCGGGCGATTCCTCGCGACGGAAGATATCCGCCACGGCAAGATTCATGATCTCCGCCTTGCCACCCTCCTCCTTGCGAACCACGATCACGCCGGCAACGGAATTTCGTACCGTAGCGATAAAGCAATCCGAATCCTTTAGGTAAGCCTCTACTTTCTCCCGATCCGGATCGGCTTCCAGCAGTAACTCATAAGGAGGGAATAAAGCTACTTGTATCTCCGGCTCCCCGTTAGCGACGATCTCTACTATATTTCCGTCAGGATCTCGGATTACACCCTCATAGTAACCATCCCCGGAAGTGCGGGTCTCACCGGCGATCGTGTATCCATCCATCCGGAAACGTTCGATCATTTGATCCACTTGCTCCTTCTTATCCGCATGAAAGGCAGATGAGCCAAGCCGATATGATCCTTGTCGTAAGCCTCTGTAATATCTTGCCGTTGCATGATCTCCAAAGCGGGGCCACTCTCGAAAGAGACGAAATAAGAGGCGAATCCTTTTTTCGAATTCACATATTTCTCGTTACTCTTACCGTTGAAATACTTTACATAGAAATCCCGTAAACGTTCCAGATGATTCGTCCATAGGGCGATGTGTGTTAACTGCATAAGTTGGAGGTTTTAATTTGTCACTGCCAAAGATATAAAAAAATCAGACATGGTTCCCTACATAATCGTCGGGATAATCCATGCCTGATTATAGTTTTCCTCTTATTCACAATTATTTACAAATCCGGCAACCGGCGCATTTAGCCAGTTCACCACGAAACGTTTCTCTACCAGTTATGCAAACGGTCTTTCAACGCCTCCAAGCGTACATGGTCGATCACGTCGGAAGTGAAAGCCACGCTTAATAACATACGGGCCTCGTCACGGGGGATACCGCGGCTTTGCATATAGAACAAGGCGTTCTCATCCAGCTGGCCGGTAGTCATACCGTGCGAGCATTTTACGTCATCCGCGTAAATCTCCAATTGCGGCTTGCTGTACATACGGGCCTCACGGGTAGCGCACAGATTACGGTTCGTCTGGTAAGCGGCGGTCTTCTGGGCATCCTCTTTCACCAAGATACGTCCACTGAAGACACCTACGGCATGATCATTCAGTACATTCTTGAACAGCTCGTTGCTGGTACAATTCGGAACCGCATGAGTGATATGGCTATAGGTATCCATCTGTTGCTCCTTATCCAGAACGGACATACCGCATAAGGTAGACTCGGCATACTCGCCATTCAGTTCCACGTAATAATTGTTGCGAGTCAAGCCATTCGTCAACGTAATACCGTTTACCAAGACATTGGTCGAAGCCGCCTGCTTTACGTGTATGGAAGAGAAACGGGTCGTAGACTCGCTGCTTTCTTCCAAATCATAATAATCAAAGCGAGCACCTTCCTCCGCGAAAATCTCAACCACTTGAGTCGCCAAGAATTTCACGTCATCGATACTATGATCGCAAACCAATAGCTTCGCTTCCGAATGAGGTTCCATAATCACCAGAACACGACGGTTCGCCATCGTATCCACATCGCTACGGAAAATATTCACCAATTGGATAGGACGCTCAACCACGACATTTTTCGGTACATACACCACGAAACCATCTTGGGCTAACATCGTATTCAACGCAATAATACCATCCTTGCTACTCGGTGCCGCCTTTCCGTAATACTTGGAAGCGATCTCCGGATATCGCTCCGTAAAAGCCTTCAACCCTCCAGCATACACGCCTTCCGGCAAATGCGCTTTTGGCAATTCCTTATCGTAAAACGTATCGTTCACGACAAAGTATAACGATGTGCTTAAGTTCGGCACGTCACAACGGAACACGTCATAAGGATTCACCGGGATAGCGACCCGGTTGATATTCAAACCGTAATCCGGAGCGAACGCTTGGGCTACATCCGTATATTTATAATCCTCGCTTCTCGTGGAGGGGAATCCGAGTCGCTCAAAGTTCGCCAAGGCATCAGCCCTAAGGGCATTCATCACCGGCGTACTATGACGACATACCAGATCCTCACATTGGGCGAAAAGATCGATATATTGTTGCTCGGCCTTCATATTACTCATCTCCCATCTCTTTCTTGATCCAGTCGTAACCTTTCTCTTCCAGTTCCAAGGCCAATTCCGGACCGGCGGTCTTCACGATACGGCCTTTGTAAAGCACATGAACCACATCCGGCTTGATGTAATCCAGCAGACGCTGATAGTGCGTGATTACGATAGCGGCATTCTCCGGAGTCCTCAACTGGTTCACGCCATGCGCTACGATACGCAAGGCATCGATATCTAAACCACTATCCGTCTCATCCAAGATCGCCAATTTCGGCTCCAGCATCGCCATCTGGAAGATCTCGTTCCGCTTTTTCTCTCCACCGGAGAAACCTTCGTTCACGCTACGGCTGGCCAATTTATTATCTAGCTCGACGATCGCACGCTTCTCACGCATCAATTTCAAGAAGTCCGTAGCCGAAACCGGTTCCAGACCGTTATATTTACGGTGCTCGTTCAACGCCGCACGCATAAAGTTCACCATACTAACTCCCGGGATCTCGACCGGATATTGGAAGCTCAAGAAAATACCCTCACGGCTACGATCCTCGGGAGAAAGATCCAGCAGATTCTTACCGTTGAAGATAACCTCTCCTTCCGTTACCTCAAAAGCGGGATTACCTACCAATACACTACTTAACGTACTTTTTCCGGAACCTTCGGTCCCATGATACGCATGTACCTCACCCGCTTTCACCGACAGGTTGATACCTTTCAATATCTCTTTGCCATTTACGTTGGCATGTAAATTCTTAACCTCTAACATCTTTCTAATTGAAAATTGAAAGTTGAAAATTGAAAATTATTCTATCCTACGCTGCCTTCCAGCGAGATCGTTAGTAATTTCTGACCTCGACGGCGAACTCCATCGGTAACTTATTCATTACCTCGCGGGCATATCCATTCACGATCAAACCGACAGCCTCTTCTACCGAGATACCCCGTTGCTGGCAGTAGAACAATTGCTCCTCGCTGATCTTACTCGTCGTAGCCTCATGCTCCACGATCGCCGTCTCATTCTGAATATCAGCGTAAGGGAACGTATGAGCTCCACAAGTAGAGCTTAGTAACAAACTATCGCATTGGCTATGGTTACGGGCGCCTTCCGCACGGGCGGACACCTTTACCAACCCCCGATAGCTATTCTGGCTATGACCGGCAGAGATACCCTTGGATACGATCGTACTTTTCGTATTCTTACCCAGATGGATCATCTTCGTACCCGTATCGGCCTGTTGGTAATTATTGGTCACGGCAACCGAGTAAAACTCACCTACCGAGTTATCACCCGCCAAGATACAGCTCGGATATTTCCAAGTGATCGCCGAACCGGTCTCAACCTGCGTCCAAGAGATCTTGCTACCCTCACCTTTGCACAAACCTCGTTTCGTCACGAAGTTATAGATACCGCCTTTACCTTCCTTATCACCCGGATACCAGTTCTGTACGGTAGAATACTTCACCTCGGCACGCTCGTTCGCCACGATCTCCACGATAGCGGCATGCAATTGGTTCTCGTCACGCATCGGCGCCGTACATCCTTCCAGATAACTTACATACGCCTCATCGTCAGCGACAATCAAGGTACGCTCGAACTGTCCGGTATTAGCGGCATTGATACGGAAATACGTACTCAGCTCCATCGGGCAACGTACGCCCTTCGGTATATAAACAAACGAACCGTCCGAGAACACGGCCGAATTCAAGGCGGCGAAGAAATTATCACGATAACCAACCACGCTGCCCAAATACTTCTGCACCAAGTCCGGATGATGTTGTACAGCCTCGCTGAACGAACAGAAAATAATCCCCTTCTCCGCGAGATTCTCCTTGAAAGTAGTCTTCACGGAAACACTATCCATCACAGCGTCTACCGCCATTCCGCTTAAATGCTTCTGTTCTTCCAAAGGAATACCCAGTTTATCGAATGTTTTCAACAACTCAGGATCTACCTCATCCAAGCTCTTTGGTCCCTCTTTTTTCTTAGGGGCAGCGTAATAGATAATATCCTGATAATCGATCGGCGGGATATTCAAGTGAGGCCATGTAGGCATCTCCAACGTCTGCCAATGGCGAAAAGCCTTCAAACGGAACTCGAGTAACCATTCCGGCTCGTTCTTCTTGGCAGAAATAATACGGACCGTCTCCTCGTCTAATCCACGATGGATCACCTCCGTATCAATATCGGTAACGAAGCCGTATTTATAATCTCCGCTCGTTACCTCATTAATTATATGATTTGAATCCTGCATAACTAAAAATTAACCATTGATAAAAGCCTTTCATTCTCCTAATGAAAACAAATTATGTGGGAAAATTGTTGGTACTATTTGCTTCACGCTATAATAAAAACGAGATTCTATCTTTGATTGGCGATGAATCAAGACCGATCCACGATCCACGAACTCCAGCGCGTTCAACAGCAAACTGGTAAAAACCAAAACGACTAGCAACCCGAAAAAACCACCAAACAAATGGTTGATAACGCTCAACGGTGTCGCCCCTACCACCTTGGTAACCAGTTCTCCCGCTAGAATAAACACCCCCATAATCAAGATAAAACCCGCTATATAACTCAAGATCGTAACCCCTTCTTCCGGAAACCAACCCAACGCCAAGATATATCCTTTCAGCCAAGCCGCCGCTTTCCCGCAGAAAAAGATCGCGATCACTAGCTATAAGCGAAACAACCTGTTTGATGATTCCATCAAACAGGCCTTTCACAAATCCTATCCCTGCCAGACATAGCAATGTAATGTCCAACCAGTTCATCGTTATAACGTCTTCTTAATTTCTGTCTCTTCGTAAGCCTCGATCATATCGCCCACTTGGATATCGTTGAAGTTCGTAATATTCAAACCGCAATCCAAGCCAGCCACGACCTCTTTCGCATCGTCCTTGAAACGTTTCAAAGAACCTAGCTCGCCGGCATAGATAACGATACCGTCACGTATCAAGCGGATCTTGTTCGTACGTTTAATCTTGCCTTCCTTAACCATACATCCGGCAACCGTACCGACCTTGGTGATCTTGAATACCTGCTGAACTTCCACATAAGCGGTAATCTCCTCCTTGATCTCCGGAGAAAGCATGCCTTCCATAGCGCTCTTCACCTCCTCGATCGCATCGTAGATGATAGAGTACAAACGGATCTCCACACCTTCCTTCTCGCGTTTCTACGCGCTTGCAAAGACGGACGAACTTGGAATCCGATAATGATAGCGTTCGAAGCCGCCGCCAAAACCACATCCGACTCGGAAATCTGACCAACCGCCTTATGAATTACATTCACCTGAATCTCCTCGGTAGACAAACGGATCAAGGAGTCGGACAAAGCCTCTACGGAGCCATCCACGTCACCCTTCACGATCACGTTCAACTCTTGGAAATTACCCACGGCGATACGACGTCCGATATCATCCAAGGTAAGCATCTTCTGCGTACGAAGACCTAACTCACGCTGCAATTGCTCACGACGGTTAGCGATCTCACGCGCCTCTTGCTCAGTCTCCAATACATTAAATGTATCACCGGCCTGAGGAGCACCGTTCAAACCGAGGATCAATACCGGCTCGGAAGGACCAGCCTTCTCCACCCGTTGATTACGCTCGTTGAACATCGCCTTGATACGTCCTTGATGAGTTCCCGCCAAAACGATATCTCCCATCTTCAACGTACCGTTCTCCACCAATATGGTAGATACATAGCCACGTCCCTTGTCCAAAGAAGACTCGATGATAGAACCAACCGCACGTTTTTTCGGATTCGCTTTCAAATCCAACAGGTCGGCCTCCAACAGTACCTTCTCCAACAACTCCTCGACACCAATACCTTTCTTAGCGGAGATCTCTTGACTCTGGTACTTACCACCCCAGTCTTCCACCAAGTAATTCATATTCGCCAACTCCTCCTTGATCTTCTCAGGGTTAGCATGTGGCTTATCGATTTTATTAATAGCGAAAACAATAGGAACACCGGCAGCGAAGCGTGATTAATCGCCTCAATCGTCTGAGGCATCACGTTATCATCAGCGGCCACGATAATAATCGCGATATCCGTCACCTTCGCGCCACGGGCACGCATAGCGGTAAACGCCTCATGACCCGGAGTATCCAAGAACGTGATACGGCGGCCATTCTGCAACTTCACGTTGTAGGCTCCGATATGCTGCGTGATACCACCGGCCTCACCGGCGATTACGTTCGCGCTACGGATATTATCCAATAAAGAAGTCTTACCATGGTCAACGTGTCCCATCACCGTTACGATAGGCGGACGGGCTACCCAATCCTCCTCGTTATCATCTTCCTCATCAGCGTTGATCGCCTCGACAACATCCGCGCTTACATATTCAGTCTTATAACCGAACTCCTCAGCCACGATATTGATCGTCTCCGCATCCAGGCGCTGATTGATCGAAACCATAAGGCCAATGCTCATGCAAGTACCGATAACCTCCGTTACAGATACGTCCATCATGTTCGCCAAGTCGTTGGCCGTAACGAACTCGGTCAGCTTCAATACCTTGCTTTCCAGTTCTTCCTGTTCCATCAACTCGTGCTCACGTCTCACCGCTGCGTCACGTTTATCACGACGGTATTTAGCCCCCTTATTATTCTTATTATTCTTGTTGGTCAAGCGAGCCAAAGTCTCCTTGATCTGCTTTTGAACATCCTCTTCACTCACTTCCGCTTTCACCGGCTTCTTCAAGCGAGGCTTACGGTCGTTATTCGGACGATCGTCACGATGATTGGGGCGCAGATAATTCGTACCCGGCGTATTATTCACGTCTACTCGATCTTTCTTGATACGTTTACGCTTCTTCTTAGCGTCCCCTTCCTCACCCGGTTTAGCAGGAGCGTTCGGTTTAATCAAAGTAGGCGAATTCGGACTCTTATTAGGAGCGCCCGGACCGTTGCTATTATTACCCGGCCGATTGTTATTGAACTTTTGCTTCTCATCACGCTCTTTCCGCTTCTCCTCCTTCGTTTTCTTCTTCGGACGAGTCGATTGGTTAAGCGCATCCAAGTCAATCTTACCGGTTACCTTGATCTTTGATTCCAATTTAACCGAGCTCAAACGGAAAAGATTATCGTCTTTTTCCTCGGTCTTCTCTACTTCCTGTTCCGGTTTCACACTTTCCACCTTAGGTTCCGCAACAACCGGTTGCTTCTCTACGGTTTTTTCTTTTTCCACTTCCACTACTATAACTTTTTCTTCTTTTTTCTCCGTGGGAGCCTGCGCAGGCTGCGCGGGTTTAACAGGAGCTTGAGCAGCGGGAGCGGCAGGCGCTTCCTTCACTTTCGGCTCTTCCTTTACCTTAGGCTCTTCTTTCACCTTCGGCTCCTCTTTAGCCTTCGGCTCTTCCTGCTGTTTTTTATGTTGTCCACCATCCAAATCGATATGACCCTTCATTACGATCTTAGGTCTGAATTCTTCCGGTATCACTGTCTTTATTTCCGCGGTCTTCTCTTCTTTCACAGAAGGAACCTCTTTCCGCATACGATCCGCCGCAAAATTACGATCTTTCTCTGGCAGATCCTTTCCAAACTCTTTTACGAGCAAAGCATACTGTTCATCACTGATCCTCGTGTTGGGATTATCCTCAACCGAGAACCCATTCCGGTGCAGGACTCAACCACCGTGTTGATTCCCACGTTCAATTTTCTCTGTACTTGAATTAATTTTTATAGGCATATCTAACTTTGTCGTAATACTTATTCGTTACCTTCATCTTCAAATTCCGCAGATAAGATAGCTAAAAGATCGTCCACGGTCTG
>ENA-OQCK01000410-OQCK01000410.1-human-gut-metagenome-genome-assembly--contig:-NODE-410-length-23987-cov-1.598198_pt1 | contig 23987 bp, 34 predicted proteins | sample MGYA00242498_ERZ504578 | MGnify/ENA primary metagenome ERZ504578 (study PRJEB26092, sample SAMD00036229) | human gut metagenome | host: Homo sapiens | study: EMG produced TPA metagenomics assembly of...
CCGTCATTGGAAACACTTTATAGGTTTCATACAACTCTTTCCTATTTCCGGTCCCGGCCAATCGTCAAAAGACTCTCCATGTCAAAAAATTTCCAAGCGAAGATCCGTTTGGCTTTTTCGGATAAGCCTAATTGGTCGATCTGATTTATTTTAGGCCATCCCATTTAAACAAGGATAACAACTTCCTGTTGGCTTCCCAAAGCACACTGTAGTCCCGTTCGATATACACACGAGCCAGCTTTAAAGTTGAATCGGAGTGGTTTAGCATTTCATCAACTCTGGCAATATCAATTCCAGCCTTATTTGCTGCTAACGTTGCCATCGTATGGCGGGCATAATAATAATTCAGATCTGGAACCCCTATTATTTTTCCTATCTCATCTAATCCTTTATTTATTGATTTATTGAAATTCTCTGAACTTCTATACCACTTATGAAAAATAAAGACTTTCTCTCCAGATGGGTCGGAGTATTTCTCAAACAAGCTTTTTATTTCCGGTTCAATCCTGACCTTCATTTCAGCCTTATCTTCACGCCTTGTGCGTGTCTTAGTCCTTTGATAGGTAATAATTTCGTTTTCGACGGTAGGAGCATTATAGAAATCAGCACTATTCATGCCCATCATCGCAAATGATAAGATAAATAGGTCTTTCGCTAAATTGAAAACAGGCTGACCTCCATTGCGAGTATTTTGTTTATACGGAAGATCTATTATTTGCTGCACTTGGTCTATAGACAATGTTCGATGCTCACTTTGGGAACTGGTGCGATTTTGTATTTTGAGAACGGGGAAAATGGGATGCGTATGATTCCTCTGTCCTCGTCGTTATATTCATTTTTAGCGAGGTTGTGTAGTGTTTTGATTTGTGATGTGTAAAGAGATATGCTCCGTTTACCTTTAGGCTTATCAGTAGGTTTTGATCCACCATCGCGACGCCCCTTAAAAGAAGGTTCGTTTTTCAGAAACTTCTCAAACGCCCTCATAAAAGATGCTGTAATAAGGTTTATGTCGAGTTCTTCTTTTCCGATAAATCTGACAAGCGCATTTATGGCTATCCGATAGTTCTTTGCCGTACCCAACCTTCCATCTTGCTCAAGATCATCCGCTATTTTTCGTCCATAGGAAATGAAATTCAGACTGAAATTCTTTTCCTCTGTAGTCAAGTACTCCACAATTCGATCAACATCCCAGTGTTCTGCTTCAACACCTGCGGATGTCAATTTTTTCTTAAATCCTAATATCATCTCTTCCATTAGGTCGATTACGGCTTGATTCTTGATCTTGATTTTTTCTTTTCCGTTGTCTTTCTTTTTTATAATATCTGAAGCTGATACATTGTGGCTGGTCTTGATGTATTTGGACTTGCCTTTCTGTGTAATACGGATTTTTACGTTATATGTACCATCTTCTTTCCGTTGATGCGGGAGTACCAAAAATTTGAATGTAGCCATAATCGTGCGCTGTAAAACATTTGTAAAAAAAATAGTACACAAAAGTACGTCAAAAGATATTTTATATGTACGTGTTTGGATTATTTAATTAGCTGAAAGATTTTAATTGTATAATTAAATATTTGGTTATTAATAAATTATTGATATTTTGTTCACGTGAAAATACGGTGTATTAGCTAATAATTGAACAATAACTTTTACTTTTCATTGTTGTGTATATTCTGTCTTATGCCCACAAAAGTATAAAAAAATGAATAGACAATGTCATGGCTCCGCGTATTTTTCGCTCGATAAAAAAAGGACCTGTTTCATCGAAGTTTGAATACTTTTCTGAAACAGTCCTATGGATAGGTAAAAGGTCCGGTTTAAAAGGTTTTTGGCTTTTTATGGATAAAAAATGTTTTCTTATTCTTCTCTACCGCCGCCTAAAGCTTGATAAAGGTTGATCACGCTTTGTATCTCGGTGAACCGGTTAGCTGTTTGCGACAACTGTGCGCTCAACAAGGACTGGCGGGCAGTCAGCACTTCCAGATAGGTGGTCGTACCGTGCTCCATCAGTAACGAGGTACTTTCCAAGGCCTTTTCCAGAGATTGGATTTGCTTTTCGAACAAGACCGTCTTGGCCTTGCTTGTCTGGCAGGCGACCAAAGCGTCGTTGACTTCGCTGCCGGCATTCAGCAAAGCCTGCTGGAAAGACAGGCTTGCTTCCTCCTGCTGTGCTTTGGCGATGCGGTATTGGGCCATGATCTGTCCTTTGTTGAACAACGGCTGTGTGAGCGATCCGACTGCCGAAGCCAAGAATTTGCCCGGATTGACGATCATGCTCCCTGCCGAGTTGGTCCATCCGGCACTTCCGCTCAGTACGATGGAAGGATAGAAAGCGGCACGAGCCTGGTTGGTCACGTAAAATGCCTGTTCCAGCGAACGTTCGGCTGCACGCACGTCGGGGCGGTTTGACAACATTTGCATCGGTACGCCGACTGCCACGTCTTCCGGGAGCTGCTGGTCTGCCAGCTTTCCGCGTTCGTAGCGGCGAGGAGTTTCGGCAAGCAACAGGGCGAGACTGTTTTCGACTTGGTTGATCTGCTCTTTCAGGTCGAGAATGGAAGTCTGCACACTGTAGTAGGCTGCTTCCATCTGGGAAGTGGCTGCTTCGTTGGCTAATCCGGCATCCATCAATGCGCGGGTAGAAGCTACCGTCTCTTTCCAAGATTCTTCTGTCTGTTGCGAAATGGCTAACTGTTCATCTAACATCAACAATGTATAGTACACATTGGCGATCCCGGCTATCAACTGGGTACGCACGGCCTGCTGGTAGTCCTTGCTTTGGGCATACAGCGCTTTGGCCTGTTGCTTGGCATTGCGCAGACGTCCGAAAATGTCCAATTCCCAACTGGCTGTGACAGGCAGCGTGTATGTTTTAGTCGCTTTCCCTCCGTCGAAACTGCTGATCGTTCCTTGTGGGGAAAGTGCGAACGAAGGTAGGAAAGCGAGCTTCGCCGACATTAACGCCGCTTCCGCTTCCTCGATCTGCAATTGGGCGGACCGGAGGTCGGTGTTGTTTTGTAACCCTTGTTCGATAAGAGCCTGTAACTGCGGGTCCGTAAAAAGTTCCCGCCAGTTCACATTACCGAAGTTGGTCGTATCATCGACAGCCACCTCTTCTCCGTACAGGTTGTCCGGAGTCGTTTCGGCCGGTTGATATTTGGTGTATATGCCGCAACTGCTCAACAGAGCGGTTGCGGTTGTCAATATGATTATTTTCTTCATACTTTATTTATTTTCATTGTTTAAACCGTCACGTTCGGTTTGGCTCTTTTGCTTCTCCAACGCAACTTGCATATCGGTTTCCACTTCCATCGGCGGACGGATTTTTCTTGCATGTATTCGAAAATGATGTAGAATACCGGCACGACGAACAGCAATGCCAATGTCCCGACTGCCATACCGCCGACAACACCTGTTCCTAATGAACTGTTACCGTTGGCTCCGGCTCCGGATGCGAACATAAGTGGAAGCATACCGAAGATCATCGTAAGTACAGTCATCAAAATAGGACGCAAACGGGCTTGTGCGGCCGAATAAGCCGATTCGACGATACCCATCCCTTTACGACGGCGTTCGATGCAAACTCGGTAATCAAAATCGCCGTCTTGGCCAAAAGTCCGATCAACATGATGACACCGGTCTGCAAGTAAATGTTGTTTTCCAATCCAAACAGTTTGGCGAACAGGAACGAGCCCATCAAACCGAACGGAACAGACAGGATAACGGCCCAAGGCACAAGGAAACTTCGTACAGACAAGCCAGGATCAAGTAGATAAGCAAGATACAGACCGCATAGATAAAGAGTGTCTGCGAGCCTCCCGTATTGGCCTCTTCACGTGCCATACCGCCATACTCGTATCCGTATCCTGTCGGCAGCATCTGGGCGGCCACTTCCTCGATGGCCTGTTGCACTTCACCGGTGGAATATCCCGGTGCCGGATTCACATTGACTGTGATACAGCTAAAGAGGTTGAAACGGTTGGCCACTTCAGGTCCGAGTACCCGTTTCAGGGTTACGAACTGGCTGATCGGAGCCATTTCCGTTCCGTTGCGGACGAACATATTGTTCAAGGCTTGTTCGTCAAGACGGTATTCCGGTGAGGCTTGTGACATCACACGATATACTTTTCCGAATTGGTTGTAGTTAGAGACATATGCACCACCACAATAACTACCCAATACGTCGAGAACCGTCGAAGGTGAAATGCCGGCCGTTTACATTTGGCTGCGTCCACATCGACCGATATCTGCGGGAAGTTCATGGCATAAGAAGTGTAGGCCATCGCCACTTCGGGACGTTGGTTCAGAGCCCCGATATACTGCATGGCGTTGCCGTAGAAAGTGCTCATATCTCCACCCGTACGGTCCTGCAAGTTCAACTCGATAGAGTTACCCAAACCGTAGCCCGGAATCATACCCGGCTGGAAGCAGAATATCTGCGCTTCTTTGATTTGGGCGAATTGTGCGTTCAGGCGTGCGACCACCGCATCGGAAACATGTTCAGCTCCTTTTCTTTCATCCCAGTTTTTCAAACGGATGATTGCCATACCGTAGGAGGTACCCTGACCTGCCAGGAAGCCGTAACCGGCTACACGGGAGTAATGTTCTACTTCCGGGGTATTCTTCAGGATGTCCTCTACCTTGTCCAGCACCTTGCCGGTCTCTTCCAGCGTACTACCCGGAGCAATGGCTACATTCGCATGATGGTTCCCTGGTCTTCTTGCGGGACAAGACCTGTTTTAGTATTGCTGATCAGCCAGCCCAGCAGAATAACGGATGCGATCAGTCCGGCCCATACCATCCAACGGTGATGATGAAAAACATGACGCCTTTCTTGTATTTACCCAACACGGCGTTGAAAGAGGCATTGTAGGCGGCACGTACACGGCCGTTAATACTTTTGGCACTCTTATTCCCATCACTCGGACGCATCATCATAGCACACAGGGCAGGCAGAGCGTCAATGCACAAATCATGGAAAGACCTACGGAGGTCGCCATTGTCACACCGAATTGCGTATAGAAGATACCGGAAGTACCACCCATGAAGTTACAGGCACGAACACGGCATGAACACACAGGTACAAGAGATAACGGCCATCGTTACGTCGCCCATCGCATCTTTTGTAGCCTGGTAGGAAGAGGTGTAGCCCGCATCGAATTTCGCCTGTACGGCTTCCACCACCACGATCGCGTCGTCCACCACCGTACCGATGGCAAGCACCAGGGCGAACAGGGTCAGGATGTTGATCGTGAATCCGGCGGCTGTCAGACAGGCGAATGTACCGATCAGCGAAACGATGATTGAAATAGACGGGATCAGCGTACTCTTGAAGTCCTGAAGGAAGAAATACACCACAAGGATTACGAGGATGATCGCCACGATCAGCGTTTCTACCACATTATATATAGAAGCGAAGAGGAAGTCGTTGGAGCTCATCATCGTGATAAATTCCGTTCCTGTAGGCAATTCCTCTTTCATCTTTTCCAATTCGGCGGCAATACGTTCGTTTACTTCCGTTGCGTTAGAGCCGGCTACCTGGTAGATCATGAATGTCACGGCCGGCTTACCGTCCATCTGGCTGTCGAAGCCGTAACTCAATGTCCCCAGCTCGACCTTGGCGACATCTTTCAGGCGCAATACCGAACCGTCTTCCTGAGCCCGGACGACGATGTTCTGGAATTCTTCCACGCTCTTCAAACGTCCGCGGTATTTCATTGTGTATTGGAAAACGTTTTTTGAGTTTTCACCCAACGAACCGGTCGGAGCCTCGATATTCTGTTCTCCCAATACGGAAGTCACATCCGAAGGAACCAGTCCGTATTGGGCCATTCGTTCGGGGTTCAGCCAGATACGCATACTGTAGGTATCGCCCAACTCCATCACGTCGCCTACGCCTTCGATACGTTTGATACGCGGGATAACGTTGATGTCGAGGTAGTTTCCGAGAAATGTCTTGTCATAACGTCCATTAGAGCAGACAAGTGCGTCGATCTGCAAGAAACTGGTCTGTCGCTTCTGGGTGCTGACACCGATACGGGTTACTTCGGCGGGCAATAAACCCTGTGCTTTCGTTACACGGTTCTGCACGTTGACAGCCGCCATGTCAGGGTCCGTCCCTTGTTTGAAATATATTTCGATACTTGCCGAACCTGCATTGGTGGAAGTAGAAGTCATGTACATCATGTTTTCTACACCGTTGATACTTTCTTCCAACGGCATGATGACACTGTTCATCACCGCATCGGCATCCGCACCGGTATAAGTCGCCGATACGTGGACCGTAGGCGGCGCGATGTCAGGATATTGCTCGACCGGCAAGGTAAAGAGCGAAATCAATCCGATCGCCAAAATAAGAATGGAGATGGAGATGGCCATAACGGGCCGTTTGATAAAAATATTTCCTTTCATACTTCGATCCTTTATTTAACTTGCGTTCCTTCACGTACTAATCCGGCTCCTTCGGATACGATCTCTTCGCCTACCTTCAATCCGTCGAGTACGATGTATTCACGGCCGTCGCTGATTTCAGCTACGGTAATCAATGTGGAAACGGCTTTACCGTCCACTACTTTGTAGACAATCGTCTTGTCCTGCAAACGAACCGTTGCGCCTTGAGGAATAATGATACAGTCTTTGTAGGCCTGCGGTATGAGCACATTGCCGGAGGCTCCGCTATGAAGCAGGCGGGATTCGTTGGGGAATACGGCACGTACGCCGACTGTTCCGGTCTTCCGGTCGATCACCCCGCTAATCGATTCGATCTTTCCTTTCTGCTCATAAATGGACTGGTCGTTCAGTTTCAACGACGCTTCCGGCATGTTTTCCAACGCTTCGTCCATGCTTTTGTATTGGCGGCTCATGGCCAGCAACTGGTTTTCCGTCATGGAAAAGTAGACATACATATTCGAATTGTCCGAAATCGTTGTCAGCGGTTGGGGAATACTGGCGCTGACCAATGCCCCGGCACGGTAAGGCAACATACCGACAACACCGTCAGTCGGACTTTTAACTTCCGTATAAGACAGGTTGTTGCGGGCGTTCAGCTCCTGGCTTCGGCCTGGACCAACTGTGCTTTGGCGGTCAGGTAGCTGTTCTCGCTTGTTTTCAGGTTAAAAGCGGAAACAACCTTTTTCGCAAACAGTTCTTTTGTGCTGCTGTAGTTCAGCTCGGCGGTAGCAAAAGCTGCTTTTGCCACTTCCACGTTTGCCTGGGCCGTCTTCAAAGCGGCCTTGTAAGGAACCTGATCTATGACGAAAAGTAATTGTCCTTTCCGTACGACCTGTCCTTCTGTCACACACAGTCGTTCGATAGTTCCCGATACTTGCGGATAAATATCAATATCCTGGCGACCGCGGATTGTGGCCGAATAAGGTGTTGTCAGCTCTTTGTCTGCAGTAGAAACTTTCATCGTCGCATAAGATGCTTTCATCTGCGCATCCGGTGCATGTTTGCAGGATGCCATCCACATAGTCGTACAGCCGATAACTGCCATCAGCGTATCCATTTTGCATTTGCTCTTGTCATATTCGTTTATTATTTTAGAAATGACGCAAATGTATTTCAAAAAAGATCGGTCTTATTTGTCTAAAAGTCTATATAAATCTCCCGTATTGATACTGTATAGATATTTTAAGAAAAGAATGATTGAAAAAAAACAAATAACTATAACGTTTTACTGTGTGGTTTGTAATTCGGGCGTTTAGAAGAAGAGAACCGGTTAATGGGGGAAATAAGGTTTCACGAGAGAGAAAGAAGGTGGTGTGTCAAATGTACTTGTTCCCGCACTTGCACACCACCCTGCTATCGTCTTTGTTTTTATTGCAGATATTCTACCAGTTGGTCGGCAGATAAAATGTGTTGTTTTTGTCAACATACACGATTACCGAATTCAGGCGGATTTCTTCCTGTCCTTTCTTTCCGATCGTCACGATGTTGCTGAACGGCGTGATGTTGATCTGCTTCTTTTTGTTCTTTACAACTAATGAAGGAGAACCTTTTTCGTCTTTAGCCGGAACGATTTCACATTTGAAATCTTTGAATACTTCCGTGTGAGGAGCGAAGTTGCCGGCTGTCAGTTCTTCCAGCGTGTCGTGTGTCATGCCGAACAGGGCGCAGAGATAATGGTTCAGTTCGATATTCGTGTGCATACCAAGAGGCAGGCTTGCACGGTCAGGATGGTAAGCAGCGAGGAACACCTCTTCACCAGTGTGGCCGCCGGTTGTGAAACCGAAACAAGTTCTGGAGGTAAGCAACTTGGACATGAAAGTCGTCAAAGAACCGCTGTATAAAGAACCTTTGCCTTTGGTCGAACGTTCGTTTTCCGGGATCGGACTGTTCTTATAGTCTTTACAATGGTTTAAGGCGTCCAACTCTTCCGGTGTCAGTTCGAAACCTGCGTATGTGCGGAATACGTTCTGTACTTCGGATGCCGGTACACTGTTCACCTTTTTGGCAAAACCTTCGGCGGTCAGCTATACAAGGAAACTGGTGGAAGAGTTGGTCTTTGCTCAGTTTATCGTACCCTTTGCAATCGGCACGCCCGATGCTGATACCGCTGTTGCATGATCAGGAGCGATCACTACGGCAGTCTCACCATTCTGACGGGCAAATTCGAGGGCAGCACCGCAAGCACGGTCGAAAGCCAACATATCTGTGGCCATGCCGACCGGATCATTCGCGTGTGCAGCCCAGTCAACCTTACTGCTTCCACCATCAGGAAGAAACCGTTCGGGTTTTGAGACAACTTTTCGATCGCTTTGCGAGTCATCTCTTCCAGAGAAGGCTGTTGGGCCGGGTCGCGATCGATGTCGTAAGCCATTTCCCTGTCTCCGAACAAAGCCCACATATTGTTACCGCTATAATTACGCATACCGTTGATGTCATTCTTAAAGACACCATATCCGTTCGCTTTCAGGTAGGCTTCGCTCTCTTCGGGAAGCAGGCTGGTGCCGCCTCCGATCACGACGTTCAGGTCGTTGTGAGCCATCTGTGGGGCGATCCATTCATATTTGCCACGGTTGTAGCTGTGGGCGGAACAGTCGGCCGGTGTCGCATGCGGGAATTCGCAGGTGAAAACCAGTCCCGTCGATTTGCCCTGTTTTATCTTGGCCGCTTCCAGGACGGTTGTCAGCGGTTGGAAAGCGCGTGCCGGATCGGTCGGGTAGATATCGTTGTCGCCGTCGTTCTCCGGATAAGTGGAAACGTAGCCTGTACGGCTGGGCTGTCCTGTCATGTAGCAGGAAGTCGTAGGGGCCGAGTCTCCGATAGGTGCATTCGAAGAATGTGTGCGGACTGTCCCGCAGAGATACGGGTCGATGTTCAATTTCGGTTTGTCGGGGTTGGTATACCATTGCAGCCAACGCGCCATGGAACAGTTGCCAGCGATGTCCCGTCCGGGATCAGAAGAATGACATTCTTCACCGGCTTAACGTTTTCTACATCCTGAGCCTTTGCCGGCATGAAGATGACTGCCAGTAACAGGAGAAGTGAGATTGCTTTTTTCATTTATAATTTATGATTTATAATTGTATGATATCTTCTGTAAATTGCGTGATCTTCTCCAGTCCGGTTTCCGTAACCAAGAAGCTGTTTTCGATGCCGACGGCGCCGACACCCGGTATCACATATTTCGGTTCGAGCGCGAACACCATGTTCGGTTCGAGCCTGTCTTTCGAGCGGGGCGTAAGTACCGGGAGCTCGTTTATCTGGATGCCGATGCCGTGCCCCACGAATTTGGCTTGTTGCTTGGTCCCCATGAAGTAGGCGCCGAGTCCCTGTTTTTCGGTGATTTTGGCAGCTATCTCATAGAGTTCGGCACAAGGTGTTCCCGGCCGGGCGATATTTTCGATCTCGCTTTCGATAAGAAGGCTGTCTGATGCGCCCGGTAAGCAAGTTCGGCAGTCGGCCGACGGAGAACACACGTGTCATATCCGTCATATAAGCCGTATAGTTTCCCGCCATATCCACCATGACGGCCGTCCCTTCTTTCAGGGTCGTCCCGTTTGCACCTAACGGGCAGGAGCGTCGATACCGCCGCCACCTAAGGCGAAGTCGAAAGGAGAGGGGACTTCGGCGTTTTCTCCCGCCAGGATACTTCCCATAAAGATATCCATGTTGGCGCCGAAAGCACGGAACAACCCGATGGAGCCGTTCTTGCGCATCCGTTTTTCTATTTCATACTGGAATTCGAGGTCGGTCATTCCGGGACGGAAACATTCGGGAATTTCAGCGTATGTCTTGGCGTGTCGTTCGGCCGAGATACGGAACATTTCGATCTCGTACGGCGTCTTTATCCGGCGTAGCTCACGCATCATTGCGGTTGCGTTTCCGGTCTCTTTCGGATTGAAGATCTTTTGCAGGCGTATATAGTCGTTGTATGTCAGTTCGTCGGCTTCGAGCAGGAGCTTTTCCGGCATTTCCAGTCCGTGGGATGCGAAAAGCTCAGCCATTTGTTCCGGTTTGCGGATGTATTCAACATGGTCGCCGGTCAGTCCGTTCGGCCGTTTCACGAAGAACCAGGGAGCACCTTCCGCAGGAAGATAGAAATAGCCGCTATAGATACGTCCGGTTGTATAATACAGATTCACATCCACGGTAAGCAGCATCCGCCGGCATTTATTTTTTGCATCGCCTGCTGCATGTGATCCCATTTCAGCTTAAGATCGCCAATCAATTCTTTTTGTATCATTTCCAACACTTATTTTTATCCGGCACCAAAGATATTAAATTAATGCCGGGATGGAATGATTTCGGATATTAATTCTTGATTAAATTTAGAATTGTTCGAGCACTTGTATCCGTTTTTCGATGGGCGGGTGAGTGGCGAAAAGTCCGCTTAAGCCGCTCAGTGCGCTTTTAGCCTGTTGGCCCGGATGCTGGATGAAAAGCTGGGCCACGTCTTCCCGTTTTGACGGCTTCGATGTCGGGATCGGCCGATATTTTCCGTAGTGCGCTGGCGAGGGCGAGCGGGTTCTTGGTCATCTCGGCGGCTCCGGCATCGGCCAGGTATTCCCGTTTGCGCGAGATGGCGAAACGCATCAGCATGGAGAAGAAATAACCGATGGCCGCAACGATCATGACTAAGACGATAATGATCGCAGTGTTGTTTTTCTCGTCTCTCCTGCGGCTCATCGACGAGTAGTAGACGGAGCGCATGGCCATCTGTGCGAGCATGGCAAAGATACCGACGAAGACGATCGATACGATCATCAGGCGTACGTCCTTGTTGCGGATATGCGACAGCTCGTGTGCAATGACCGCTTCCAGTTCGGAATCGTCCAGTTTGTCGATGATTCCCCGCGAGAGGCTGACGGTATAGGTTCTTTCGTTGATGCCGCTTGCAAAAGCATTCAGCGAATCGTCGTTGATGATATTGATCTTGGGCATTTTCATCCCTTGGCTCATACACAGGTTCTCCACTAAGTTATATACCCTTTTGTTTTCCATTCTCGACAAAGGCTCGGAACCGGTTGCCGAGTTGATGATGCTTGTATTGGCAAAATAGGCGATGATAAACCAAATCAATACGCCTCCCAACACGTATGGTGCCAAATGGATGAACATTCCGGTGGAATATTTTAGTATCTCGGCTTGCGTCAAGCGTCGTCGTTCATCGCCAACAGGTGGAGCAGGTAGCAGAACGCGAAAAGCAATCCCATCACCAGGCAGGGAAATAAGCAAAGCAGGAGCAGGGACCGGAAATTGTTCCTGCTCTGTTGGGTTTGTATGCCGACGTATTGCATCCTTAGAACTTGATTTTTGGTGCTTCTTCGAGTGTTGCGCGTTGTTCGCCCAAGTCGAACATCACTTCCTTCTTAAAGCCGAACATACCGGCGATCAGGTTGGATGGGAATGTCTCGACCGCGTTGTTCAACTCTTTCGTAGCCGAATTGAAATAACGGCGTACGGCAGCCAGTTTGTTTTCCAGATCGGATATTTCTTCCTGCAACTGCAAAAAAGTTCTGGTTGGCTTTCAGATCGGGATAGCTTCGAGCGTGATCTTCAAGCCGGCCAGTGCGGAAGTCAGGACGTTTTCAGCCACGATCTTGTCGTCGATCGTTTTGGCGCTGATCGCTCCGTTGCGGGCGTAATGACGCGCTCCAGTGTCTCTTTCTCGTGTGAGGCATAGCCTTTGACCGTTTCGACCAACTGCGGGATGAGGTCATGGCGTTGTTTAAGTTGCACGTCGATATCGGCAAAAGCGTTCTCGCGGTTGTTACGCAATTTCACTAACGAATTATACAAGGAAGCGATCCAGATTGCCAGGATCACGATCACTGCTATTAAATGATTGCTGTCATTGTCTATATTTTTAGGTTCTGTCTGCAAACATACGAATTAATTTACAATGTTGTTTCTCCTGCGTCTTAAAAACAAGTCGCTATGTGATCCATTCCGAACCAAGCTAATATGAGTCGTCCTTCGTCTCGTTTGTAGATCAATAGCCAATCCGGAGTTATATGGCATTCACGACACCTCTGTAGTCCCCTTTTAGTGCGTGATCTTTTATTTTTAGCAGGTAATTTTTTATCATTCATTAATAGGAGAATTATCTCGTTTAAGTTTTGATTCATCTAACTGTCGTCGACGAGCTTGTTTAAGGTCTTTTAGATATTGATGGGTAAATTCGAGTGTGTATTTCATTTTTTACTTTATCAAGATAATGGAAAAAGAGACTTATTTGTTACGGTAAGGTTTCTTTTGGGCATAAATGTTTGCTTTCCGCCGGATCTGTGAGTACTTTTGTATAATATCAATACATTAATACCATGTTAAACAAATTAGATTATTCTTTGGTTCCGAACGATTTTGCACTCTGTTTTAATGGGAAATGCTTGCATGCTTCCACCTGTCTGCGCTATCAGGCTTCGCGGTATATTCCGAAAGAACGCTGGGCGGTGAAGGTGGTCAACCCGGACCGTGTTGTTCCCGATGGTGATTGTTCCGGATTCATGGACGACAGTCCGTTGAAAAACGCCTATGGCATGGAGCATTTGCTGGATAATGTCCCTTATCGCCAGGCAAAAGAAATACGGCGGGAGATGCGGGAATATTTCGGGACTACTCATTTTTACCGCTTAACGCGCAAGGAGCGTCGTTTTACTCCCGAAGACCAGCAGTATGTACGTGACCTGCTCCGTCAATACGGTATCGAAGAGGAACCAGTCTTCGACCGGTATGAAGAAAATTTCGGTTGGGAACGCTATTCTGATACCATTGCATGAAAAAGTAGTTTCCACCGCATGAAAATAAATTTTCTATAGCGGGAAAATAAATTTTCATGCGGTGGAAAATTTATTTTCACTGTTTGGAGAAAGGTGAAACATTTTGGTGTTTCTAAAGAGAACCTACCTCGTGTATTTTGATAAAAAGTCGTTCCACAGTAAAAAGTATCCATAAAACCGTAATTTGTATCCTTTTTGTATGAATGAAGCCCTGTAATTTTGTTCCCGAAAGAAAACGAACAAAAATCAAATCAGAAATTTGAAAATATGGAAACAACAAAAACAGTGCTGACTTCCGGAGGGCGTATTACAGTGATTGATGCCTTGCGTGGTTTTTCTCTTATCGGTATTTGCCTGATTCATTCTATGCAACATTTCGGAGCTATGGGGACGATGACGCCTCAAGAAATGTTCCCGTGGGAGGGAACGATGAACGAAATTTTCAGATGGTGTATCAACTATCTTGTTTTCGGGAAGTTTTTCATTATTTTCTCTTGTCTGTTCGGCTTGAGTTTCTTTATCCAGATGGATCGGGCGGCCAAAAAAGGGGTGGATTTCCGTCCTCGCTTCCTGTGGAGATTGGTGTTGCTGTTGGCCATCGGCTATTTGCACGGCTTGTTTGTCCGGGTGGACATCCTGCTGATATATGCGTTGCTGGGCTTCCTTTTGGTGTTGATGTATAAATGGCCGACCAAGCTGCTGGCCGGGATCACGCTGTTCCTCTTTTTGGGAGGTGCCACGCTTGTTCCTGTAGCTATAAAAGTCTGACAACTCCGGCGACGGAACAGGTAGAGCGTGTACCCGAAAGAGTGGTCTCCCGTCCGGCTGTTCCCCGCCAGGCACCGACTCTTTCCGAAATGGTCTCGAACAATGCTTGGGACGGGGTAGTCGGGAAAATGAGGTTCCAGTTCTCCAGTGGTCGTATCTATCTGACTTTGGGACTTTTTGTCTTAGGGTTCATCGTAGGGCGTATCCGTCTGTTCGAACGCTTGGACGAGTTTCGCTGCCGGCTGAACCGCGGAGGGCTGTTGGCTCTTATAGGATTGGGACTATTATATATGATACAGTCTTACCTCGCGCTGTGTCTTGGCGTGAAGTCTCTTTTAACGCGTGGATGGGATTGACCGTGACCAATCTGATTAACTTACTGACGGCTTATTTATGGGTGGTTGTCGTGATAGAGGCATATCGTTTTCGAAAGGTGCAGCAGGCGATGACACCGTTAGTCAGCTATGGTCGTATGGGGTTGACGAATTATATCGTACAGTCTGTGATCGGTGTCTTTATTTTTCCGGTTTCGGGTTGGATTGGAGCCATCTGGGCGTTTTTCTGAGTGTATTGGTTTGCCTTGTTTATACGGGTGTGCAGATTGTGCTGAGTCATTATTGGCTGAAGAACTTCCGCTATGGTCCGATGGAATGGTTGTGGCGAACCGGAACTTATTTGAAATGGCAACCGTTGCTCAGGTGATTGTTTAGAGTGGCTTTTTGAGGAAAAAGACCTATATTTGTAAATTCAATCGATAAAGTTAACTCAAAAGACATCGTGTATATGGAAAAACAAAAACAGTCCCGGCGGCTGCTATCGCTGGATGCCTGAGGGGTTTCGATATGTTCTTTATTATGGGAGGAGCTTCCCTTTTTGTTGCGTTGGCAACGTTGTTTCCGAATCCTTTTTTCAGGTGATAGTGACCAGATGCATCATGTGAAGTGGGACGGGCTGACACACCACGACACGATCTTCCCGCTGTTTTTGTTTATTGCCGGTATCTCGTTTCCTTTCTCATTGGAGAAGCAGCGGGAGCAGGGAAAGACGGATGCCGATATCTATAGGAAGATTATCCGCCGCGGACTGACACTGGTGGTGTTGGGTTTCGTCTACAACGGATTGCTGAATTTCGATTTAGAGCATCAGCGCTACGCCAGCGTGCTGGGACGGATCGGTCTGGCATGGATGTTCGGGGCGTTGATCTTTGTCAATACGCGGACGATCACACGTGTCTGGATCACGGTGGCTATCCTGGTCGGTTACTGGTTGCTGTTGGCTTTTGTTCCGGTGCCGGATGGCAACGGGGCAGGTGTCTTCACGATGGAAGCTCGCTGGTCGCTATGTGGACCGGTTGCTGCTGCCCGGACGCCTGCACTTGACGGTGCATGATCCTGAAGGAATTCTGTCGACTGTGCCTGCGGTTGCGACTGCCCTGTTAGGCATGTTTACGGGTGAGTTCATCAAGATGCAGAGGGAAGGGTTGACGGACAAGAAGAAGGTGGGCGGACTGGTTATCTCCGGAGCTGTCCTGTTGCTGTCGGTTTGCTTTGGAGCCTTTTCTTTCCGATCAATAAGAACCTGTGGACAAGTTCATTCGTCTGTGTTGTCGGAGCATACTCCGTGTGGATGTTTGCGCTGTTTTTTTATGTTGTCGATGTGTTGGAGTTTCGTAAATGGACCTGTTTTTTAAGGTGATCGGTGTGAACTCTATCACGATCTATCTGGCCCAGGAGTTCGTCAATTTCTCTTTCACCTCCGACGCTTTGTTCGGTGGGCTTGCCGGGCTGATGCCGGAGGCCGTTCAGCGTTGATCGTCTCGGTCGGCTATATTGCCGTCTGTTGGGGATTCCTGTACTTCTTGTATCGTCAACGGATTTTCCTGAAAGTGTGAGAAGATTTATGATTTCAGATTTATGATTTATGACCGGAAAACATAATATTAAACATAAATCTGAAATCTTTTTTATACAAATCATAAATCATAAATCATAAATCATAAATCATAAATCATAAATCATAATGAACTCTACTTATAAACGCCTGGAGTCGCTCGACGTATTGCGTGGCTTCGATTTGTTCTGCCTGGTGGCGCTGGAAGGGATTCTGCATCCTCTCGGACGTGCGATAGATGCGTCGTGGTATAATGACTTTTCTGTGGGGTTTCTCGCATGTGCAGTGGGAAGGGTTCTCTTCGTGGGACCTGGTGATGCCGCTCTTCATGTTCATGGCGGGCGTGTCGATGCCGTTTGCTCTTTCCCGCTATAAGGCGATGCCGGATAAATGGGCGGTGTACCGTCGTATCATCAAGCGCGTGGCATTGCTCTGGATCTTCGGCATGATGTGCCAGGGAAACCTGTTAGGATTGGACCCGGACCGGATTTATCTTTATTCGAACACGTTGCAGGCGATTGCGATGGGTTACCTGATCGCAGCCATGCTGTTCCTGCATGTGCGGCTTTCCGTACAGATCGGGACGGCGGTTGCCCTCTTGCTGGTCTATTGGGGAGCGATGCAGTTTATTACGGTTGACGGTTATGGAGGGGGTAATTACACGCCCGACGGAAATTTGGCCGAATGGGTAGACCGTACTGTGCTGGGACGGTTCCGGGATGCTGCCGTGGTCGAGAACGGGCAGGTCGTATTTGCCGAATCATATCGCTATACCTGGATACTGAGCAGCCTGAACTTCGGGGTGACGGTGCTGACCGGGCTTTTCGCCGGACAGATCCTGAAAAGCTCGATGGATCAGAAACGTAAATGGCAATGGCTGTTAGGGATCGGCGTGGCGATGGTTGCCTTAGGTTGGCTGTGGGGATTGCAGCTTCCGGTGATCAAGAAGATATGGACGAGTTCGATGGTGCTGGTCAGCAGCGGCTACTGCTTCCTGCTGATGGGCGTGTTCTATTATTGGATCGATTATAAAGGACACCGGAAGAACCTGACTGGCTGAAAGTCTACGGCATGAATTCGATTGTCGCCTATATGCTGGCTAACGTGATTAGTTTCAGATGTATAGGAACTTCTCTTTTTCATGGCCTCGAACAATATACAGGAAATTATTATCCGGCTTTGATTGCAGCGTCGAACGCATTGATTATTTATGTAATTTTGTGGCTGCTTTATAAGCGGAATATATTTTTAAAGGTGTGAAAGGATTTATGATTTATAATTATGATTTATCATCAATGCATAAACTATAAATCGTAAATCATAAATTATAAATCATAAATTATAAATCTCAAAACAATGGAATCAATCAAACAAATATACGGATCGGTCACGGGCCGTCCAGTAGCCACACGATGGGGCCGATGCGTGCCGCCCGGATGTTTCTGGAACGCAATCGGGGTGCTGTGCGGTTTAACGTTACGCTCTATGGTAGTCTGGCGGCCACAGGCAAAGGTCACATGACAGATGCGGCAATTCTCGAAGTTGAGCCGGTGGCCAAAACCGACATCACCTGGGAACCGAAGGTGTTCCTGCCTTTCCACCCGAACGGTATCCTGTTCCAGTCGTTTGACGAAAGCGGAGAGGAACTGGATAACTGGACGATCTACAGTATCGGGGGTGGAACGCTGGCAAACGAAACCTACAATGAGTTGACGCAGGGCCAGGTCTACGAAATGCACACCATTAAGGACATACAGGCTTGGTGCGAAAAAACAGGCCATTCCTACTGGGAATATGTCGAACAGTGCGAAGGACCGCAGATATGGGACTATCTGACCGAAGTATGGGAAGTGATGCAGCAGGCAGTCCGTAACGGGCTCGAGGCCGAGGGAATTTTGCCCGGTGGCCTGGGAATCCGGCGTAAGGCATCCGACTATATGATCCGTGCCAAAGGGTATGGCAGCAGCATCAAAAGCCGTGGGATGGTCTATGCGTATGCGTTGGCCGTTTCCGAGGAGAATGCTTGCGGAGGTAAGATCGTGACGGCTCCGACCTGCGGTTCGTGCGGTGTGATGCCGGCTGTGCTCTATCATTGAAAGAGTCGCGCGATTTTCGTGATTCCCGCATCTTGCGGGCGTTGGCTACTGCCGGGTTGTTCGGTAATGTGGTCCGTACGAATGCATCCGTTTCCGGAGCGAGGTAGGATGCCAGGGAGAGGTCGGTGTGGCTTGTGCGATGGCGGCTGCGGCAGCCAGCCAGTTGTTCGGGGGAACGCCTGCCCAGATCGAATATGCGGCCGAGATGGGGCTGGAGCATCACTTGGGATTGACTTGCGACCCTGTTTGCGGATTGGTCCAGATTCCCTGTATCGAGCGTAATGCCTTTGCGGCAGCCCGTGCGCTGGATGCAAACACCTTCTCCAACTTCTCCGATGGCAAGCATCGGGTAAGTTTCGACCAGGTGGTGGAAGTGATGCGTCAGACCGGAAACGACTTGCCGAGTCTTTATAAGGAAACATCCGAAGGAGGGTTGGCTAAGAATATGGAACAGAAATGAAAAGATTTATGATTTATAATTATGATTTATGTGTTGATACGCTTTATATCGCATAAATCATAAATCATAAATCATAAATTAAATCAAGGAATCATAAATGAAAAAAGTATATATATGCTATTGTGTGCTGCCGCGTTAGTCTCGTGCGGGCAGCCGAAACAACAACAAGAGGCTGTTGCAGATGTTGCGACCAGTGGTAATCCGATATTCGAGGGTTGGTATGCCGATCCGGAAGGGATCATTTATGGTGACACCTACTGGGTTTTCCCGACTTGGAGCGATGCGTATGAGAAGCAGACGCATTTTGACTGCTTTTCGTCTAAGGATTTGGTGAATTGGACGAAGCATTCCTCTGTACTCGATACCTCTGCCGTGAAATGGGCGAAGCGAGCTATGTGGGCGCCGTCTATCATCAATAAGGATGGCAAATATTATTTCTTCTTCGGAGCCAACGACGTGCACGAGGGCGAAGTGGGAGGAATTGGAGTTGCTGTCAGCGACCGCCCGGAAGGTCCGTATAAGGACTTGTTAGGCAAACCGCTTATCAACGAGATCGTGAATGGGGCGCAGCCGATCGACCAGTTTGTTTTCCGTGACGACGACGGTCGCTACTATATGTATTATGGTGGCTGGGGACATTGCAATGTCGTTCTCCTGAACGATGACTTCACCGGATTGGTGCCTTTTGAAGACGGGACGGTCTATAAGGAGGTGACACCGGATAAATATGTGGAAGGTCCGTTTATGTTTAAGAAGAATGGCAAATACTATTTTATGTGGAGCGAAGGAGGCTGGACTGGTCCCGATTATTGTGTCGCATACGCGATTGCCGATTCACCTTTCGGACCTTTCGAGCGTGTCGCCACGATTCTTGAGCAGGATTCGACGATAGCGAGGGGAGCCGGACATCATTCCGTCTTGCATGTCCCGAATACTGAAGATTATTATATCTCTACCATCGTCGCCCGCTGAACGACAATACTCGCGACCACCGTGTGACTTGTATCGACCGGATGACTTTCGATGAGAATGGATTTATAAATCCTGTTAAAATGAACTTTCGAAGGTGTTCCGCCCGTACAATAGATAAGTAAGAAGAGTTAATCGCTAAAAGATATTAAAACAGGAGTGTAGCTATTGCATTCCTGTTTTTTTATACTACTTTTGACACATGTGTCAGACTTTAGTGAGAAAATATTTAATAACATTATAGCGATGAGTACAGAAGAACTTCAGGACATGGAAAGCCGGGTTATCGAAGCGGCGAAACGGGTGTTTGTCAGGAAAGGGTATGAGGCGACCAAGATGGGAGATATCGCTCTTGAGGTTGGGATCAGCCGTACGGCCATGCACTATTATTTCCGGACGAAAGAGATGCTTTTCGATGCGATTTTCGGCCAGTTGATGGATGCGTTGTTGCCCAATATCGGGGTGATTGTAAGTGAGCCGACCTCTTTTCTGGAAAAGATTCCGAAGATTGTGGAACAGTACACGGCGATGATTCAGGCCAATCCGCTGTTTCCGATCTTTGTGGTGAATGAGTTTAACCGTGATCCGGAGCATTTATACAAGACGATCTTGAAAGATCCGGAGAAGTCAAGCCGTTATTGCTCTTGCAAAAACAGATGCGGGAAGAAATGGAACGGGGATTGCTGAAAAAGGTTCCGCTGGTCTATACAGCTTCCACGCTGTTGAGCCTGATCGTCTTTCCGATGTTGGCAAGGAATCCGCTCACGAGTGCTTTCTTTGAAGGCGATCCCCGGAAATTTGAGGATTTCTTACAGGAACGAAAGGCTTTTATCACGGATGTCATGGTCCGGTTGCTGACGCCGGACGAGACACAAACCGTAAAAAATGAATAAAAGGAGGATGCATATGAAACAGACATTCCTGCATGGCTGGAAACAGATCGCCCTGTTACTCGTTTTTCCCCTTATGGCGGAAGGAGCGGGAGCACAGGAGCGTATTACACTGGGCGAGTGCTACGAATGGGCGCATGCTAATTATCCGCAGATACGCCAGTATGGGCTGATCGAACAGACTGAACGGTATAACCTCTCCAATGCCGCCAAAGGCTGGATGCCACAACTCTCGGTCAATGCGAAGGCGACGTACCAGAGCGATGTGACGAAGCTGCCGTTCGATGCCGATAAGCTGTCGGCGATCATCCCCGGAATCGAGATCCCGACACTTAGCAAGGATCAGTATCAGGTTGTGGCCGAAGTGAATCAGACGATCTGGGACGGTGGTGTGATCCGTTCCACCCGTCAGTTGACAGAGGCACAGGCGACGGCTGACCGGGAACAGCTGAACAGCGACCTTTATACCTTGAACGACCGGGTGAACCAGCTTTATTTCGGTTGTCTCCTGCAGGACGAGCTGATCCGCCAGAACGGTTTGCTACAGAAAGAGTTGCAGATCAATATCGACCGTATCTCGGCCATGATGGAGAACGGTGTTGCCAACCAGTCTGACCGCGAAAGCATGGAAGTCGAATTGTTGAACGCCCGCCAGAAAGAAATTGAACTGAAGGCGGCCCGTTCGGCTTATGGCAAGATGCTGGCTGCCTTGATCGGTCGCCCGGATGCCGGAACGTTCGTGCTGGAAGTTCCTTCGCTGCCGGAGGCTCCTTCGTTGTCACCTGTGATCAACCGGCCGGAACTTCGTGCGTTGGATGCTAAAAGTGATCTGCTCGAACTGCAGAACAAGCAGTTGACTGCCGGCCTGATGCCTCGTATCGGTGCTTTCTTCCAGGGTGGTTACGGTCGGCCGGGGTTGAATATGCTGGAAGACAGTTTCAGTCCGTTCTATGTCGCCGGTGTCCGTCTGAGTTGGAATATGGGTAAATTATATACCTTGAAGAACGATCGCCGGAAGATTGCCACGAACCGGCAGGCGGTGGAGATTGGGCGGGAGACATTCCTCTTTAACACCCGTCTCCAACTGATGCAGCAGAACACAGAGATCAAGAAAATGACTGATCTGATGAAGCCGACGATGAGATCATCCGCCTCCGCTCCAGTATCAAGAAGGCGGCCGAGGTCAAATTGGCGAACGGCGTGATCTCCGTCACCGATCTTATCCGCGAGATCAACTCTGAAGATCTGGCCCGCCAGGCGGCAGCCGCACACCGGATACAACAGTTGCAATCTATCTATAATTATATGTATACGACAAATGAAGGATACAAATGATGATTTATCGATGTGGTGTCCCGTAGGGGCGGGGTTCTACTCCGCCCAATGAAAATAACGTCTGCCGTGCCGGATTCAATGGGCAGAGCAGAGCCCTGCCCCTACAAACGACAATCATTTTGTATGACCATACCATCCATGTTGCATACAGATAAATCATTATTTTATGAAATTAAATACCAATCAATATGAAACCGATTCTTTTATTCAGTTTTGCTCTGGCTCTGCTGGCTTGCAGCGGTAATGAGAACGACTTTGATGCTACCGGAACATTTGAATCTACCGAAATAATCGTTTCTTCGGAGGCGAACGGAAAGATTATGGAACTGAACTTGCAGGAAGGTGACCGGCTCGAAGCCGGGGCCGTGCTGGGCTATGTGGACAGTACGCAGCTTTATCTCCGGAAAAAGCAGCTCGAAGCAGGCCTCCGTAGTGTGGACATCCGGAAACCGGATATCCGCAAACAGATTGCTTCCCTCGAACAGCAGATTGCCGTCGCCCGGAGCGAACAGCAGCGTATGGAGAACCTGGTAAAGGCAAAAGCCGGCAACCAGAAACAGGTCGATGACATCGTCAACAACATCAAGGTGCTGCAAAAACAGCTGGATGCACAATATTCGACCTTGCATAAAACGACAGGAGGGGCGGATGCCGAAGCGGAAAGTATCGTCTACCAGATCATGCAACTGGACGACCAGTTGCAGAAAAGCCGCATCGTCAACCCGAAGTCCGGCACTGTCCTTATGAAATATGCCGAACCCGGTGAAGTCACGGCAGCCGGCAAGCCTCTTTATAAGATAGCCGACACCGATCTGTTGTATCTCCGTGCTTATCCTACAGCCGAACAACTTACGAAATTGAAGATCGGCGGTGGGGGTGCGTGTCTTTTGTTGATTTCGGTGAAAAGGAACAAAGAGAATATCCCGGTACGCTCACCTGGATTTCCGAAAAGTCGGAATTTACCCCGAAAGGTATCCAGACCAAAGACGAACGCGCCAATCTTGTCTATGCTGTCAAGATCGCGGTCAAGAACGACGGTTACTTAAAGATCGGGCAGTATGGAGAAGTGAGGTTTAATGAATAATTAATAATGAATAATGAAACTGGTTTATGCTTGTATTCTAATTATTAATTATCAAATGTTTTACTCATGAAGGATATTGTTGTACAGGAAGTGAATAAGGCTTACGGCGAGGTACAGGCTTTGCAGGACATCTCGTTGCATATCGACGAAGGAGAGCTTTTCGGGCTGATCGGGCCGGACGGGGCGGGTAAGACGTCGTTGTTCAGGATACTGACACTCTGCTGCTGGCGGATAGCGGTACGCGTCGGTCTGCGGACTGGATGTCGTACGCGATTATAAAGAGATCCGGTGGCGGGTAGGATATATGCCGGGACGCTTCTCCCTTTATCAGGATCTGACGGTGGAAGAGAACCTGAACTTCTTTGCTACCGTGTTCAATACGACTGTCCGGGAAAACTATGACCTGATCCGTGACATATATGTCCAGATCGAACCCTTCAGGAAACGGAAAGCCGGGAAGCTCTCCGGTGGGATGAAGCAGAAGTTGGCGCTGAGCTGTGCACTGATCCATCGGCCCGACGTTCTTTTCTTAGACGAACCGACGACAGGTGTCGATCCCGTTTCGCGTGTGGAGTTTTGGGATATGCTGGACCGGTTGAAGAGGCAGGGGATTACGATCCTGGTTTCGACACCCTATATGGACGAGGCTTCCCGTTGCGACCGTATTGCCTTGATGCGTAACGGACGATGCTTGTCGGTCGATACGCCGGAAGGCATCCGTAGTACGTTCGATAACTATCTGTATGCGATCCGGTCGGCTTCGATGTATAAACTGTTGCTCGATCTCAGGACATACTTGGATGCGGATTCCTGTTTCTCTTTCGGGGATGCCCATCATTTCTCCATCTCGAGGGATGTGGTGGACAAGGAGGGGGAAATGTCCTTCCGTAACCGCTTGCGCACCTTTTTGGAAGCCCAAGGGCATACGGAAATCGGTATTGAGCGGATAAAACCTGGTATTGAGGACTGTTTTATAGATAAAATATTTGCAAGATGAATGTAATAGAAACAGATCAACTAACGAAATGCTTCGGTTCCTTTACCGCCGTCGACCATATCAGTTTCACGGTAGGCGAGGGGGAGATTTTCGGTTTCTTGGGGGCGAACGGAGCTGGCAAGACGACAGCCATGCGTATGTTGTGCGGTCTTTCGACACCGACCTCCGGGATGGGAAAGGTCGCCGGTTTCGATATTTATAAGGAAACGGAACAGATCAAACGGCATATCGCTATATGAGCCAGAAGTTTTCCCTCTACAGCGACCTGAAGG
>ENA-OQCK01000411-OQCK01000411.1-human-gut-metagenome-genome-assembly--contig:-NODE-411-length-23969-cov-3.430333_pt1 | contig 23969 bp, 30 predicted proteins | sample MGYA00242498_ERZ504578 | MGnify/ENA primary metagenome ERZ504578 (study PRJEB26092, sample SAMD00036229) | human gut metagenome | host: Homo sapiens | study: EMG produced TPA metagenomics assembly of...
CAGCCACAAGGCTACGCAGACCTATTCGCTGCCCGTCACTGCCAGTTGGGAACTGGATATTTTCGGCCGTATGCGCAATGCCAAGAAACAGTCGAAGGCGCTCTATGCGCAGAGTCAGGACTATCGCCAGGCCGTGCGTACCCAGCTCATTGCCGGGATAGCCAATACTTACTATACCCTGCTGATGCTGGACCAGCAGCTTGCCATCTCCAGGCAGACCGAAGAGACGTGGTGGGAAACCGTTGCTTCCACCCGTGCCCTGATGAATGCGGGCATGGCGAACGAATCCGCCGTGTCGCAGATGGAGGCCACGTACTATCAGGTGCAGACTTCCGTGCTTGATTTGGAAGAACAGATAAACCAGGTGGAGAACAGCCTTGCGCTGTTGCTGGCAGAGACGCCCCGTCATTACGAGCGCGGTGTGCTGGCAGAGCAGCAGTTCCTGTGGGCTTTTCTATAGGGATTCCTGTTCAGATGCTTTCCTGCCGTCCTGATGTCCGTTCGGCTGAGCGGACACTGGAAGCGGCGTTCTACGGCACCAATGCGGCGCGCTCTGCCTTCTATCCCTCCATCACGCTGGGCGGGAGTGCGGGCTGGACCAATTCTGCCGGTTCAATGATTGTGAATCCCGGCAAGTTCCTGGCTTCGGCAGTGGGTTCGCTGACGCAGCCGCTCTTTGCCCGCGGCAGGTCATTGCACAGTACCGCATAGCCCGTGCCCAGCAGGAGGAGGCTTCCCTTGCCTTCCAGCAGACATTGCTGAATGCAGGCAGCGAGGTGAACGATGCCTTGACTGCCTGGCAGACAAGCCTATCCAAAAGCGAACTGCTGGACAAGCAGGTAGCTTCCCTGCAGACAGCTGCCCGCAGCACTTCCCTGCTGATGGAGCATGGCAACACCACCTATCTGGAGGTGCTTACCGCCCGGCAGACATTGCTCAACGCACAACTGGCACAGACGGCAAACCGATTTTCTGAAATACAAAGCCTGATTAACCTCTACAAGGCGTTAGGGGGAGGTCAGGAATAGAGTGTCATCATACTACTCTCTCTGCATCTTCATTTTAAATGTGAAGGAAGGCTGTCCGGGAAGTGATTCCAGGCAGCCCGTTTTCAATGAATAGGAGGGATCAAATGGAGGCAAGTATTTCTCTAGACAAATTATTGCAGTTTTTCACTCAATGCGAACGATAAGTGTTGGCTCGGTGAGAGATCGATTGAAGAAACTGAAAAGGAAACTGAAGCAAAAGATAGTGAGTTTACCGGTAAGAAGGAGGTTTTGCCAGGAATTGATGCAGGGATGTAGTAGGTACTGAAATAGCTTGTTGTTGGAACTATAGATGCAGCGTGTTCCATCTATATATGCAACGCGTTGCATATATAGATCCAGCAAACCGGAAATATACATGCAACGCGGCATATCTTTCGGGCGGTTTTTCTCAGCCTTTTTAGGGAGCAGTTTATTTATACTGTGCCCAGTCTACATTCTTCATGTCTCCACTTTTGGCCAGCTCAGCGTGCATAGCCAGTGCGGCGCGCAGAGCGTGGGGAGTTTGTGACTTGCCGTCGGTCAGTTTCAGGTAATCCCACAGTATGTTCTTGTAGTCCGGATGGACACAGTTTTCGATGATGGCTTGTGCACGCTCTTTCGGACTCTTGCCGCGGAGGTCGGCCACACCTTGTTCGGTGATGATGATATTGACATCGTGTTCCGTGTGGTCCATGTGCGAAACCATCGGTACGATAGCCGAGATTTTACCTTCCTTGGCAACGGACGGACAAGTGAAGATGGAGATATAGGCATTGCGGGTGAAGTCACCGCTTCCGCCGATGCCGTTCATCATCTTGGTTCCGCCGATGTGCGTGGAGTTCACGTTGCCGTAGATGTCGGCTTCGATGGCGGTGTTGATGGAGATGATACCGAGCCGGCGTACCACTTCCGGGCTGTTGGAGATTTCCGACGGACGGAGCACCAGTTTGTCGCGGAAGAAGTCCATATCCTGGTAGATACCTTCCAGACAGTCGTTCGTTACGGTCAGTGAGCAGGCGCTGCCGAATTTCACGCGGCCTTCGCGGATAAGTCCGATAACGGAGTCTGGATGACTTCTGTGTACATTTCAAAAGCGGGGATGGTCTTGTCACGTCCCAAAGCACCCAATACGGCATTGGCAATGTTACCCACACCGGATTGCAGCGGCAGGAAGGTAGGCGGAATGATTCCGCGTTTCATGTCGGCGGCAAGGAAGTCGGCCACGTTCTGTCCGATTTTGTCGGTCAGCGGGTCGGCGGCGGCAAACGAACGTGCCTCGTCCGGCCAGTTGGTCTCCACTACGCGACAATCTTTTTCGGGTCTACCTGGATGTAGGGCAGCCGATACGGTCACTCGGTTTGTAGATGGGGATTTCGCGGCGGTAAGGAGGTCGAGGGTTCGTAGACGTCGTGCAGACCCATGGCACTCTTGCTGTGGGCGGCATTCAGTTCCACGATAATCTGGTCGGCCAGGCGGCAGACAGTCGGAGCGATACCGCCGGCTGCCGTCAGGTAGATTTTACCGTCGGGAGTAACCTCGCATGCCTCGATGATGGCAACATTCACTTTTCCCATGAAACCGTAACGGACTTCCTGAGCCATCTGTGAAAGGTGGATGTCGTTGTAGGCTATTTCACCGTTGTTCACGGCTTTGCGGAAATCGGCGTTGGTGGTGTAAGGAGCACGGTAGCGGATAGCTTTGGCGCGTGAAAGGATACCGTCGCAGGAATCTCCGGTAGAAGCACCGGTGAAGATACCTATCTGGAACGGGTTTCCTTTTGCATGTTCTGCTTCCGCGATTTTTGCTAATTCAGCCGTAACGGCTTTGGCTGTTCCTGCGGGGGTAAATCCGCTCAAGCCGATGTTGTAGCCATGTTTAATCAGGCTCGCAGCTTCTGCTGCCGAAATGTAATTGAGTGCATAATATAAATAGTTATTTTTTCGTGTAAAGATTCTGAAGGGGCTCGTAATTGGTTCTGCAATTATCGACTGTCTTTAATATTTCCGTTGAAGTATTTCTGACCAGATGATGCTTTCCTCGCTTCTTCTGCCGAGTGGATGCCGTATTCGGACGTACTTCATCGGATTCCTGCGGACGGGATGCCGGGGAGGGAGGGGAAGCCTTTATGGAAGTGTGCTTGGATTTGGCAGACGGTTTGGATACCGGCTTGGGCTTTTCTGCCGGCTTGGGGCCTCGGGAATAAAGCCTCCGTAAGTATCTCCGCCCCAGTATTCGGGCAGTGGGTTGTCAACGTCGGGCATAGGTATGTCGGGACTCTTGTCAGCATTTTTATTTGCTTCTTTCTTAAACTGCTTGACGAGTCCGATTACTATGACAGCCGCAACTAACAGAAACTTGAAGACATCTTCCATATTCTTTTTGATTTTCCACCCAAAGATAGTGCAATTATCTCTTATCTTTGCTTTTGGGCAAAGTTAATTATTTAATCTGATTACAGCCAAGGAATTGGTAATAAAAAAGGGCAGCTTCACAGCTCCCCTTAATTTTTTTAACCTAAACCTTAACTATGAAAAAATCTAATGTTTCTTTCATTCCACAAATTTGTGAATTAATTTGCTCTATGCCAAATTAACACTCGGAAAATGTTTGCTCTCTTAACATAAATTAGCTGATAAGGCGCAGATTGACAACTTGTAATGGCATTTTTCTTTCATTTCATCCGTTTATTGGGAGGGAAGAAGTATCTTTGCGCTCCGAATGACAGATACCAACTTATGATATAAACTGATTTTAAACGAACTGATTATGGAAAAAGTAACGGGAGCAGACTTTAAATCTGCAACTGCTGATGACAACAAGAAGTTGTTTATCGAGACTTACGGCTGCCAGATGAATGTGGCCGACAGTGAAGTGATTGCATCCGTCATGCAGATGGCGGGATATTCGGTGGCCGACACCCTGGAGGAAGCCGATGCAGTGTTTATGAACACCTGCTCCATCCGCGACAATGCGGAGCAGAAGATTCTGAACCGTCTGGAGTTCTTCCACTCGCTCAAGAAGAAGAAACGCGGCCTGATAGTGGGTGTGCTGGGCTGTATGGCAGAGCGTGTGAAGGACGACTTAATCACCAACCATCATGTGGACCTGGTGGTGGGGCCGGATGCCTACCTTACTCTGCCCGAACTGATTGCCTCGGTAGAGGCCGGTGAGAAAGCAATGAACGTGGAGCTCTCCACCACAGAGACCTATCGGGATGTCATCCCTCGCGCATTTGCGGAAACCACATCTCCGGCTTCGTCTCCATCATGCGTGGGTGCAATAATTTCTGTACTTACTGCATCGTTCCCTACACCCGTGGCCGTGAGCGTAGCGTGATGTGGAAAGCATCCTCAATGAAGTGGCCGACCTCGTGGCAAAGGGTTATAAGGAAGTCACCCTGCTGGGACAGAACGTCAATTCCTACCGCTTCGAGAAGCCGGACGGAGAGACGATTACTTTTCCAATGCTGCTGCGCACCGTGCAGAGGCAGCGCCGGGCGTACGTATCCGTTTCACTACCTCGCACCCTAAAGACATGAGCGACGAAACTCTCCAGGTCATTGCCGACATGCCCAACGTATGTAAGCACATCCACCTGCCGGTACAGAGTGGGAGCAGCCGCATCCTGAAGCTGATGAACCGCAAGTACGACCGCGAGTGGTATATGGACCGCGTGGCAGCCATCCGCCGCATCATCCCCGATTGTGGCTTATCTACGGATATATTCTCCGGTTTCCATAGTGAGACGGAGGAGGACCACCAGCTTTCCCTCTCGCTGATGGAGGAGTGCGGATACGATTCCGCCTTTATGTTCAAGTACAGCGAACGCCCCGGTACGCATGCTTCCAAGTACCTGCCGGACGATGTGCCCGAGGAGGTGAAGATTCGCCGTCTGAATGAAATCATCGCCTTACAAAACCGTCTCTCTGCCGAGGCGAATGCCCGTTGCGTGGGCAAGACGTACGAGGTGCTGGTGGAAGGTGTTTCCAAACGCAGCCGCGACCAGTTGTTCGGCCGTACGGAGCAGAACCGTGTGGTGGTGTTTGACCGTGGCACGCACCGTGTGGGCGATTTTGTGATGGTGAAGGTTACCGAATCCAGTTCGGCTACGCTGAAAGGAGAAGAGGTAACCGGCTGACGGGATAGAAAAGTCTCGATGACATCAGTATGATGACACCGGTATATAGAATAAAAGCACGAGCCTCACGGCCCGTGCTTTCCATATTATAAACTTTAAATTTTATTCTGCCATGGCCAGAATATTCGCTACGTAGTCAGTCCTGTTGTAGCTTACCAGGGTCAATTCGGACTTTGGCGCGTCCTGATTGTAGAGTTTGTAAGCTACCGGCATGTTTTCATCGTTCAATTCATACACACTTTTCTTCATGTCTTTGTCATAAGCCTTGTGAGACTCGTTCCAACGTGCGTAGGACATGGTGATTTCATCATTGCCATATTGGTATGTCATCTTAAAGTAAGGTGTCCATTCGTCTTTTGCACCGTCCCACTTGGAGGCTTCCTTGCAGGTCAGGCGTTTCTGGTCGTCATAAGAGTATTCATAACGGATGTGCCGGTAAAGTTGTGCACCGTCTTGCTTAAAGATGGTCTTGGCAACTACTAATTCGTTTTTCACTTCTTCATTGGTGATGAAGTTGTTTTCCTGAGCTTTCACTTCTGTATTCATAACGCTTACGATAGTCATTGCTACGAATGCGACTGCCTTGAATAAATTTGTAGTTTTCATAATCTTTATTTTTAATTGTTGTTACTTACTCTGTTTCTTTTAGACGTTGTTCCCGATTAAAAAGTTGCATTCCAACTAATCTTTTTCTCAAACGCCTTCGCCTAATTATAGTCAATTCCCATGCCAAAGATTTAAGTTGTTGATAATCAATGAATAGATGCTTTCGAAAACTGTTCATTATCGGACAGTTGTCCGCTTAATATCGAACAGTTGGTCATTCGTTCCGCCAGCTGGCCGGAGCAAGCGTTTGTTTTCTTAAATCTCCTTAATGGAAACCCTATAAATCACTTTTTATTTGTTATTTTGCACCAAATTTAGGTATGGTGTGGTCTGTTTCATTCGGGCTGCACTTCCTTATTGGCAGAACGTTCGATGAATAAACTCACTATAAAAGCTTGTCCGTTATGTGGTGGAACGCATTTGGAGCGTGCCCTGACATGTGTAGACCATTATGCCTCGGGCGAAATGTTCCACTTGTGCCGCTGCCGGGATTGCGGTTTCCTTTTCACGCAAGACTTTCCCGTGGAGGCTGAAATCGGTCGTTACTACGAAACTCCTGATTACATATCACATACCGATACCCGCAAGGGGCGATGAACTCCGTGTACCATTGGGTGCGCAACTATATGCTGGGACGCAAGGCACGCCTTGTGCTCCGTGAAGCACACCGCAAGGAGGGCAGCCTGCTGGATTTGGGTACGGGGACCGGTTACTTTGCCGATGTCATGCAGCGTCGCGGCTGGCAGGTGGAAGCTGTGGAAAAGAGTGCGCAGGCGCGTGCCTTTGCCAAAGAACACTTCAATCTGGATGTGAAACCCCATACGGCATTGAAAGATTTTGCACCGGGCAGTTTCGACGTCATCACCCTATGGCATGTCATGGAACATCTGGAACCCCTCAACGAAACGTGGGAAACCTTGCACTCCCTGCTGACTGAAAAGGGGGTGCTGATTGTAGCTGTGCCCAACTGTTCCTCCTTCGACGCAAAGAAATACGGGGCTTACTGGGCTGCCTACGATGTGCCCCGCCATTTGTGGCACTTCACACCGGGCACCATCCAGCAATTCGGTTCCAAGCATGGCTTCATCATGGCAGAGCGGCATCCCATGCCGTTCGATGCTTCTACGTCTCCATGCTGACAGAAAAGCACATGAGGCACTCGTGTACTTTCCTGCGGGGAATGGTGACCGGTACACTGGCCTGGTTCAGCGCGTTGGTGAAGAAGGAACGCAGCAGTTCCATGATTTACGTGTTCAGGAAGAAAGGGTGAGAAAAGGATTAGGGATTAATGATTAATAGCGACTGATTTACATAACTTGTAGCTTGTAACTCGTAACTTATAATTGGTATAATGAAAGCAAAGAATAACTCGGTATCCTATTTTGACATGCAGTTCATTACGTCCAGCATCAGTACGACGCTGGTGTTACTGCTGTTGGGGCTGGTCGTATTCTTTGTGCTCGCGGCTCATAATCTTTCCGTGTACGTCAAGGAGAACATCAGTTTCTCCGTGCTTGTCAGTGACGACATGAAGGAGAGCGACATCCTGAAGCTTCAGAAGAGGCTGGACAAGGAGGCTTTTGTGAAGCAGACGGAATACATTTCCAAGAAGCAGGCACTCCGCGAGCAGACTGAGGCGATGGGTACGGACCGCAAGAGTTCCTCGCTACAATCCTTTCACTGCCTCCATCGAAATCAAGCTGCATTCCGACTATGCCAATTCGGACAGCATCGCCAAAATAGAGAAACTGATTAAAAAGAATACCAATATCCAGGAAGTGCTCTATCAGAAAGACTTGATAGATGCCGTGAACGATAATATAAGGAATATCAGCTTGATGCTGCTGGGGCTGGCTGTGATACTGACGTTTATCTCCTTTGCGCTGATAAACAACACCATCCGTCTGGCTATATATTCCAAGCGTTTCCTTATCCACACCATGAAGCTGGTGGGAGCAAGCTGGGCATTCATCCGTCGTCCGTTTCTGCGGCGCAATTTCTGGATAGGTGTGCTGGCCGCTTTCATAGCCGACAGCATTCTGTGGGGAGCCGCCTATTGGCTGGTGTCCTACGAACCGGAGTTGGTCAAGGTGATTACGCCCGAGGTGATGGTGCTGGTGTCGGGTGCCGTGCTGGTGTTCGGTGTACTTATTACGTGGCTGTGCGCTTTGCTTTCCATCAACAAATATCTGAGGATGAAGGCAAGCACACTGTATTATATTTAACGCCTTGAAGTGCATAGAGAGAAAGTACTGTTATCGCAGCCTCCAAATAGTAAATTGTAAATAGTAAAATAGTAAATGTATAGATGAGTAAAGAGAAATTCGCTTTTGATAAGACCAATTTTATCCTGCTTGGCATCGGAATGGCGGTGGTTATCATTGGTTTTCTTCTGATGACCGGCCCCGTGTCTACCCCGACGACCTTTGAGCCGGACATTTTTAGTGTGAGGCGCATCAAGGTGGCTCCGGTAGTTTGCCTGCTGGGGTTTGTGTTCATGATATATGCCGTGCTGCGCAAGCCTAAAAGCTGTCGTGCAGAGGAGTAAACTTTCAGACGTGGATTACACAGATGACGCAGATTGGAATATTAGAAATCCGTGTCATCTGCGTTATCTGCGTCTGAAAAATAATCAGAAAGAAGTAGTAACAGAGCTTCCGGACAGCCCCTCCGGCAACTCAAGAACTTAAAAACTTAAACAAATTGGAATGGTTTGAAGCGCTTATCCTTGGGCTTATTCAAGGACTGACCGAATATCTGCCGGTGAGCAGTAGCGGACACCTCGCCATAGGTTCGGCATTGTTCGGTATTGAGGGAGAGGAGAATCTTGCTTTTACGATAGTGGTACATGTGGCTACGGTGTTCAGTACGCTGGTGATACTCTGGAAAGAGATTGACTGGATTTTCAAGGGACTGTTCAAGTGGCAGATGAACGAGGAGACACGTTACGTCATCAATATACTGGTATCCATGATACCTATCGGCATTGTGGGGGTATTTTTCAAGGACGAAGTAGAGGCCATTTTCGGTTCGGGACTGGTCGTTGTGGGCTGCTGCCTGCTGCTGACAGCTCTGCTGCTGTCTTTCTCCTATTATTATAAGCCGAAGCAGAAGGAGAACATCAGCATGAAGGATGCCTTTATCATCGGTCTGGCACAAGCATGCGCGGTGCTTCCGGGGCTTTCCCGTTCGGGCAGTACCATTGCAACCGGTCTGTTGCTGGGCGACAACAAGGCGAAGCTGGCACAGTTCTCTTTCCTGATGGTGATGCCTCCCATCCTGGGCGAGGCACTGCTGGATGGAATGAAGATGATGAAAGGTGAGGCGGTTGCAGGGGATATTCCGACGCTTTCGCTGGTGGTAGGTTTCCTGGCTGCTTTTGTTTCGGGCTGCCTGGCCTGCAAGTGGATGATAAATATTGTGAAGAAGGGCAAGCTGATTTATTTTGCCATCTATTGCGCGATAGCCGGTGTCATAACGCTCATATTAAGCTAAAGTCCCCTCCTTGTGTGGGGGAAAGACTGATTACTCCGGAAATCAATAAGAGAAAAATATTAAGTTGTACCATTTTATCCCCCTCTACCGGGAGGGGTTAGGGGAGAGGCCAATGAATTTTAAAGAAGGAGAAGTCCTCTATTTCAATAAACCGCTGGGATGGACATCGTTCAAGGTTGTGGGACATGCGCGTTACCACATCTGCCGGCGGATAAAGGAGAAGAAGTTGAAAGTAGGCCATGCCGGTACCTCGACCCGCTTGCTACGGGGGTGATGATAGTCTGTACGGGCAAGGCCACGAAACGGATTGAGGAATTCCAGTATCACACGAAGGAGTACGTTGCCACCATCCGGTTGGGTGCCACCACTCCCTCTTACGACCTGGAACATGAGATAGATGCCACCTATCCCACGGAGCACATCACCCGCGGACTGGTGGAGGAGACGCTGAAGAAGTTCATCGGCGAGATACAGCAAGTGCCTCCCGCCTTCTCGGCATGTATGGTGAACGGGAAACGTGCCTACGACCTTGCCCGCAAGGGAGAGGAGGTAGAGCTGAAACCCAAGTTGCTCGTCATCGACGAGATAGAGCTGCTGGACGACGGGCTGGATATTGCCGAACCGTGGATAAAGGTACGCGTAGTATGCAGCAAAGGAACCTATATCCGCGCCCTGGCACGTGACATCGGCGAAGCCCTGCAGAGCGGCGCTCACCTCACCGCCCTGGAGCGTACCCGCGTAGGCGACGTCCGGCTGGCAGACTGCCTCAATCCCCTCGATTTCAAAGAGTGGATAGAGGCGCAGGAGATAGATATTTAGTTATAAGTTATGGGTTATAAGTTATTTGCTATGAAGTGTAGCATACTGCCGGATAACTCATACCCTCTTATGACTAAAACAGACTGATATAAATAATAAATAACTCATAACTTATAACTAATTATGAAACTGTCGCAATTCAAATTCAAGCTTCCCGAAGAGAAGATAGCTTTGCACCCCACGAAGTACAGAGACGAGTCACGTCTGTTGGTGTTGCACCGTAAGACGGGTGAGATTGAGCACAAGATGTTCAAGGATGTTCTGGACTATTTTGATGACAAAGATGTGTTTATCTTCAACGACACCAAGGTTTTCCCTGCCCGCTTGTACGGTAACAAGGAAAAGACCGGTGCGCGTATTGAAGTGTTCTTGTTGCGTGAGTTGAACGAAGAGCTCCGGTTGTGGGATGTACTGGTGGATCCTGCCCGTAAAATACGTATCGGCAATAAGCTCTACTTCGGTGACGACGACTCTATGGTGGCTGAGGTTATCGACAACACCACTTCGCGTGGGCGTACGCTTCGTTTCCTTTACGACGGTCCGCACGATGAGTTCAAGAAGGCGCTCTATGCGCTGGGCGAAACGCCGCTGCCCCACAGTATCATCAACCGTCGCGTAGAGCCGGACGATGCCGAACGTTTCCAGTCTATTTTTGCACGCAACGAAGGAGCTGTTACGGCGCCTACCGCCAGCCTGCACTTCAGCCGCGAGCTGATGAAGCGTATGGAAATCAAGGGTATTGACTTTGCCTACATCACCCTGCATGCTGGCTTGGGTAACTTCCGCGACATTGATGTGGAAGACCTCACCAAGCACAAGACAGACTCCGAGCAGATGATTGTGAACGAGGAAGCCGTACGGATTGTGAACCATGCCAAAGACCTGAACCGCCAAGTCTGTGCCGTAGGTACACCGTGATGCGTGCCATCGAGAGCACCGTCAGCACCGACGGACATTTGAAGGAATACGAGGGTTGGACCAACAAGTTCATCTTCCCGCCGTACGACTTACCGTGGCCAATGCCATGATATCCAACTTCCACATGCCGCTCAGTACCCTGCTGATGATTGTTGCCGCTTTCGGCGGTTACGAGCAGGTGATGGAGGCATACAATGTGGCATTGAAGGAAGAGTACCGCTTTGGTACGTATGGAGATGCGATGCTGATTACAGACCGGTAATTATGGTTGTTTATTTCAGTCTTGGTACCAATCTCGGCGATAAGGAGCAGAATCTCCGCATGGCCGTCCAAAAGATAAGAAAGCAGATAGGGGAAGTGATTTCCCTATCTGCTTTTTATGCTACTGCCCCGTGGGGCTTTTCTTCCGATAATACTTTTCTGAATGCCGCACTCTGCGTAGACACTGCTTTGGCACCTTTGGAGGTGTTGCAAACGACGCAGGAAATCGAGCGGGAGATGGGGCGTACGCATAAGTCTGTCAATGCAGTGTATAGCGACCGTGTGATAGACATCGACCTGTTGCTCTGTTTTGCCGATGACGGTACTCCCGTTTTGCTGGATACTCCCGAACTGAAACTTCCTCATCCGCTGATGCAGGAACGCCGTTTCGTGATGGAGCCGTTGGCGGAGATTGCTTCAGGCGTGGTGCATCCGGTATTGGGAAAGACAATCGGGGAATTGTTGCAAAATCAGTGTTAATCTCTGCTATCTGTAGCGCAGATACAAGATTTCTTTTTATCTTTGCCTCCGGAAAGCGAAGATAGGCTGCACCTCAGCATAAAAAATGAACAAGTTCATTTTGTTCTGCGTTCGGTTTGCACTATCTTTGCCCCCGAAAAACGATATGTGGAGAGATTTGAGTAGCTTGCAACCACAGAAAAAAATGCTAAAACACATCCTTTTCTGACGGCATGTTTGTGTGCCGGATGCATCTACTCCACACACCTCCTTCCGCCATTCGTTGAATTATCAATTATCAACTATCAATTCTCAACTGAAATGGGATATTTATTCACATCCGAATCGGTGTCTGAAGGACACCCCGACAAAGTGGCCGATCAAATATCGGACGCTGTGCTTGACAAACTGTTGGCCTACGACCCCAGTTCGAAGTAGCTTGCGAAACTCTGGTTACTACCGGTCAGGTAGTGCTGGCTGGAGAAGTGAAAACCAAAGCGTACGTTGACATGCCTCTCATCGCACGCGAAGTAATCAAGAAAATCGGCTATACCAAAGGCGAGTATATGTTCGAGAGCAATTCGTGCGGCGTGCTGAGCGCCATCCACGAGCAGAGCCCCGACATCAACCGCGGCGTGGAGCGACAGGACCCATGGAACAAGGTGCCGGAGACCAGGGAATGATGTTCGGCTACGCCACCAACGAAACGGAGAATTACATGCCGCTTTCACTGGACCTTGCACACCGCATCCTGCAAGTGCTGGCAGATGTCCGTCGCGAAGGCAAGGTGATGACCTACCTCCGTCCCGACGCCAAGAGCCAGGTGACCATCGAATATGATGACAACGGCACACCCGTACGCATCGACACCATCGTAGTCTCCACCCAGCACGACGACTTCGTACAGCCTGCCGACGACAGTGATGCCGCCCAGCTGAAGGCCGACGAGGAAATGCTCGCCCAAATCCGCCGGGATGTAATCGAGATTCTGATGCCGCGTGTCATTGCCTCCATCCATCATGAAAAAAGTGCTGGCACTGTTCAACGACCGTATCACATATCACGTCAACCCCACGGGCAAGTTCGTAATCGGTGGTCCTCACGGTGACACCGGGCTGACGGGACGCAAGATTATCGTAGATACCTACGGCGGCAAGGTGCCCACGGCGGCGGCGCTTTCTCCGGAAAGGACCCCTCTAAGGTAGACCGCAGCGCAGCTATGCAGCCCGCCACATTGCCAAGAATCTGGTAGCTGCCGGCGTTGCCGACGAAATGCTGGTACAGGTAAGTTACGCTATCGGTGTGGCACGCCCCATCAATATCTTCGTAGATACTTATGGCCGCAGCCACGTCAATATGAGCGACGGTGAGATTGCCCGTAAGATTGACGAGCTGTTCGACCTCCGCCCCAAGGCGATAGAAGACCGTCTGAAACTGCGCAACCCCATCTATCAGGAGACTGCCGCCTACGGACATATGGCCGCGAGCCGCAGACCATCGTCAAGCACTTCAAGAGCCGCTACGAAGGCAACAAAGATATAGAGGTAGAGCTATTCACCTGGGAGAAGCTGGACTATGTGGACAAGGTGAAAGCCGCATTCGGTTTATAATCAGCATAGCTTTACGGCTATTTATATAGAAGGCTGCCCTTCTGCAGATACCGATGTTTCGGAGGATGCAGAAGAGGCAGCCTTTGTTGTTTTGGTCTTGCTCTTCAAATGGATTTTTTCACCGGCAGTACAAACACGAACCTTGCCCCCTCCTTGTACTCCTTGTCCAGCAGCACTTTCCCTTTCAGCCGTTCGGCGATGAGGCGGCAGATATTGAGTCCCAGGCCGGTGCCTTGCCCGAAGTTGTCGGCCTTTTCAAAACGTTCGAAGATGGTTTCCGAGTATTCCGGGGGAATGCCGGTACCGGTATCGGTGACGGAGAAGGTGACGTATCCGGGATTCTCTGTGAGAGAGCAGTGCAGGCGGATTTCGCCTTGTGTGGTGTGTTTCTCTGCATTGGTAAGGAAGTTGATGAGTATCTGGCACACACGTTGCCCGTCGGTGCTCAGTTCGTAGCAGTCGTCCACTTCGGAGGTGTAGTAGAGCTTCACGCCTTCGGGCTTGCGGTGTTCAACGGTGGTTATGGCTTCCCGGCAGAGCTTGTTGCAACTGTGCGGCGCTATCTTCATGGTGTATCTGTTGCTTTCCAACTCGGCTGCGCTGAGGATGTCCCCCACCAGTGTAAGGAGGAGGTCGGAATTGTGCTGTATGAGATGGCAGAAATCCTGCCTTTCCTCTTGGGAAAGGTTCGCGTCGGGGGAAGTGATGAGTTGTGAGAAGCCCACGATAGAGTTGAGCGGTGTCCGTATTTCGTGACTCATGTTCTGCAGGAAGATGCTCTTTGCCTTGTTGGCTGCTTCGGCTTGGTCGCGTGCTTCGGAAAGTTCCTCGTTCTTGTGGCATAGTTCGAGGTTGACTTTACGTTTGCGGTGGAGGTAGAGCATCAGGAAAAGCAGGGATAACAGCAAAAAGCCGGTGACAATGCTGAAAAGAGTGATGCGGTAGCGCGAGGTGGCCTGTATGTTTTCCATTTTCAGACGTTCGGCGCCTATCTGGGTGTTCAGTTCGGCGATGTCCGACAGTTGCAGGAGATTGTTCGTCGAATCCAACTGCTGGTGGTATTTTTTCAGATATTTGATGGCATTGGGATAGTCTTTGGCGCATTCGTAAATGTAGGCATGTTGTTGCAAGCCTTCCTCGGACAATTGGTCAGCGTGGGCATGGGCCTGCTCATACTGTTTGTCCAGTATGTTCTTGCTGATGTGGGCTATCAGTAGGGAAACGCTGGCAGAGAGCTTGCAACGGTCCGCCATTTGTACGGCTTCTTTATAGCAGTCGTTGAATTCATCTATACGTCCCTGCCGGAATAGTACCAGGCATTTCTCTATCATGGCTTGGGCTATGTTCCGTTCTGTTTTGGCGCTCTTCAAGGCTTTTTCGCAATAGTCCAGTGCGGTGGCGTAATCTTTTTGGGTGTTACGGTAATATTCGGCAAGGCTTGAGTATAGTTGGCTGGGATCTTGGTCGGGCATATTCTTCAGCATATAGTCCAAGGCTTCCTGATAGTATTGGGCGGAGAGGTCGAAGTTTCCGCGTGATTTGTAGATATGGCCCATGGTTCGGATACAGCTGAAGATACCGTAAGGGTATCTGTCGGCAAAAGCTTGCTTTTTCATTTTTTCCGCTTTCTGCAAGGCGAGCAATGAGCGTTGTTGGTTCAGGAAGTAGATGATTTCGCTGCTCCAAGCGTGATAATAATATTGCAGATAGTTATTGGCACGTGAAATCTCTTTCAGGTCAGTGGATGCCTTTTCTATTTTGCTATCATCTTTTTGGGATATATAGAACTGCAGGGGGATGATGTATGCCAGGCATTGTGCTTTTTGTCACCGAGCTTCAGGGCTTGTTGATACAAAGTGTCGGCCACCAGCAACCCCTCTTGCTGGCGTGCCTGCTTGGAAGCCCGCTGGTAGATGGGTAGAGTGCATCGTCTATCTTGTAGGGATTGTTCTGTGCTGCGGAAGGTAGGGACACCCATACTGAAAGCACTAGAAAACATAACCTTGAAAGAATGCACTCCCTCTTTGTTCTATTGGATGGAATAAGCATGTTTTTTTCCGGATACTTATTATTATGCCTATGGCATCGCAAAAATAAGATAAAAGAATAAATTACAAGCTTTTTTTGTATAATTTCTCTGTTTGCTTGTTAAATGATCCTTGCCAGGAGCTTTCTTACGAAATTTCCGGTGATAATGCCGCCCTCTACATCATCATATTCTTCCTTATCGAGAACTTCACGATGGCCATTGCATTGACTGCCGCCAGCGGCAGGTCCATGGGGTCGTGGTGGTTGTTGTAGCTCACCAGACGGATGCAGTCCGGCCGTTCCGAGTGGTTGACGTATTTCACTGCCAGGTATTCGTCGCCGCCCCGTTCGAAGGAGAGAGATACATTTCACCGTAGATGACGTCGGTGAAGTCGCGGATGGACTTAAAGCCTACGATGTCACCGGACTTGAGGATGGGATACATCGAGTCGCCCGAGACGTAGACGGCACCGTCGCACACAGGGATATTGGGAATTACAATCCGCCCCAAGGCGTACTGCGGGCGGTCAGCCAGCAGTGTCTTCAGGTTGGCGGCGGCAGAGATGTCATAGAGGGTCACGCTACGGTCGTCCATAGGGTCGGCTGTTTTCGGTGTGTGAAGTATTTCCACTTCACCTTGTACCAAGTCATTGTCACAGAATTTTGAATGATGTGCAGGCGAGCCCTTTCCCGTCAGCAGCCAGTTGTAGTCCACGTCGTCCAGGCTGCCCAGCAGCAGGGGGAAGTCGATGCTGTTGCGGGCGTTCCAGTTGCTCAGTGTGGAGCGTGATATACCCAGAAAGGCGGCAAGTTCGCTGTCTGTCTTGAATTCTTTCGCCAGTTTGGCACGTTTTATGATGTCTGCCGCACAAAATACCGGGTCTTTGTCATTCGCCATATTCTTCAGTTTTTACGTGTAAATTATTCAGAAACTATTATCTCCTCATTTATACTGTCTTACGTCTTATTTAAGAATTTAATTCCCGATTTGTTTGTTTTATAAATGAAAACAGCATTATCTTTGTTGGGACAAAAATACATATCATGTTTTATAAATGCAAATAAAAGGGAGGGATTTATGGAAAATACACATCTGGTCTTTTATCCGGAAGCATCCGAATTTAGCAAAAATACTTACGAATTTGAAAAAATGGGCATCCGCCTTGCCGGATGTATAGATGAGGTGCGTTGGAAGTATAGATGCAACGCGCTGGATGTATAGATAGAATACGCTGGATATATACTTCCAGCAAACAGCCCCTACAAGCATCTTTGGCAGGGGCGTGCCGAAAAAATATTATTGTACTAATTCTTAACAAAAAATGGTTATGGAACAGATTATTGAAAAAAATGTTCGTTTCTGTGGATGTTGCCACAGAGAACTGCCCGTTGATTCTTTTTATGTAGACAAGCGTACGCTTGCCCCCGACAATTATTGCAAGGAATGCCGTAGGGCGATGAGCAACGCCCGCTACCGTCGCTCACTTCCAGCAAGCAATCCCCTCCGTTATCCGGTCATCACTGAAATTTCGGACTGTACCCTTCGTATGTATCTTATTCTGAATGCTTTGAAGGTAGTGCGCGAAAGCGTGCTCCGCAAGCGGAAACGCCTATGCGAAGCAGGTGATATAGAATGATACAAGCCGCTCTCTCCCCCTAATCACTAACCCCTAATCATCAAACCATGTCCAGAATCAAAAAACGGGGACTTGACTATTTCCCCTTGAACACAGACTTCATGCACGACCGTCTGGTGCGCCGCATCATGAAACGTGAGGGTGACGGCTCCTTTGCCATTCTGCTGGGCGCCCTCTCCTGCATTTATGCCGACGAAGGCTATTACGTGTGTGCCGACGAGCTTTTCTACGAAGACCTTTCCGCCTGCCTCTATGAAAAGACGGCTGCCGACGTGAAGCGCATTCTTGCCCTGGCTGTGGAGTACGGCATTTTCAATGCCGCCCTTTTCGGCAAATACGCCATCTTGACTTCTGCTGAGATACAGCGGCAGTATCTGTTCAGTACCAAGCGCCGGAAATCTTCCGCCATAGACACACGTTATTGTCTGGTGGATGATTCTCAGAGCGATGACGAGGCCGCGCGACTGCCGCCGGGAGAGTGCCGTCTGCCAATGGAAGCGTGCCGTCCGCTGCCGAAAGTGCAGCATTTAAGCCCGAAAATGCGACATCGGGTACATATAGCACAGCAGAGCATAGCACATCACAACACAGCAAAGAAAATCCCCTCCTCCATAGTTCCCCCGGAACCGGGGGCACTGAGGGCGCGGATGTGCCATCCGCGGAGGGGGAATATCTTCGGAAAATAGAGCAACTGCAACCGCCGCAGGATGGCACGGACCGCAACCTGGACGGGTTGCTTTTCAATCTGAAGCAGTTCCATATTCCTCCGCAAGAGCAGTATGCCATTATCCTCAAAAGTAATTTCGGTGCTATCGGCCACCCTTTGTGGAAGGGCTTCTATGCCTTGCGCGAGAGTCATGGCAAGATACGGCAACCGGGACGATACCTGTTGAGCCTGTGCTGTAAATAGTATTTTCGATATGTGAATAAATTCATGAAGAAAAACGGTTTTTTTAATTTGCACACTTTTCCGGATAGCGTTATCTTTGCAATGTGGTTAAGCTTAATACACGAAAATAAAACAATGTTGTTTCATTTGAAAAAACGAATCCTTGAATTTCAAGACAAACTATTAATTTTTAAAACAAAACTACTATGCCAGTAATTTACAAATCATTTCAGTCGGTTCTTGCCAACAAAGAGGGCAAGAAGCTTTTCTATCCCCGCGTGGTGCTGACGGGGAATGTGGACACCGAGCAGGTGGCCAAGGAGATTGCGGAATTGTCTTCCCTCTCTACGGGTGACTCGAAGAATGTCATCGACAACCTGGTGACCGTGATGACTCGCCACCTGCAGTCTTCCGAGAGCGTGACGCTGGACGGTCTGGGTACTTTCCGCCTTACGATGAAGTCCACCATGAACGGTGTGGAAGACCCTCTGAAGGTATCGGCTACCCAGTCCACGCTACGAGTGCGTTTTCTGCCCACTTCCAAGCGTAATCTGGACCATACGGTGTCTACCCGTTCGCTGGTGACCGGGGTGAAGTGCGTGCGCTTCGACCTTCAGGACACGGCAGGTTCGGGCGGCAACGACGGCGGCTCGGGCGGTAACGACGGTGACCAAGGTGAAAATCCGTTGGGATAAGGCCATTTACGATTTGACGATTTACGATGTACGATTGAAATTCGTACTGCTAAATAACCGCGCCTATGCAGGCATTTATGATACGAAAAGTAATCGTACATCGTAAATCGTCAAATCATAAATTACTAATCTTCAATCATTAATCACTAACTAATCTTATGCGAAAAATCAACTACATCGTGGTGCATTGCAGCGCCACGCGGGAGGGCTGTACGCTTACTTCCGAGGTTCTGGAGGCAGAGCACCGCCGCCGTGGCTTCCGCACGACGGGCTATCACTACTATATCCGGAGAGACGGTACTGTGCTCGGAACCCGTTCCTTGGAACTGCCCGGTGCGCATTGCCGCGGTCACAACAAGTATTCGATAGGTATCTGCTACGAAGGCGGGCTGGATGCCCGGGGAAATCCGAAGGATACCCGTACGCCGGAGCAGCGTTCGGCCCTGCACCTGCTGGTGTACCAGCTGCTACAACAGTTCCGGAACGCCCGTGTATGCGGCCACCGCGACCTCAGTCCCGATTTGGACGGAGATGGGACGGTGGAGCCGTGGGAGTGGGTGAAGCAGTGTCCGTGCTTCGAGGTAAGTAAAGAATTTTAAAACAATCATCCTTAAAACATGGAATTATGAAAATAAGCAAAGAAACCTGGAAAGATATCTTGAAAATTGTGGGCACCATCATTGCCACCATAGCCAGTGTGCTGGGCGTGCAGGCGATGCCACTGTAGGAGGCTGAAAAGCAGCAAGGGAATGGGAGAGGCTTGGAAAACAGCTCCCCCATCCCTTATCCCGCAAAACATATTGAATAATTTTTCTAATAACAACGATTTATCATGAAAAGAATATCCTTGTTTTTATTACTGTTCCTTTTACTGAAGGCAACGGTTATGTATTCGCAGGATGGCCATCCTGAAACCAACTTCCGGATTGTTCCGGTATCTCCCAATGCAGCTTCATTGGGAACTTTCGGCATGATACCTACCGACAATTATGTGGGGCAAGCCAATCTGACTATCCCGATCTACGAGATTGACCTTGACGGAAAGAAGTTCCCCATTGCACTATCGTACCATACGGACGGAACACGTGTTGCACAAGAAGCTACTTGGATCGGCCTTGGATGGACCCTCCAGGCAGGAGGGTGCGTCGTCAGACAAGTGCAGGTACGGACGACTTTGCAGCACGTGGGTGCTATAACCTTACTGATGCTCCGTGGCTGACCAATCCCAGATTTGAAGTGACCGACCAGAATTTGGAGAAGTATATGGGTTATTTCAAAGGTGACTATGATGCCGAACCTGATATGTTTTACTTCAATGCAGGCGGACATTCGGGCTCCATGTATTTCGACGTATTGAAGAACAACCGACAACTGAATGCCGTCCCTACCATCCAAACACAAGAAAAAGTGGTAAAGATGGTATACAATACAAGTAACAAAACATGGACCATGACGGACTTGGAAGGATATGTCTATTCCTTCTCGACAAAAGAAATCACATACTATTTCTTAAATACCATTGATTTTTTTCAAACAGATATAACTAGAAGTCATATATTTCCATACTATAACGAACCGCAGATTGTAACAGCCTGGATGCTTGACTCTGTGACATCTCCCAACGGTGGAAAGATTACGTTTAGTTACAAAAAAGAAAGTATTTTTACTCCCATTTCTACTACAGAAGACGTTATATCTTTGTCTAAAATAGTGAATGGCCAATTGTCTTCACAATCTCCGCAGTATTTCACCAATAAGTTCAACTACAATTACTCATACTCCAAGATAGAGCAATGGACATTGTCGGCTATTACTTTTGAAGGGGGTAAAGTAGAATTCGGTACAACTGATCGTGAGGATATAGAGAGTGCGGAAACCGGAAAAAAGGTACAGAAGCTGTCGAGTATCAAGGTGAGTGATACTGCCGGTAACCTTATCAAGACCACCATGCTGGAGTATAAATATCTGCTTAGCGGAATGGCTGCCACTACCAATGGTTATGATGACCGTTTGTTATTGTCGAAGGTATATGATGTGGCTGGTTCGAAGAAGAACAATGTATATACCATGGATTACAATATGGGGAAATTGCCGCCCAAACGCTCTCTGTCTGTAGATGCCTGGGGATTCTACAACGGTGCGTCACCAATGACTGCTTCTTTAAAGATTAGCCCCAGCATTTATTGGTCGGAGTCGATAAAGCCGAGCAGTAAGACGAGCTTGTTTAAAGAAGGTATGGACCGTTCATTCAATGAGGCGTTGTGCAAGATAGGGACGCTGCGCACTATCACCTATCCTACGGGTGGCACAACTACCTTTGAGTATGAAGGACATCGTTTTGAAACTTTGCCTATGATGCCCCCCTTGCGCGAAGGAACCCTTAACCTGGTAGACAACGGTATGCCGCCCGTAGCACCCGGAGCTCCTGTCCTTATGTATATTGGCGAGCTTTTGAAGTGGACGATGCAATCCCAAGATTATCATCCGCAGAAGACATGACGAACCTCATCCCAGTGAACATCTTGCTTCGTCGCTTACTTACACAACACAACTCGAAAAGAAAGAGGGTAATGGTTATAGAACCTTGTTCTCTTCTCCCGATTATGATGTGATGGAGCCCTGGCCTGATGACACTGAAAAGCAACTGGACAGAGGTACGTATCGTGTGACATTGGCAGTGCAGAATGTAAGGTTGGAGTATCCTATCAATATTTCGGTAGAGATAGTAGGCAAAACGAATGCTCCCTTGGATAAGGATTACCTGGGTGCCGGGCTGCGCATCAAGTCCATCACGAATACGGACGGCAACGGTAACCAGAGTTGGCGTAAGTTTGAATATCAGGATGCAAAGCTGATGGTGAAGCCGGTATTCAACGCACCGGTCTATGTAGAACAAATGCAAAGTTGGGCAGGAAACTGGATGAATGCTTACTATGAACTGATTCAATCTGCTCCTTATATCCCTTTGACGAATCTTTCCAGAGGAAACCTTGTGGGATATACGGCGGTCAGTGAATCATATGGCGACATGGATACTCAGGGATATACCACTTACAGATACCATAACGTTCCGGATGAGGTTACTGATATATACCTGGCCGGTATTCCTACGGTGCCTGACTATGAGAACGGTAAACTTTCGTCGGTAGAATATAGGGATAAAAATCATAAACTGCTGAAGAGAGAGGAGTACACCTACTCACCTTCTTCTTCGGAAGAGGTTTGGGCACCGAAAATACGCAACTATTATTTCAATCCGGATTATTCCCATCCTACCCGTACCATGCAGCCTTACAATCTGTGGGCACAATCGTACTATCTCAGCAAGAAAGTGACTACCGACTATCGCGCTGAAGGCAATATAGTGGACGAAGAGAGATATGCCTATACTGATTATGGGGTACTTTCTTCTTTAAAGAGTAACAAGCATGGGGTGGAGAAAGAAAAGCAGTTTAAATATGCAAACAGCTTTACAGATGCCGTTTCCGTCAAGATGAAAGGGAAATATATGGTGGGTATGCCTATAGAACATGTCGAACTCTCTGCCGGCAAAGTGGTGAATGCGTCGAAGACGGAATATAAAGATACGCTTAATATGATATTGCCCAAACGTACGTTGAGATTCAACTCTACTACTCCCAAGACGCTGGCCGATTATGCGGGAGCCTATGTGCAGGATATTTGGTTTGGCAAGTACACTTCGAGAGGCCGGCTGCTGGGTTATATACGCAACAATTTGCCGGTGAGCTTCCTATGGGCCTATAACAATCTTTATCCGGTGGCCAAGATAGAAGGAAAGACGTATGAGGCTGTAGAGAAAATCTCGTCGGCGAGCATCAGCCAACTGCCGGCCAATGCGAATACTGCGTCTATTACAGCTGTCCTGAACACAGTGCGAAACGGGCTTGCCAACGACAATGCTTTGGTTACTACCTATCTCTATCGCCCGCTTGTGGGTGTTACGGAAATTGTAGAACCGAATAAAGAGAAAGCGACCTTTACCTATGATGACTTCAACCGCTTGTTCCAGGTTAAGGAGCATAATGGAAAGGTAGTGAATGAATATCAGTATAATTACAAACCCCAATGAAACGAAAGAACTGTATGAAACGAAAATATATGTTTATGGCGTTGTTGTGTTATGCATTGACAACAGCGGCGCAGGATGCCAGCCATAATTATGTGCGTACCGTAGCATGCTGGATGAAACGGGAGGTAAATATCTGGACAAGGTGGAGTATTTTGATGGCCTGGGACGTCCGTTCCAGACGGTATTGAAGAAGGTGACGGCAAGCAGCAGCAATCTGGTGACGTTGCAGGAGTATGACGTTGCAGGACGTGCCGCGAATTCCTGGCTGCCGATAGTCTCGTCTGCCGAGTATGTGGCGCCTGCTTCTTTCAAGAGCAGTGCGCCCGGCAACTATGGCAACGACTCGCGTCCTTACGGCCAGCCGGTGTACGAGGCTTCTCCGCTGAACCGTACCGTCAAGGAATACGGACCGGGAGCCGCATGGCATGGCGGGCATTCCGTCAATACGGACTATCTGGCCAACAGTACGGCTAACGCGCAGTTGAACTGCATCAACTATAGCGTAAGCAGTGCAGGCGCACTGACGAGCAACGGCAGCTATGCTTCCGGCCAGCTTTCGGTCGTCAAGACCACCGATGAAGACTGAACGTGAGCTACACCTTCACCGACAAGATGGGACATGTTGTATTGTCCCGTCAGATGAAGGGCAGCGAAACGCACGACACTTACTATGTGTATGACGACAAAAGCAATCTTTGTTTCGTGCTCCAGCCTATGTACCAGAGCTCGGCCAATCTCGACCAGTATGCCTTCCAGTACAAATACGACGGACGTAACCGTTGTATCTGGAAGAAGCTTCCCGGTGCGGGATATATGGAAATGGTGTATGACAATGCCGACCGTCTGGTATTCTCGCAGGACGGCAACCAGCGTGCCCTTACATCCGGTAACTGGACGTACTACAAGTACGACGGCTTGAACCGTCTGACGGAGCAAGGTGTATGCACCAACAAAGTGACTACTTCGGGCACCACTGTGCACATCAGGAATTACTATGACAACTACGCTTTCCGTGCGCAAGCAGGTTTCAATAACAGCAATTTCCCTGATGATGCTTCGGGCAACGGGAAAGGGGCACTGACGGCAAGTGTGGCAACGGTACTCGGTAGCAGCAACAAGATTTATACGGCACACTACTACGACATCAAGGGACGTGTGGTGAAGACTGTGCAAAGTAATCCTTTGGGTGGTTATGATGTAGCAGCTACCGTCTATACTTTTACAAACAAGCCTGCTACAGTGACCCATACCCACACGGCAAGCGGAAAAACAACCCGCACGGAAGTGTATACTTACA
>ENA-OQCK01000413-OQCK01000413.1-human-gut-metagenome-genome-assembly--contig:-NODE-413-length-23883-cov-9.796430_pt1 | contig 23883 bp, 17 predicted proteins | sample MGYA00242498_ERZ504578 | MGnify/ENA primary metagenome ERZ504578 (study PRJEB26092, sample SAMD00036229) | human gut metagenome | host: Homo sapiens | study: EMG produced TPA metagenomics assembly of...
TCCATATTCTTGACCCATATCGCCTCGATAGAGTAAGTTCCTTCTTCCAACCCTGAAGGAATGTCTACATAAAGCGTGCCTTTGTCCGCTTTCGCTTGAAGTAGATATTTCTCCCGGTTGCCTAATAGAAAAACCTTTACATTAGATCGGGAGAAATCCTCTTTCACCGGGCTTATCCCCTTGTAAATAGTCCACTCTACCCGAATTAACCTGTCCTTGAATATGTATACCATGATTCTATAGTCTTGTTATTGATTGGAGTTGGCCCCGGATGGATTGACACCCATAAGAACCAACGCTTGATTAAACATACTGTCCGCATGCTGATCCCTGTAAGTAAGCAACGTGAGGCCGGATATATAATAGATCAGCGCCTTTTTCAGCTTGGGGCTTACCTCCAAGCTATCCGTTATATCCTCGTCCGTTATGATCCCGATCTCGAACGTGTCGGATTTATCCTTCGCCTTATATAGCTCCAATGTCTTACCCGGCTCATGGTCAACGCCAGTTAGGTCTTTCCCATGTCCCCGTTGCGTATGGATCCGACAGCGTGGCGTATTCCTTATCGTTCCAATAGATAGGATCTGAAATAAATAAAGGCCATGATGATAGCCTAGCGTAACAAATCCGAGAGTAGTTCTCCGGCAAACTTACATGAGCGACAAGATCGTCCTTTATGGTTCCGTCCGTTATTATCTTGTTCGGTTCCAGCAGGCCCCAGTCCGCGTTACCGTTCACGAAGCGCAACGCCTCCGATATCTTGGACTTGATAATCGTGTCCATTTCCTCGTTATCCTGCGTTCCTAGGAACTCAGCGTCATTAAGCCCGATCTCGTCTATGCAGATCTTGACCTCACTCACTATGTCGCTCACGCTAATATCCATATCATTTCATGTTCGGGAACGAGACACTTAATTTATCCTTTAACTCCTCGAGCATATCATCGTTCTCCACCTTATAGCCCATCTTGGCGAAATAGTCAATAGCGTCATTCACGTTCTTTACGGTCTTGACCTCTTTCACTTGTTTTTCCCGGCCTCTCGAGTTCCTCATGACCGAGACACCAGACACATCATCGTCTTTTAACGTAGAGACGAGCCGGATAGACGTACCAAATCGGCAATCATTCTCGATAGCGTCTTGTACGAAAGGGTTGCTAGTCCGTAGTAAGGCGTTCTTACCATTGATGAAATTACCGCCCTTGAACTCCATGCTGACCCTTGTGCCGCAGTATATAGTACGGAGCATGCAATTATCCTTGCCTACCAACTCATATGTTTTCGTGATCATTCGATTGATTTTATTAGACCCACCGTGCGTTTGCTCCGGTGGGTCTTGTTTGACAATATTACAGTTTACACGTTAATCTCTCCCTTGTATGGTTTCCATGCGGTACCGTCATATACATACAATCCGACGGCGTGCGTATCGTCCGCTACGGTCAAGTAAACCACATCGTCCTTTTTCGGTGTAGATACGGAACTCAGGGAAGCCACGCTGGAAACGACTGTGTCAAGCATAGACAGCTTATATCCGCTCACTGTCACGTCCGGACCGATCAGCATCGAGTTATAACCCGTAAGCATCAAGCAGTCATCCTGAATATAATATTGGGATTTGGCCTCCCGTACCTCACCGCCTTCTCCCTTGGAGTGATCCACGGTAAGAGTTTTTCCTTTCTGGTAGTAATAACGCTTGGCCTCGGACATCGGAAAAGCTACGGCGCATTCCTCATATCCAAGATCGTCAAGGGCATGCTCGACCTTGAAGTTCAACTTTCCGAAAGTGGTCTCGAAAGAGGAGATATCGATACCGATATTCTGTTTCTTGACGAATGAGATATCCTTATGTTTCGTGAAATCGATGTTCAGCAACTTCTCGATGAACTTGGTACCGCAATACACGTCCATCTCGTTCGTGTTCGAGTACTTTCCGAAAAGCATACGGGTGATACCGATAAGATCGGCGAACTCCAATGTCGAACCGATCTGGTAACCCAGCCGTAATTGTCTCAACACGCCTTTCTGGGCATACACGTATTCGGTACCTGTTTTCTTGGAGCCATACTTCACGAACTTCGTACCTACACCGATCAACATCGTGCGTGTACATTTCTTGCGGAAATTAGACAAAGTCCAATCCTTCAAGTCTTGCACGTTCCACTTAGCCTTCTTATTGATACGCTCGAAGAATTCCGTCCACGTAATCGGACATACCTTCTTCTGCAAGTAGGCGATCTCTTTCTTGGGATAAGCGGAATCCGGGGCGATCTCCACCTCACTCTCACTCATGGCCGGTGCCATGATGTGCAATCCGGTACCCGCTTTCAAATCCGGCACATACATGTTTTTTCCTTCATCCAACGGGCCATTAAGAGCGGAAACCATAATACCGTTAGCCTTATCCGCGGATATGACATAGAGGACTAACGGACTACCGTCAGAATTTCCGTTCTCATCATATCCGGTTACGCCGTCTACCAAGACAGTGTTGCACTCGGCAAATAACTTCTCGTCATTCTTATACAAGCTTAGTTTTACCTCAGCGTCCTTTTCCGTGTTGGTCACCGCCGCCTTGGTAACGCAATCCATTATAGCCTCGCCAATATTGTAATGCTCCGGTTCCTTCGTGTTGACATGGACTTGCTTGGCGAGCTTGAGGAAATCCGTGTGCATGGGATATTTGTACGCTTGAAATTTACTGACGTAATCCTCTACCTTGTTCTCGGCCAGATCAGCGTCGGTGACCGCAGATCCGGTAGCCCCTGCCCCTGCTGATCAATACCCTTACCTGCTGCGTCCGGGGTCGCGTTCTCCAACGGCTTGCCATCATTGGGATCCGTATCACTTCCATTCTCCCCGATCTCCACGGCCATAGCCGCTCCACCGGTCAATACCGCCAAGACAAAGAACAAAGCCTTGACCCAAAACATCTTGTCTTTAAATAATTTATTCATCGCAAAAGTATTAATTGTTATTATTCTTATTATAAAAAAGGATTGTTCACGTCTTGCGTAACCGGCTTCTCCTGCCGTGCTCCTTGCCTTCCTCTCGGTCTTTCCTGCTTACCGCTAAGATCCTTTAACTTGTCGGTAACTTTCTTGTTGATCCCTTCCGCAACGCCTTCCTCCCGAGCGGCCTCCACGTCTTGGTTATAATTCATTCCCTTGGCCATCATCTCGAAAATAGACGGGTCCAATTTACCGACGATCAAGTCATCCATGACTTGATACATCTTGCCTATAACCTCCTCCGCTTGATCATCGGAAAGGCCCATCTCCGAGGCTTTCGCCTAATCGCTTCCACGCTAGCCGGCATATTCTCCGACATTTGTTTCTCGATCTCGTCCTGTTTCGCCAGTTTCTCCAAGTAAGCGTTATGAGCGTCGGCCAGCTTTTGCGAATAATCGGGATCATCGGCCAAGCTTTTAAGTCAAGCCCCTTATTCTGTACCATCCACACCACGGGATCGAAATCATCCTGATCCCTAGCGGCTACCATCAACTCGGCGAAAGCTGGACTCTTCGATAGGTTCTCCCGCATTTTCTTAGAGTTTCCCTCATAACCCTCATACTCGTCCATGAACTGGTTGACCGAGCCGTAGTAAGCCTCCTCGTCATCCATGTTAAGATCCGGATTCCGTTTGGCGTATCTCTGTCTGAATCTCTCTTTGTTAGATATATCTGCCATACCTTAATCGATTTTGTTTTAGGCAAAGGAAAATAATAAGGTATATCCGTTTTGTTATTTTGATTATTTTATTTAACCCATGAACCCTAAGAATAATCAAACATGTGAATCTATTTTTTATCTTTGTGATGTTCACCAAAACAAGCGTTCTTTATGGTTAATGGCGTAGATTTCATCCCAGAGCGGGACATGGAGCTTTACGAAGCTTATAGACGTGCTTTGAAGATGAGGGAAGTGAAATCCCACCGAGAGGCGGTAATGAGGCTATATCCTCACATGCCTCTAGGTTCTGGATCTCCACCCTTCAAGCGTATAGGGGAATCCTGCTGATCAGGAAAGGGAAGACCAAGGAAAAGGGTCGATCGATCAGGAACAAGATGATCGATGACATTTATGAGATTTACAAAGAGCTGGAGAAAAAGAGAGAATTCAAGGGAAGCTCCGTTTATTTCATCACCTCTTTCGCGGTCTATCAAACGGCCCCCTGTTTTTACATATCCTATTCACGGGCGTTGGCGATAATACAACGCATCAACCGGGAAAGGAAAAATGGAAGGTAAGCTAAAAAGACTGATTCCTTCATTAATAATCGCCTTGACAAGCGTCATGCTCCAACTCGCAGGTAAACATTTCTATTTCGATACCAATTCCATACCATACGACCATTTCCTTTACACGTTCACCCACGCAAACATCTTTCATTTATCATTAAATCTTATCGCCTTATTCCAGTTTAAGCCTCGTGTGAAAACATGCCTGATCGGTTACGTGTCTTGCGTCTTGGCCTCGTTCGTACCACTAGCCTCATTGCCGGTTCCTACATGCGGCATGTCCGGATTTATCATGGGATGTTACGCCCGCAGATATCACGCCTATAAGCTAAGCCTTTGGAGAATAATATTGAGCAATATCGTCATGGCGTTTATCCCCTTATTCAACTGGAGGATACACTTGCTGTCATTCCTAATAGCCTATATCATCTATGGAGTCATACAGAAAATTAGCGTTCACGGAAGAGGTTGAGTCTATATTGGCCGAGAATAACAAGAGGCTGAAAAATATATTCGGCACGCACGACCAATTCACGGGGCGTGGAATGGAGGGGCATAGCCATAGGGTTGTCATAGATGATTACCCCATAAGGGTGCAGTGGCTTACCGAGGAGGTTTTCAAGAACGATCTGTATCAAGATGTTCTGAAAGCTGGTTCCATAAAGGACTACACGATAAGGTTCAACGAGCTGTACCCGGATTCAGATGGGATAAATGAGGAGGATGTGGCCAACATGCTATTTTGGGCTCGTTGTTCGAGAGACCCGTCCTTCGCCTTTTTCTCGTTATTTAAGATCAAGTCGAAAGAGGCGGGAGAAATGATCCCCTTCGAGCTTAATTACGCCCAACGTTACGTGCTATCCGTTCTGGAGGAAATGAGGCATAAAGGAGTCCCGATCCGTATAATATTATTGAAAGCCCGGCAATGGGGAGGTTCCACCTTGGTACAGCTTTATATGGCGTGGATACAGCTATTCGTCATGGAAGGATGGTATTCCGTAATTATAGCCCAGACGAAAGATACCGCCAAACGTATCAAGGCCATGTATAAAAAGGTTCTCGATAATATCCCGGGATTTATATATGGTGTTGACAAGCTACAATTCGCCCCTTACGAGCATTCGGCGTCCGACTCCATAATCACCGACCAGTCCGGGAACAAGGTACGTGATAACGTGATAACCGTGGCATCTTATGAGAATTTCGAGTCAACACGTGGTATGGACTATGCCATGGCCCACTTCTCGGAGGTAGCTACTGGAAAACAACGGACGGCAAATCGGCGGAGCAGGTTATAACAAACATAGACTCGAATATATTGGAGAGACCGTTGACCATGGAGATCTCCGAGTCTACAGCTAATGGCATGGCCGGTTATTTCTATGATGAGTACCAAATGGCCAAGGAGGGCACTTCATCCCGTAAGGCGCTATTCATACCGTTCTTCTTTATCGAGAACGACATGATAAGATTCAAGGACAAGAAAGAGACCCGGCTTTTCATACTGGATCTATTAGAGGGAAGGGATGTCACGACCTCCCCTAATGACAATAGCGAGCCGGGACAGTATCTATGGTCTCTATGGGAAAAAGGAGCTACGCTGGAGCACATCAAATGGTATATCAAGAAAAGGGCCTCGTTCCATGATCACGCCTCGATGGCATCCGAGGCACCATCCGATGATGTCGAGTGTTTCAAGTATTCCGGTAATCTCGTGTTCAATATCTACACGATCGAGGTGATGCGGGAAAGATACGTATCACCCCCAGAGTTCATTGGCGACATATCCCAATCAGAGAAGACCAAGAGGATAATTCTCACCAAGAATCCGAACGGCCTGTTGAGAATCTGGAAGAGGCCCGATGATACAAGGACATCCAACGAGTATCTTGTCATCGTCGATGTCGGTGGACGTAGCAAGAACTCAGACCCCTCATGTATAACAGTGATAAACAGATGGAATTTACGATTCAGTGGAGGAAAGCCGGAGGTGGTAGCCAGATGGCATGGCCATATACGATACGATTGGCTCGCCTACAAAGCCGTCAAGATCGCCAGATACTACAAGAACGCCCTTCTCGCCTTCGAGAGCAATACGTTTGATAAGAAAAAATCAGAGGCATCCGAGTTCGTGGAGGAAGGCGATCATATTCGTGGCATACTGAAAAAGATAGAGGATATCTACCCCAATCTTTACATGCGAGCGGCGACGGATCCCGAGGACATAAGGAACGGCATATACAAGAAGATAGGCTTCCAGACCAACAAAAAGACCAAGCAGGACATGGTAGATAATTTCATAGTGGCGTTCGAGGACGATATGTTCATAGACCCGGATGAGCGCATGTATAAGGAGGCATCCAAATACGAGCAACGTCCGGACGGTAGTTACGGGAATATTCCGGTCGTGGCAATCACGACGATATATTGATGACAGACATGATAGGAGCGCTCATATCAGAGGATATGCCTAAGCCTTCTATAATCAAAGAAGAATCAACGGGATATCTCGATTCATATCCAAAAAATGAGTCGAGTTTATAGCGTGCGCATGAACGTTTCCCCTGTAAAAATCAATATTAGATAAATAAAATACGACTTATTTTTTACTAATATAAAATAAAGAGAGTATATTCGCGTAGTCACTGATTAGAATATAAGACGTGACACACATTGTGGCGTTAAAGATATCGTCTCCTATAAAGACCTAAATTCCCCAAATTTATAAACATAACAGGGAGCCGATAGCAACAATACGCCCACGTTATTTGTATATATAATCTATATATAAGACGTGGGCCGTTGCTTACTACCTGTTATGTTGGCGTGGGGACGCCGGGTCTTGGTAGTTGCGACGGCGCCACGTTTTTTTATGCGTATATGGTATGTTATATATTTATAACCCCTTATGGCTCTCATCCGTGATGGACCGGAGTCATTACTTAAAGATATTACACTAGGTTGTATTCATAAAATAATTTTATCAATGTCATACCGCTCTTTCGTGAGAACCAGAGGTATATTTATGTCAAGGGGATAGCTTTGGAGGATGGGGGCACACTCCTTTCCTTATGGCATAAAATATAGTTTGAATAAATATTTCCCGCTTCCCTTGGGGTGGTATTGGGAAGTATTTTAAGACGGATATACCCACCGTTGCTATTCCGGGAGGATCGGCAATGATGATTAAGTATGTCTTTGTTTAGATATGGATTTAGATATTACAAACGCTCTCGTTCGTGAGGATAGGACCGTTTAAGGTTGTCTGAAAACCATTCATATAGATTATAGTTAAATAATAAAAACTCCCTTGTCCGTGAGGATTTGGGGAGTTTTTTATTTTTTACTATTCCTCGGGATAAAACTAAAATAAAATATGCCGTAAAACATGCCTCCTGCGGGATAACGGATGTGAAGATTGGGTAATTTTGCAAAAAAATATAAATACATAAAACATGAGCGAGGAAACATACAGAATATTCAAGGTGATCTTTATGTTCATAATACTTTCATTAATATCATGCAATAAAGATATTAGGTATGTATACGAGAATGAGGAAACTGGAAACTATTGTATTGACGGATCTTGCAAAAGACTGAAAAATGACAGAGCCATTACGCATGATATAAATTCATTTACATATGATATTACAAAAGATCTATGTCCTTTATGTGTAAGAGACAAGGATAGAGATTATATAAAATCAATTATTAATTTGAATATAAAAAACAGAAAAGAGATAATATATAAAAACAGAAAAGCTCTTTACAAGAGCTTAATAAAAGATGGGCATATAAATACAAACAAATATGATTTTGATGGGTTTGTAGAAGAATTAAAAAAATATAGATCAAGACGTGATTTGTATGATAATATGAAAGAGGACGGGTATCAAGATCTAGGAGATTGGGATGAATTTAATAAGAAATTAGGATTTTAGTCACTAGATTTAAATATTAGGCGGGTGAAACCAACGCCACCCGCCACTTTACCTATTCACCATTAGCTATCTCATTCATCATAGCTTTCAAATCGTATAACTCCATTTCCAATCTTTCATCATCTACCTTCTTCAAATACTCACCCATTGATTGATACAATTTGTTAAGATTATTAAACTCTACATATCCACGATATTCATCGCTCATCATAAGATCATTCAATTTTTTCTGATACTCTGCTATATCAAAACTATCGTTCTGTGGATTAGACAATTCTTTACGATATCCTCTCAATCTTTGTCCGATCTTATCCATTTCCTCCAAATTCTCATAATAAGCGTTATCTATGGCTTTCTTTTTCGTCCGCTCATCACCACTCTTTATAAGACGGTTCCCGACAGGGATATTCCTCCAGTCAAAATCACGACTACCCCAAGCGGTTTCAGCGGATTTGACCATCTGGGAACGTGTAGCCTCAATACCTCCGAAATAGCCGTCCAATATATGTTCTATAATGGCTGGGTTTAGGTTAACGGTACCCGTAGTGTATTTATCTCCTCCGGTCAGTTCATTGGCATATTTAGTCATTACCAATATAGCGGGATCCACGCTCTTAAAAGCCTTTGTCCATTCCGGCATACCCTTGTTGAAGTCGTTATCCTTATATAAAGGCAAACCTGTCCAATCCTTGTTATCTCCGGCCTCAATCAATGGCTTTACCGAGCTTGGGACGAAAGCGGAGAATCCTCCACCTCCCTCCATCATGTCCAAAGGAAGAACCTGTGACATTTGCTCCGCTATCTTCATGGCCATCTTTTTATCGGTATACTTCTCCTTTCCGGAAACTATTCCAGAGGACATTTCTCCTAGTCCATATATAGCCCTTAACTCTATGGGCATAGGAATTGTAATCCAATTTCCTCCACCGTTACGGAAACAGATATTATTACGTCTCACGTATTCCGGAAGATCGTAGTAATCATCATCTTCATCATCTCCAAAAGCGGTAGCATCATAGGCATGATAGTGCCAAGTAAATAGAAAGAGGACGCTAACCCCAAGAATTTCTTGGGATTATCCTTGGCCAGCCTTCCGAAATTATACATACCTTGTACACCAGCGTTCCAAAATACATACATGGATCTTGACAATCCGGACGTGAAAGCGCTAGCGTTACCTATCTTGGTCTGCCCCTCAGTATTCAAGAATTTCGAACCCGCCCCTTTCTTATTGAAGTTTACGGATATCTCCTTAGCGTCATAAATGGATTTATCCATGCTTCGCCCCATTTCCCTAGAAGTAAGGAACGCGGCGAACCTAGCGCAATTCTCGACGCTCTTATTGAACAAGTCCATCCATTCACCTAGTATTTTCAAAGCCTTTCCGATAGATACCTTTTGCTTGGAGTATTGAAGTTCTTTTTGGATCGCCTTTTTCTTGGCTTCCACGTCTCTCAAATTGGTGTATCCGGTCTCTCCTCCTCTCATTACAAAATCATGATATGCCTTATTCAAGGGATCGCTCATATCCAACGTACCGTTCTCATACCCCTTGACCAGACGATACATATTGATCGGGTTTACCATAGCGAAATTCTTATTGAACTTCCAAGCGTAAACAGGACTTTCCTTGACCCATACGGTAGTATTCGAATAAAGCGCGTCACGAAGGAAGTTACTTACCATGAAATTAGGGTTACGTGTCGTAAAGTTAGCCGCCAAGTTTCGATTCAGCCATCCAGCGTATCTCTCCAAGGTACCGAACCATCCTTTCGTATTATCCGGGTTTGTAAGCCCGTTCAACGCTTGAGCGGCCCTTGGGTTCCCGTTTATGGTAAGCACGTATTCTTTGCCGGCTCTCTTTACGATCACTTGATGCTCCTTCAAGTCCTTTGGCAATATCTTGTAAGGTATCCCTATAGCATCCCTTGAACGCCTAACATTAGATCCTTTTTCATTGGATAGCTCCTCCATGCGTTTGTTGAAAGATTCCACGATAGACTCCACCTGTTCCGGATTGGCGTTAGATGGTATATCCGGGAAAACGGCGATCCACTCACCGGAAGTCTCGTCAAGACGAACCCACATTTCGCTTACGCTCACGAGATCCGTCTTATGGTTTTGCACCATTGTCAAAAACTTTTGCTTCATCAAGTTCCTATTCCCTTGCATGATTCCGCTCTCTGCCATATTAGCGATCGTCGCTATAGGATCGTCAGCCTTGCTCTTTCGCCCAACGACATCTTTATAGGGGCGTTGAACGTCTGGCTTTCGGATGTAAGATAAGCGTAAACCTCATCTGCCGTAGTCTCCTCCCATCCACGCAAAGGCACATAGAACTGATACATATCGCTGATCGAATCAAACGTATTTTGGCTCATAAGCCCGCTATCCCGTTGCTTTGCCAATATAGCGTCAGTGGCTCTTTTGACAGAGGCCGATAATTCCGATGTATCATATCTTGACTCGTAATCCAATACGTATCTCCTTGCGGAATCCGGATCATACCCCGTATTATCCTCGTTAGGATACATGGACGTGAATCCGCTGAAATCATCAGAAAGATTAGCTCCGTATTCCTCGGCAAGCCTATCCATTTCTGATTGCTGCTCTTCCCAAGACCTACCGTTCTCACGTATCTCATTCCTTCTCCCGATATACTCGTCAAGCAGGGATTTATATGTTTCCGAGTTTTGTGACAACACTCGTTTAACGGCCATTTCCCTGTTACGCTCAATACCATGCTTGGTTATAAGGTAATCCCTTATCTCATCAATGGATGATCCCATCTTTTCCAAACGTGAGATCGCTTTTAAGATAGGCTCGAAAGCCGCTTTCCTATAAGCGTTGAACTCCGCTTCATTAACAGAGGAAAGGGCATTCTCGGCCATATAAGCGTTCTCATAATCCAATATACGACTCCTCGTTGCCTTTGCCACGGCATCCTGCAATGTTTTAAGCCCTAGCATAGAATCCTGAAACGCCTCCTGAATTGATAGGACGATGTAGATAGGGTACGCTCATATTGATCTTTGGCGGAACCTACCTGTTTCTCTACTACTTGGATATCATTATCAGCGAACAATACCGACTCATTCCGCGCGTTCTCCCTAAAACGGATTGTTTTCTCGGCGAAAGAGAAATCATCCGTCTTTTCCCTTACGCTTTCTCCAACGCCTCTACCCTTGTTTTCAGATCCTGCACGTCCGATGACAGTCCGATCACCGCCGATTCCATCCCGGACACTTCCGTTCCTATCGCCCGTATCTCCTCCGTCAAGTTGGTCTCCATAGTTGTCAACTTGGCCGTCAGTCTCTTTTCCATTTCGGTCAGTTGCGTTTTTAATTCCGTCAATAGCGTTTTCAACTCCCCTTGGTTTGTCGATATGGTCTCGTTCACTTTCGTTTCCGTTCTCATCAACGCCATCGATTGTCTCGAGTTCCCTTCCAGTACCTTTTGTTTCAGAAGGTTGTTTTCCTTTTTCAGGTTCAATATCTCTTGCGATTGATCCATTTTCGTTCAAATTTATATTGTTAAGACTTAATCTATTTCTCATCACGATATCCTCGGCCACATCCATCAAGTTTCCTTGCTCCAAGTTCTTATAGCTTCTCCAGAGGATATAACGAAGGTCATTATCCGATAACTTGAAATCAAGGCTAATACCGGCCTTTCTCAACATATCAAGAAAAGAGTCCTTGATCTTTTCCCATAACGAACGCTCGGCCTTGTTATCGAAACCACGTTCCGCTAATTCAGCGATGTATTCCTCTGTAGCCTCACGCAAGTTAAGAGGATTGCCTTTAGTCCGGTCAATGATATTTTTCCGGATATCCTCGTTGGCGTTCCGATACACGTTATCAAGGAAAGTATCGAAATCATCCCCGAATAGCTCACGTAACCCATGATGCCCTACCACCTCATGGAGGAAAATCCTTTGAGCGTCACCTACGGACGTGGAATTAGGTGATACTATGACTATCTCCCCGGTAGAAGTATCATACCAGCCTTTGGAATCTCTCTTACGGGCCAACATATTCTCATCCGTATCGGTTATATCGTCACGTCATGGATTACCCTGACAGGGGTATTAAGCTTGTTTGACCAATCGCTGATTGAGGATTCAATAGAACTTACATTATCCTGATTATTAGTTGTATCTACTCCCATGAATCGAAATCGAGTCTCTCCTTCCTCTTTTACCAACGTACCATCAACGTCAAGAGTTGATTCTAACTGAATATCCTCAGCTTTAGCTTTTTCAACTAATTGTCTCTGCAGATCATTAACCTCTGCCTGAGCCGCATTAAGTTCATCCTCTTTTCCCCACGGTTTCTTAACGGCTTCCTCTAATCCCGCTATCTTGTTTTCCTCTGCCTTTATTTTAGTGGCTATATCTGAGACGGATTTAGCGGGAATCCCCAACTGCCTGTCAATGCTAGCCATCAACCCCTGCCGCCGCTAAAATCACGATTCTCAACCAGTTTTTCCTTTCCTAAATATAAACTATAGACCATCATTCCTTCATTGAAATGCACGATTGCCTCGCCTTTTCCTCCATTGAGACTGATTTTCAGAGGAGGGGTGTTTCTGTCAAGCGTATATCTATCATAGTAATCATCAATAATGGGCGTAAGCTCATTCGATATACCATCGCTGAAAGTATTGCCTTTAACAGTCACGGACTCAACCCCATCAGGGAAGTTCTCTTTTACGATATTGGCGTTCCTTTCCATGATATCCTTCCGGCTGTTGTATTCTTGTATCCTAAGTTTGGAATTAGATATAGAGTCACGCATGGAAGACTTACTGTTAAGATCGCTCCTCTTGGAGTTTTGCAGTTTCTTTAACTTGTTCTGTGCCACAAACAGTAGTTGGGCGGTCTTATCTCCGGATAACGTCGCCGCCATCTCACTAAAGGTCATTCCAGACGGATCACTATCGTCTTGCTCCTCCATGACACGAGACGATATATCGCCTTTCATCATTTGGTTGATGAAGTTTTGTTTTATACGAAGCCTGTCATAGGCGGTAGCGTCAAGGGTACCTTTAACGCCATATGTGACGATGTTCACCGGTTTATCCCATGTGGCGTATAAGTTTCCTTGTCGTAAGATACGACCGTTGCGTTGCTCAAAATCCATAGGCCGGATTGGAGCGTCAATATGATGCAGGGCGAATAGACGATCTTGCACGTTGACACCCACTCCCATTTTCTCAGTGCTTCCAATAAGAATGCGCACATCCCCATTACGGACCTTATCGAACAAGGCGTTTCTCCTTTCTCCCTCATAATTGCCAACGATAGCTATCTGATTAGACGGAATACCTCCCTTGGTAAGCTTTTCCTTTATATCGTTGTACAAATTAAACTGAGGAACAGATAAATCGACATCGAATAAATCCATTTTTGGAGTCTCAGAAGGGGATTGATAACTATCGCAGAATATAAGTTGCGTGCCTTTGTCCTTATCGCTCTCCTTATATAATCTCAACACGTTATCGACCACCTTGTTTGTCTTGCTATCAGGATTGTCGGGAAATGTAGGATTAAGCAAGCGAAGGTCAATCGCAGCCTGTTTAGCCTTGCTGAACACGACCAAGGGTAGCGCGCTCTTATCCTTCTTCTCTTTTCCTGTCAATTTGTTATAATCCTCTAATTCCTTGATAAGGGTTTGCATGACATCCTCCAAGTCCTCGTTCTTCTCGACAATGACATTGGTCATCTTATTGTCTTTCAACTTAGGGATATTCTTGTCTTCCTTGAACTCCTTGACATCCTCTGTCAAGACAACGTCCGTATGGCTCCTGAACGCCTTTATAAGCTCCGGGACATTCGTATAGCTCTTGAACCTCTCGGCTATCTTAAAGTTACCGGTAGCGGTAAACTCCAATGAGGGCTCAACCGTTCCAAAAGTGGTAGCGAACTCGTCAAAGCTATTGATATTATACGCGTCTAGGATATCGGGTGCCACGAAATTCATCATAGTCCAGACCTCTGCCATTGTATTAGTGATAGGGGTACCGGTTGCCAGAACCACGTTTCGACCACCATTATTCTCAGATATCCATTGGGCTTTTAGCAACATACTATTAGCCCTTTGTGACGCGCTCGTATCGATACCTTTAACGTTCGACATCTTGCTTGGAAACCCGATCTTCTTATAATTATGCGCCTCGTCAATAAACAAAGCGTCAACACCCATTTGCTCAAACGTCATGACGTTATCAGTCCGCCTGTCAAGAATACGCTCCGTCTTGGCCGTGATAGTCTCCGCTGTCTTTGCCTTGCCCTTTACGTTTTTCCCTTTCTTTATACCTTCCAGAGAATCACGCATACTCTTGGCCTCCCTTTTCAATCTCTCCTGTAAAGCCTTGTCTTCTATGCGATCGATAGCCTCCTCAAAATCATCTATACGCTTTTGGATATATGCCTTTTTCCTTTCCTCGCTATCCGGGATAAACGCCATGAATGACTGTGGGACAACGATAGCGTCAAAATCTCCGGTAGCTATAAGATTGAACAGCCTTGTCCTATTATCGGCGTTACGCTCCTCCTTTGTCGGAGATAGAATCTTAGCGGAAGGATACAGTTTATAAAAGTCACGGACGAAATCCTCTAGGGTAGCGTTTTGGACAACGATCATGGGTTTCTTCGCTATACCTAGCCTTCTCATTTCCATAGCGGACGTAATCATGGTAAAGGTCTTACCCGTACCGACTTGGTGAGCGAGTAACGTGCTCTCGGATAGACAACGTTGCACCGCCTTGCTCTGGTGATCCCTAAGTGTTATATTCTTATTAGCGTTAGGATAATGCTCAAAAACCGGTTTGTCATACTTTTTTAGTACATAGTTGTTATATTTATCATTATACACGTCCTCAATACGACCATGAAACATCGTTTTAGAATCAATATACTCCACGAACTTATCGGACATGTCGGATATTTTCTCGGCAACGGCCTGTGTCTCCTGCTCGTTTACGACCCTTCTCGTTTTCTGCTTACCGTCCTCATAATATTTAATCTCGTCATAAACCTTGGGTTTACGTTGGTTAAGAGCGGCCTTGAACACGTCTATAGCGTCCATTCTCTCAGTCTTGAATTGACCGGCTTTAGCGTAATCGGTTATGAACGCCCTCTTATCAAGAATATACTCACCGATCTCCGGAATAAAATTAGCGTTAGCGTAAGATATACCCAGTACATTATCAGCGAAATTATTTATAAACTCAGACGGGATCCATGTAGTCCCCAGTCGATAACTTATCTCACCATAGGGTATACGTTCTGGCTGTACGGCTTCCAAGTCATCCACGTTTTTTTGAAACTCCGGATGATCTTCCAAGCCGCCCTAGCCTCGACCAACTTATCTTTTACGTTTCCAGAGAGATATTCGCTCTTATCTATTATATTGCCGGTAACAGGATCCCTATAAGCAATTCCCTTCTCTAGTATCTCGTTTGTCACGTTCTCCTCATCCATACCCGTTATCTCCGAGATATAAGGTATATCAATATTACCTTTATATGACTTGCTTATATTGACGGCATCCAAGACATTATCCGCTTTTGTCGGCAGCTCGAATGGATAACTTACACGCTTATTCAAGATACCATCTGCTTTCGAGACTTCCCATACCATGGATTTTCCGGTCGTGGAAGGTACCCTTCTAACGGTCTCCAAAGAGAAGGGTAATCCATGCTCAACATCCTCGGCGAAAATATCGTCCAAAGCCTTGTTCCTGTTAAGTGTCCCATATTTGGACACGAAAGCATCATATACTTTGTTTAGCCTTTTCCTCGCGGGCTCGGGGTCCACACCCTTTGTTTGCTCATCATGGATAAGATCGTATAGATTTTTCTTTATATCATTGTAATCATTTACCGCATCCGCTATTTTCCGGGTCTTACCATTATGAACGAACGTAGGATTTGCCTTAATCGGTTTTAACGAGTCCCCATCTAAAACAAAGACATTGCCATTCTGGACGGTAATAGTACCATCTTTCAAAGTGGAGTCACCCACAACCTCCGGCCCTTTAGTCTCTACAACACCTGATAGGATATTCTTTGGTAAGTTATCAATAGCATTAAATAGTTCCTTGCTTAAATCGGCCCCGGGTTTGGCTTTCAATGTCTGGGACGCTCCACTATATAGACCTCCGCTACCAGCGTCATAAGCGGTCATCATATCACCTAACATCATATCGGGATGATTGGAGAAATACTCGTTCACCATGATAGGCTTGCTCCTTTTATCCCCGTCCTCCATATAAGTTCCTTCACCTATTTGCGTTGTAGTAGTGAACCCTATCCCATTCGAAGGTTCCCCATACTTCTTTTACGGAATATAACGATGTCGGCCGTAACACTCGTGCCGGCCCCTTTCTGGAAAGCGTCATTAGGCAATCGAATAGCTCCGACCAGATCATAACCGTTTCCACTCACGTACTCACGGAACTTACTATCGGCCCCATCCATCGTAGCCGAGGACGTGACGAATACGCCGAGACCACCTTCTTTCAATTCCAGAAGCCCCTTTAGGATAAAATAATTATGGAGATTATAAGAGGAACCAAGTTTCTTCCTGAATTGCTTATCTAAAACCTTATCATATGGAGCGTTTTTCCCGAATGGGACGTTGGTGATAACTAAGTCTTTCGAGTTTGGAGAAAACGCTTTCTCATATCCCTGTACCTTTATATTAGCGTCAGGATATAAGGCCTTTGCCATACGACCGGACAAACTATCTATCTCGAACCCGCTTATACTTGAGTTTTCAGATATAGACCTAGGCATCATACCGATTATGTTACCTATACCCATGGCGGGTTCACTGATATTGCCGCCCTTGAATCCAAGTTTCTCCGTTATTCCCCATAAGCTTTCCACGACCTCGGACGGGGTATAATGAGAGGTTGTCGTGGAACGGACGGCACTGTCGAACTCTTCTTTACTTAATAAGGATTTTAGTTTCTCGTAATAACGTAGATACTTATCATTCCAATTTCGATCCTTAGTCCAATTGTTGTCACGTGCGTTGTATTTGCCTTCGTTCAAGGCTTCGGCCAAACCTCCCCATCCAACGTACCTTGACATCTTGGCTTGTTGTTCCGGGGTAGGTTTTCCTTGGCCGTCCTCTACGTCTTTCAGCGTTTCTATCGCCTCAATATTGGCTTTTAACTTGGATATATCACCGGAAGGAAGCTCAATCCCTTTCTCCGGGAAGCTGAAATTGTTTTGATTTCTTACAACAGGCCGCTTGTCGCTGTCGCTGATAGGTATTCCTCGGCCTCGCTCCGTGTCAAGCACATCACTTCCATGCACGCCTCCACGGTCTCCTCTGCGTTCAGATCCTCGATCCTCTTCCCGTGCTTTTCTTCCCACGCCTTGATCCGCTCTTGAATTTCCTTGCTCATTGTCTTTAATATTATTAGGAGTGAATAAATCGTTACCATACAAAGGTAATGGTTTGTCTTTGTTGTCCGTTTGCTTTTCCGGCTATTTTTATTTTTTTCTTCGCGGCACTCGCTTGTCCGGCAATCTCAGTCTCTCTAACCACGGTCTCGGCGGCATCCATTATATCCGGGACTGGCTTATCAAAATTAGCTACATCAAACGAACGGACATCCTCATAAGTGGTCATATCCTTATCCCATCCGTTCTCTCCTACTTCCGGTAAATCCCTCGCTCCATTGTAGAATGATTTAAGATACGGTCGTATAGCGTCACCTAGATCATCGATCATAGCCTTTGAGTAATCAGAGAACTTACGCAAGCCTTTCTCTATATGATAAACTGCCATTTCAGTACCTATCGCCAGTATCTCAGGATCAATACCCATATTCATTTGACCGCTGAGTTTTGCCCGCATTCGTTTTTTAAGTTCCTCATAACGCTCTTCGGAAACAAGTTTGTTCCCGTTAGTTTTTTTCGCTACAGGTTCTTTTTTATATACATTAAGTCCCGGATTTCCTACAACTATATGACCTCCACTGGACTCAACGATATCCCGTAATGATAAGTTAGGTTTTCTTTGGTCATTTTATAGTCTGAAAACGGTTTGGTCTTCCGGATTGAAGAATCAATCCATTTCTTGAACTCATCCAACGCTACCCCGGTAATGTTGCCTAAACCTTGCCAACCTTCCTCATAGTTTGACAAGTAAGCGGACCTAGCGTCTTCCAAGGAAGAGAATCCCATCATAACCTTATGCTCATCGAATGAGCCATCAGTATTCACCTGATCCACGACATACACCATGTCACTATTCATATCCGGACCTAGGAATACGTCTATATGATCACCATCCACACTTTCAGTACCTCGAATGTAACCGTAAGTGTTGTTCATGGTAACAGACCACTCTTTTCCATTAGCGTCCTTACCGGAACGGACGGAACCGGCGGGCTGCTCTATGGTGACATCGAAACCGTTTATCTTTATATGGCCTTTCTTGTAATTGCCGGCCTCTTTCTGCGCCTCTGTTGGATTGGTATCAACCTTTAGCTCCTCTTCGTGCAATCTCTTAGCCTCAACTATGCGCTCGGCATAGTCCAATGGGGTCTCATTCTCCTTTGGAGAAGGAGCGACAAAAGGAACTAGTCCCCTTGATGAGCCTTCTTGTGTAGCTCCATCCGTGCGATCAATGTCGGGGCCAGCCGATTCTCTTCCCTCAACCTCTCCAGTTCCCCCGGTCTGATCAAGTTGTTCTCTTGGCAGTACCTCGCCGCCTCCCTCGCGTAAGCCATCGCCTCCGCTTTCGTCATTTCCTTCAATGTTTTCATTTTCTATCGGTTTATTTTGCGCTAAGATAGCGTCTATTTCATTTTGTTCGTCAATTATGGCCTGTATTTCATCCACGATTTGCGAATCAAGCTCGCCTCGCTCCTCATCAGTCAATTGTTTCTCCGAGAAATCACGTGCCATGCTTTCCTCATACGCCTCGTATTCTTCCGGGGACATATGATAATTCTCCTCGCACCACTCAGCGTAAGCGTTGTACTCGGCCTGTCTCTCACGCTCAGCGATCGCCTCACGGTTCCTCTTGACATAATCGATCAAGTCTCCACGTGTACGAGCGGAAGACAAGACCTCTATGATAGCGTCCCTTCCGGCGTTCGTATCGTTCTCATCGAAGAAGTTAGTGCCATTCTCCCTATCGGCAAGCTCCAATATCTCACCTGCCCTCTCTATATTAACACCGCCTTTCTCCGGAGAGGCGAACAATCCGAACATTCTTGCAGTCTCATTATTCCCGGCACCGGTCTCTTTCTTGTAACTGTCACGTGTCAATTTGATCGCCCCATTAGCCAGCATCATGGCCGCAAGCTCCTCTCCGCTCATAGGATCACCCATCACGGAGATCTCCTTTGCTATGACATCACCCGGCTTCTTGCTGGCCTCCTTGATATCATCATCAAGATTAGCCCAGAAATCAGCCTCGACCTTGATCGCCTCATATTCTTGTCGGGCTTTTATCAATGCGGCCTCGGCCTTATCCTCTTTTCCGATAGGGGCGTCATCGTATGCCTCTTGCGCCTTTTCCAAGGCATCGGACGCTTTTTTAAGGCTTTCATCGAAAGACTTTCTCGTCACCTCGATCTTCCTTGGCATCTTATCGCCATATTTATCATGGAGGAAATCCAAGGTCATATCCGTACCAGACGATACGAAATCTGGCGTACCATCTTCTCGCATGACCATGGAGGGATTCTCTACATTGCTAGGTTGTGCTATCTGATCAATGGCACCTTCCGTCTCAATCTCACTCGTTGGCTGGTTGATCGCATCTTCCACAGGAGGTGCAGAGGTTATCTCGGCATCAGCACTTGCTACATTATCATTCTCTGGCGACACCACATTAACTTGTTGAGCGTCATATATGGCATCTTGAAGATCAAGAATCTCATTCTCTGTTATAGGCATTGCGGGGAAGAGCCATTCTTGGCTGTCACCTGCCCGGTTTCTCTATCATAAGCCGCAGGTTGAGCGATCCAATCACCGTTCTCATCTTGTCCTTGAAGGATAAACGCATTATCCCCGTTCCATATGATCAACCCCGGCTTTGGTAATTGCGTCTTGGGATTATGATGCATGGTCATGTCAAGCTCGGACTGGCGGGTAGCCAATAATTGATCCTCATAGGTCCGTCTCATATGACCGGCATCTTGCTCTACTATATCGCTCAACCTTTTCACCGAGACCATCCGATCCTGTCCGTTATCGGAAATAACGGCCTTATCTCCCTCGATACTCCTAACGTACACAGGTCTTTCCTCATTTCCCTCGCTAAGCGTAGCTGTGGTAACGATAGACTGACCATCAGGATTCGTGGTAACATAAGGAGTAATATTATTGGCAACGTAAGTTTCAACCTCATTGTCTATTTCCTCGCCTATACGATCCTGCAAACCGGATATCCTGAGATAATCAGCGTAGAAATCCTCGGCTAACGGACGGGCATCCGCATTAACTCCATCAAGAAGACTCATCACTTGGGCCTCGCTAGCTCCATCATCCACATAGCTTTCTATCGTACTAGCCAACCCCGGAACCATTCCAGATAGGGAAAGCCTTGTCTCTTCCATCTTTTTGCTCGCCGTCCGTATATCGCCCGGATCAGTCATATTGCGTCCTTGCTCCTCTGCCTCGGCAAACCTAGACTTAGTTAATAGAGGAGGAGTTTCAACGCCTTGATCTGTTACATTTGAATCGGTGATAGGCTGCTGAGCCTGTTTGCCTTCTATTTTATCCGCTACGTATTGCGCGCCTTTAGCCAACGCTCCGGCCCCGGTGAAATAAGCGCCGCCTCCCATACCATAGACAAAGCTCTGCAATACACCATCGGTCAAATCCCTTTCCGGATCCGCGCCTGTTATCTTATCCGTTATATTCTCCGCTAGCGTGGAAGATACCTCTTCGATACCTTCATTTACAGGCTCGAAAAACATACCGAATTTTTTATAGAACTCTTGCATCTTACCCATTATGCCACGCTTGATAGCCTCTTGCGCCTTTTCCTTTCCTAACGTCTTGAATAAGGTTGACATCCAAGCCTTGGATACGCCAGCTCCCAGCATCTCAGACAAGGATTCTGCCGTACCTGTAAGAATAGCGTTAGATACCTTTGCGAACTCTCCCATGTTTGGGTTATTCTGATCAAGATCATCATATTTCTGGCTAGCCACTATTGATCCTATACCTGCGAGTCCGGCCGCTGGAGCTCCGGCCATTGTTGCGGCCATGGCCCCGATTGACATCGGAAGCGACTCTACGCCTTGCAAGGCTATATCGCCTATGGCACCCATATAATTCCCTTCTTTCCACAGATCGGTGAAATCCTTGCCATTGTATCTGTTTGACCTTGCCCGGGAAAACTCCGCATCAGCCTTAAATCTATCTGAGATATCCTTGAATGCCCCGCCACGTGGGATCAGTCCTCCCGTTGCGGATTCCAGTCCTTTGGACACCTTATCCAATACCCCAAAGATACCGGCACCAAGATCGGCTCCTCCTGCGTTTAGCTTCTGTATAGCGTCTCCAGCCCAAGTATTCATAAAAGAAGAATCCTTCTCATACTCCGTAGGAGGTGGAGGAGTAGCGGTCTCAATCTTTCCTTTTTTTACGCAAGGACTCAAAATTATAATCGGCAGAATTATCCCATGGATTAACATACTCGGATTGATCTGATTTGGGAATATCAACCTCTTGTCTTAGGGATATAGGAGGAGGATTAACACTTGATTGGGAAACATAGTCTGTCTCTTTAATATTCTCGTTATTAATTGGAGCATAGCCTAATTTACTCTCGAATTGGGAGAAATCTCCTAAATCTTGCCATCCATCTTTTTTCAAGGCATCATAAAGCATTTCACGCTTACCCGAGTCTTTCAATTTCCCCTCAAAAGAGGAAAAATCGCCCAAATCAGTATATCCATCGCTTTTTAAAGCGTCATATAATTTTCTGGTATTGTTCACTTCCATAATTTTACCAACCTACATTTTTAGAACTTGAATTATTATCCCAACCTATACTTTTCTTGTTAGTACTAGTAGAAGAACCTCCCGATCCAATTATCTGATCAAACTCATCGTATAATTCCGGGAAATTCTGAATATTACTCATGACAATAGCGGCTTGTTTGGTCTTTTGGTCTCCACCTTCACCAAACTGCACGATATATCCGATATACTCTTTTTCTCTTTTGGATGATCTTCCGCATACTCTAACATCCTCTTATACATATAAGCGATAACCCCATCCTTATCCTTACCGGACAAAGTGAAACGTTTACCGTTTCTGCCGATGATGTCAATAGACTTATCCGTCCCAGAGCCATTAGCTTTAGCGGTACGATATTGCTCAAGATACGGAGATTGGATTGCCTTATACCCAACTCTCTCTCTTTATATGCGGCATCCTGTTTCATCTTCCGCTCCTCCCTGTCATTCTTTATTGCGAATTGAGCGGCACTTTGCGCGATCTTGGCTTTTGCCAAATCATTTTGGGCTTTTCTCGCCTGATCCTGTCTATAAAGCTGCAATGCCCTTTGATAATTATTGATGTCGTTTTGCCTTGCGGCAGATACCCGGCCCCGTATCTTTGCCTGATAGCCTCCAACCTGTCAGAATAGGATTGTAGTTTAGGATCAGCTACGGTGGGTAGTTTCTGCGAAGGTGCCTCTCCCGCGAATGCCAAATTGGAGAAGGAAGACAACACATTGCCTAGATGCCCGATTCCAGTAGCTACGGAAGCGGCCCGTTTTCTTCTCTCCTCCTCCTCTTGACTTATCGGCTTTTGAAAGAGCGTCTCATAAAGCCTTTGGTTCCATTGGTAATCGTTCATTTGAGGCTCGACAACGCTCGCTTGCGGAGCGGTCTCATCCGTATTATCCACGGTTGGAGCTATAGGGTTCTGGCTTCCGGCAACCTCCGGCTCAACCAATGGCGTAGTGGACAATTCCGGCCTTTGAACGACCGGAGTCCTTTTCCTATTATATCTTTCCTCTAATGTCATTGTTGTTTACTTTTGAATATAGACTCGAATAATCCCTTACCCTTGTCAAGATGGGCTTGCGCATCAGCCCCAACGAGGCCCATCCCTGCCTGTAATCCTTGATTAGCCGCTTGCGTGGCGTTTGCCGCCTGTTGATTATAGATAGACAGCCTTTGGTTACTGATATTATTCTTGGTGTTGAGATATTGGGATTCCACGGCATCCTTCCGTGCTGTAGCGTTAGTGGCTATACCACTGGCGGTATCGGATATCACCTCGCCCGCCGCTTTCTTGGCCTGCGCTACGGACTCATCAGTAGCTCCTACGACCGCGGCAGTACCGGAGGCCTTACGATACTGCTCATCCGCTAATTCCCTTGCCTTGGTCAAGGCGGCTTGCGCCTCCGCGCTTTGGGTATAATCCTCGTTATACCTACGGTTAAACCAATCCTCATTCTCCTTTGCCTGTTTATCCAACACGGCGTTCGCTTTTCTAGCCGCCTTCCTTGCCTTTATTCCCCCGGCAATGCCACTCGCCAAGGAACTGGCGGCTCCAACTATCGCTCCGATCATAATCTACTGTTTTCTCGCAAAAGAGATAAATAAAGTGACTCGTGTTTGTTACTTTGATCATTATCTCCCATCGGACACCAAAAAATCAACTATTCTATACTGTTTTCTATCATCTACGAATCATTCGTA
>ENA-OQCK01000414-OQCK01000414.1-human-gut-metagenome-genome-assembly--contig:-NODE-414-length-23840-cov-6.563278_pt1 | contig 23840 bp, 32 predicted proteins | sample MGYA00242498_ERZ504578 | MGnify/ENA primary metagenome ERZ504578 (study PRJEB26092, sample SAMD00036229) | human gut metagenome | host: Homo sapiens | study: EMG produced TPA metagenomics assembly of...
TCTCGATTTATTTTCTCTCGTCGATCTCCGGGCGGTTGGAAATTATCGCTTGGCCCAGCCAACCTCATCCCCTACCCAAGGATACCTCCACGTTTCCATCATTTCTGAAGCGCCGTTCTCTCTCGAATGCGGGTGCAAAAGTAATGCTATAAAACATACAATCCAAATTTATCGGGCATTATTTTTTAGGCTTTTTTTCAAGACTTAACAAGTTATATAATGTACGTACGATAAAACACAATATATAGTATCCTTTTTTCCTAAATCCACTCATACCCCCTCCTATTTAAATAAAATCTGTTTTCTGTTCACCCCATGTTTTTTTAATGAAAGATGTATGAATCCCTTCGTACGATAAAGGATCGCCTGATCAAAATTCAGACAGCTTGCCACCAAGTCCTCCAATAGTCGGTTGCGATCACCGTGTAAATGTCTACTGCCTCTCCCTTCATATGTTGCGAGCTAGGGGCACCTCCCACTAATCGGTTTAACTCTTCGCTTCGATAGCCACTCATGATATACATAGCTGTCGATGATATATACGCAAAGGTTCCAACAACCGCACCGTTAGATTCCGTATCGCCGGTATTACCTCCGAAGGCAACGCATTATTAAGTCCAAGTTCCACCGCCATCGCACTATAAACAAACTCGTCCATACGAAAATGCTCTGTCAATCTCTTCTCATCCTTTCCATCTTAACTCAAATTTTCAATCCTTAATTTTCAATTTATAAGAGTAGTCCACCCCAAACAGCGCGCCGGCAAACGTGCAGATCTCCCCAAATGCGACCAGCACGCTGTTATCTATCTCACCGGAAGGAGCCACCCAAAAACCACAGAACACCAAGTAAGGCCGGCCACGCAAAGCAGCACGGCCATTACCAGTTGCACGTTAAATCTCACTCGGGCTATCACTATCAGAGCCACCAGCCTCCGCAGTGGTACCATCTTGGGAGATCCGTGAGTACTCCAGTGTCTTCTTCGTATCCTTCAACTCACCTCCCGGAGTGAAAATGATACGCGGCGGGCGCAGCATACTCGAATTAAAATCCTTTTTATCTGTTACACCATCACTACTCACCGAGATCCGAAAACTCCCGAAATCGCCGAATTTTACGATACGCCCCTCCTGAAGCTCCATATCCAACACGAAATTAAGGTTATCCAATACCGCCTTCACATCTGCCGACGACACCGTACTACGTGCCGAGATCAACTTACATAGCGTTTTCATACTAGAGGTACCATTCGTTTTCGACACCGCATAAAACTTTTTCTCTGAATCCTTCTCGCCCGGCTTCGACGGACGCAACACCAACTTAAAACCTTGTGCCATATCTTTTAATTTTTATGGTTATATACCCCTTATGGAGCACGACACAAAGGTAAGATGGCCCAGAAGAGACGAACGTCCGTTGTTTTATCCATCAAACAAGTAATATTCAACTAATTAAAAATAAAAAAGCCCCAAAATTCCCCTTTTCAAAGACAACAAAAACTTGCTATTCTTAACTAATATTCAAATCCATATCTCTTTTAAAACTCATCCGTCACCTCCCTCTTTCCGGCGAGCACCAAGACTGCTTCCGCAGAATGCCCCGCCTCTCGTAAATGAGAAGCCAAGCCACGCACCGAGCCCGGATAATCAAACCCCATCAACAGGCAAGAAGCTATTTCCAAGGAGGAAGGGGGAGTCTCACGATCCGTAAACTCCACAAGCTTCACTAGCTCCAACAAGAGTTCCGGACGAAATGGGGAATACAACAAATCACCACGCACCGTATACTTACGTATATAACACCGTTCGCACTCCCGGTCATGCTCCATATACTTCCGGATAAATTTACGGTACGCCCCGGGCATCTTCCTATAATAATCTCCATATCCCAAACTACACACATCCATTTTCCAAGACTCCCGCTCATCCGGCCCCAACGTTACCAAGAACGCGTCAAAATTCTTCACCGTGGCTTATGCCCCAATCTCTCTCTCAAACGCTCATAGATCTTTTTCATCATGCGAACACAGGGGGAATGTTTATCCCTGCGCCGCATATGGCCGGACACCGTACTTACATACGGATTTTCAAATACATATATAAAAACAGAACCGGCCTTCTAAATCCTTTACGGGAAAAGAAGACCGGTACAAAATACGTATCTTATATCGATTCTACAATTTCTCTATCAATGCACTTTACTCATCACAAAACCTATATGGTTCTCTCTCTTTGTTTGTAAATTCCTCTTAGGAGGCTCTTCTTTTTTGACACTACATAAATTAAAGACATAGACTTTCACTTGAAAACAGCGAAAGCCATAAAACATCGAAGATAATAGAATATAATTTTCGCTTCATGAAAATTATACAAAATCTGCCTGTCAGGCTATTTTCCATTCAAATTTACGATACGAGCTTTTTCCCAATTGATCTTTGTCACAGCAGTGTGCACATTTTCCCATTCAAAATCGTTCAACAAACGCAGAAATTTACCATAAGAATGCTTTAAGCCATAATAGGATTTGAATTTCCTCATTAGCGACAAATAGTCGAACCTCGGTTGTTCATGATCAAAGTCACGCATATGGAAATAGGTCATCGCATAATCCGCTTTCCGAAGAAAATGCCGGATCAGCCAGTAAGGGAACAGCCTAAAATAACCACCGCCACAATAAACCATCTCCTTGCCAAGGATAGAAGCGGTATGAATCGGCAATTCCTGAATCCTCACCCCCCGATAATCAATCCGACAAGGCTCAGCCTTGCCAAAAGAAGGGAATCCACCAAAGCTGCGGGTTGTCGGGAATATAGAGCAATCGGTCTCTATCCCATTCTCCGCCAATATCTCAAAAGCCCATTTCGTTTGCTCATCGATAGAGAATGCCGGTGCCCGAAACGACCTCACCTTCTCGCCTATGACATCCTCTATCGAAGCCAAGGCATATTTCAGATCCCGGCTAAAGAATTCCGGAGTCATTTGGTTTACAAACAAATGCTTATCCGTATGGCAAGCGATCTCATGCCCCCGCTCGTGGATTTGCCTAAGCACTTCGGGATAGGTCCGTGCGATCCAGCCCAGACAAAAGAAGGTTGCTCGGATGCCTTTCTCATCCAAGAGATCCAAGACTTTCGGTAAATATAAATTAATCCGTGGAGGATAAGAGAGCCATTTATCTTCCGGGGAATAAATATCAAAATGATACCATTCCTCGACATCAAAAGTTAGTATGTTCATTATGATTTAGATTAGATCGTAATTGGACAAGTTTACATCCCAAGATTCAATATTAAAAAGCAGATCTTTATTCTTTTCATTCAATAAAAATCCAGTGAAATTAAAATGTTTCGGCTCAAATTTCCGGGGAAACTTAATCATTCCATAACCGTAAAAAGGAAGATGACCTACATAAAGAATCAAATCAAAATTCACATTCTCGTTTTGAATAATGTATTTCACTGACTTGCAAAAGTTCCTTGCGGATTTATTAACCACATCCACTAAAAAAACCGTTCGAACCCCTTCATATGTAATTATTTTATACATAAATTGGAAAGAGTCCATCTTGACAATCGAATAATGCCCATCGTTACGTTTATATCGAGTGATATTGTAACTTTCGGCCTCTTTCTCTACACTAAACCCTTTGACTTGTTTATTTGTAAAACAACTAGAAAATGTTACCCAAAACCGACAAAACAACATAGAGAACAAATTCAAAAACGATAGAGATTTCTTGATCCCTCCAATCCGATAAGGAAGACAATATGTATCCAATTTACCAATATCCTCCATCAAACCCAGAGATTTCAATATAGGATAAGAATTATCGTTCGGAAATCCATAAAGCATAGTCGCACCTTCCTCCTTATATCGATTTGTCGCATGAACCATCATATCAAAGAAATTATCAATTCCTCGGCATTGTTTCTTGATCATGGTATCCACATTACAAATAAATAATTGCCTTTCACCATTAACCTTATAGTAACAAGGAATTCCCGAGTTATGCCCGACCACAACCCCGTCATTCAGCATTAAAGAATGGAACGAGTAACCCAAAGGATTGTTTAAATATTGGTTATTGAACTCTTGGATGGTTCGGCTCTTCTCAAAGACCTCATTGAACAATGATATAATCTGCTCTCTTTCAATAGAAGTCAACTCTGTCGTCTTCTTTACAATAAATTCCATTCGTCTATTTACATTTTAAGAGGGTCGCCCCCCAAGAGAATCCTACACCAAAACCGCTATCAAGACATTTCCATGTAATTTATCCTCCTTGATAGCCTCATACAAAGCGATAGGTATAGTAGAAGATACCGTATTTCCTACAGTCTCTAAGAAAATAAAGAATCGCTCCTTATCGATATCCAACAACTTTCTCAAGTAATTAATCATATACTTATTTGCCTGATGAAATACCACCAGATCCACGTTATCCAGAGACAATGAATTTTTAGCCAGCACATCCTCTACCATTATAGGTACCGCATCCGAGGTGAAATCAAAAATCGCCTTACCATCCATAAACAAGTGATCGCTAGAATGCGGGGTATGATTCTCATCAAAAGTCAAGTCACTCAACTTTCCAAAACATCTGGAAGCACCAGTCTTAACAATCAAGCTTTCCGCACCTTGTCCATTCGTACCCAGCGAAAACTCCCCGATTTCCGCTAACCTCCGTAGAGACAAGAGTAGCCGTAGCCCATCCCCAATATCGTACGGTTTCCTTTATCCTTTGGATGAATATATTTGTATATGTCTCAGCAGTCAATAGCAAGATATTTTTAGCTATACCGGACACGACAAATCCTTTTGCGATCGCAAGCCCATACTCATATCCCGAACACCCTAGATTAATATCAAAAGCGCCACACGACGTAGATAACCCCAATCTATTTTGGATTACGCAAGCTGTACTTGGCAGAAAATAATCTGAACTTTGGGTACAGAGCACTACAAAATCAACAATCTTTTTATCTATACTGTATTCCTCGAAAAGTTTCTCCGCTGCTTTAACTGCCATATCTCCCGCAGTCTCTTCTTCAGCCGAGATATGACGCTGAGCGATTCCCACTTTATTCGCCACTTTCTCAACAGACCATTCCGGGAATTCTATCACCAACTCCTCGTTTGTAAGCACTTTCTCCGGCAAATAATAAGATATTGCGTTTATATAGGCTTTCATAAAATCAACATTTAAATCAAAGATCCTTCTCCTCCTCCATTTATTTCCACACAAGATCCAGTCATCCAACTACTAGCCTCCGACAACAAAACACACTCAGATTGGCAATATCTTCCGGTGTCCCATATCGTTTAAGTGGATATTTCAGCTGAGCTTCTTCCAGTACTTCTTTGTCAATACCATTTTTTGAAATCAAATCCGTCCACACCATTGCCGGACAGATGCAATTCACACGGATTAAACGGGGAGCCAGCTCCAAACCCAGCACTTTCGCATAAGAAATAACAGCCCCTTTAGAGGCACTGTAAATAGCATTCCCGACACTTGGATACTTAGACGCCATCGAAGCAATAAAAACAATCGAAGACCCTTTATTAATCCGCTTTTCCTCTATCAATAATTTTTGTAAAAGAATGGGAGCGATCAGATTTGGATTAAAGATCTCACAGATATCCTTTTCCTCTATACTTTTACATGGAACACGACTTCCAACACCGGCATTTTGTACGATTCCATCCAATTTTGGTAACTGTTCCACTAAAGATTCTCGCTGAGTCGCTTCTGTAAGATCCGCAACAACAAGCTGATGACCATCTCCAAACAATAAAGACATTGTCTCATCCAGTCGCTTCTCATTACGAGCCGTAATGATTACTTTCGATCCCATTCTTGAACAAGCGACAGCTATCGCCCGACTATCCCAGAGGAAGCACCTGTAACCAAAACTCGTTTGCCTTCTAATGAAAACGGATTACTTACTGGTAACGACATTATAAAGTTCTTCTATCGTATTTGCGCTTCGTAAATCCAAGACCGTAAGTTTTACGCCATACTTTTTCTCCACCATATTCATAACCGCCAAACCAGTCAAGGAAGACCATTCCTCCAAATCTCTAAACTTTATCTCCGGTTGAAACTCTGATAATTCAGTATCATCAAACTGATTTGCGAAATTTTTGATAAAATCTTTCATCTCGTATTTAATATTTATATGTTCCATCAAGTATTTAACTTATTTTCTAGCAGATATTTGATCCGCTCGTAATCTTTCATCTCAGCGATCTCCTCCGGCTCAAACTCCACATCAAACGCCGACTCCAATTCAACGATCAAGTTCAGATGACGCATCGAATCCCAATTCTCGCAATTAGCCTGTGAGATACCGGTATCCGCTTTCTCCAAACCTAAAGCCGCACAAAGGGCGGACAAAATTCTTTCTTCCATATTTTAATCCTTTATTTTATAACAAGGGTCAATGGCCCTATTTTCTTTTATACTTAAATGATAGCTCTTACTTCCCGAAGCGTCTTGCGCATCAAGGAGAAAGCCTTCCTTGTCATAGAAAGAGGATACTTGAGCATTCTTTGCCGTGGGCAGATAAGATGCCCTCACCTCATGTATACCTCTTTGATTCAAAAGATTTAATATCGCAGACAGAAAAGCATGCTCTATTCCTTTGCCCAAAATCCGGCAACTGAGCAACAACGTGTCAATCTCATAAGCATGGGAAGAGGTTTCAATAGAATAGCTCCTGTTATGCCATTATCGCCAAATTTATCTTTGACAGACAAGCAATAAATCAACCAACCCGCATTCGCAAACCTCCTCAAGTCTGGCTCCGTATATCGACGGGTTGTCAAATTAAATTGATTCGTTTTCTGTGTCATCTGGGCGATTCTTGACATGTTGAATTCATCCAACGGAACTATACACAACTCCATATCCAGACTTCTCAAGTACTCACCGAAGTCCGAGAACCGCGACTGTTCCCTCACACGATCGGCATTGGCCCTATACTGTTCCACCTTCTTTTGGTCCTCATCCGTGACGGAATAAACCTTAAAATACGAATCATTCAACGAGATCAAGAATGCGGGTAGCATATAAGGCTGCCTCGGGAAATCCGGAACCTCCACCATCGGAAGCATCTGCCTCACTAATTCCCGCTCCGTAGGATTATCATCCACGAAGACAAAGCTGTCCAAACCAATATTTAGTTCTTGAGAAAGCTCACAAATATTATCCGCCTTATTCTGCCAATTGATCCGGTAGGCCGATATATATTCACGGGTAAGTTTGATAAAAGGATTCTTTTCCCAAGCCTCCAAAACGTCCCGCTCATTGTTCTTACTGCAAACAGTCAAGATAACGCCTTTCTTTGACAGCTCCACCAATCCCTCTTGAAAGCAGAGAAAGGCCTTGCCCGGATAATCTCCTCCAACCTTTATACCTTGTATTCCGTCCTCCCCCAAGATTCCACCCCAAAGCGTATTATCCAGATCCAAGACCAAGCACTTCTTTCGCTGGAGCCTTATTTCACGCATCTTCTCCCTTAACCATCCGGAAAAATCCGGTGCCAATCTTGGATTGAGACCCATTTGAGAGATAAAATAAAAACGCCAATCAAACAATTGCTCCGAGGTGTAACGACTCGTAAAATCAGAAAAATCCAACACCTTCACATTAGGGTATGTCTTAGACAGTTCTTGAACATGATGATTATACCCTCTATGACCTTATGAACAGACCAATCAGACTCCACCAATCGAAATGGTATCAAGTCAACCAGAGAGACTACGACAAGATCCTTATAAGAAGGCACTTGGGCAAGGAGCAGACCCAACTTGTCCCTAAAGGTAACAATCTCCTCAACGGTCCTCTCCCGCTCGAACTTGAAGGGGACTTGATAAAACCAGATATAATTATCTGCCTCAAGATCGATGAACGAGATATCATCGTACCCGGAGAAACGGACATCCCAACCCGTAAAAAGCTCCACCGTATTATTGCGATATACGAAACTACTCATGGTTAACCTCCTCCAGCAATTCTATCAATCCCATATTTTTATTGTATACAAAACAAACTCGCCTATTATCCAAGGCACATGCTTCTACCGGATTAGACACTATAACAAATCGCATCTTCCTCAATCGCCCCAAAGCATCTTCCATATCCGAGACCTCATAACACAAATGATAAGGAGAAACCCCCACACTCTTCAAAATCCTATTAACCGGGGAAGATGAATCCACTGCCTCTAAAAGTTCAACCATAGGCATGCCAGGCTTTGTTAAGAAGCAAATCCTTATATCCTGCAAAGGATCGAGCACACTAACCGTTGTTGAATATCCGGCATCCATATAGAATTTAGCCGTTGTATCAATGTCAAACACAGCGACACCTATATGATGAAATCTAAACTCTGGCAACATCAATATTCAATCAAAGAAGAAACATGACAATCTTTAAACTCCACATAAGCAGTGCCCCAAGAGAGACCTGCCCCAAATCCACACATAACAGTCTTCTTTTCACCATCCAATTTTCCCTCCAATTCAGAGACAATGGTTAATGGTATCGAGGAGGAACTCGTATTACCAAAACGATCCATGCAATAAGGAACTTTCACCGGATCAAACTTTAACTTCTTCACGAAGAAATCTGTCATGAAGCGATTCGCCTGATGAAAAATCAAATAATCCAAGTCAGGTAATGCTAAAGGAACATTCTCCACTATTCGCTTGATCGACCGAGGCACTACTCGTAATGCGAAATTAAAGACATCCATACCATTCATATAAACCTGATTATCAGACCTCCTATTACCTTCTTCCTTCTCTACGATATCCAAATTCGCTTTCGATACCGAAACTCTACACTGACCGGCAGGGATCATCACGGCCCCGGCACCCGAACCGTCCGACATCAATTCAAAATCGAAGTACCATATTCACCCTTCTCAATCAAAGTAGCGGTACCTGCATCTCCATACAGAGGGGCGTTCACTTTATCATAGGGTGATACTATTTTTGAAAATGTCTCACCAACTAATAATAAAACCCTATTTATTCCATCCATCGAGGCATAGGCGAAAGCCGTTGACAATGCGTAAACGAAACCAGAGCATCCCAAACTCAAATCCAAACAAGCGGTGGTTATTGGTAACCCCAACCTATCTTGCAAAATAGGCGAAGTAGCCGGGATCTTATAATCAGGGGTCTGGCTGAGAAAAAGAAGCATATCAATACTATCACGCTCGATCGCATTATCAGACAACAGTTTTTCTGCCGCTTCAAAACATAAATCCGAAGAGCAGACGCTATCATCCGTAAAACGTTTTTCTTTAATTCCTATTGAGTGAATGGTTTTCTCAATCTCCTCCTTTGGGATTAGATATCCTAAGTCTTTATTATAAACCTTCCTCTTGGGTACACATGCGGCTACCGCACGTATGCCTACGTTTTGATAATTGATCTTTGCCATAATCACAGTAAAGTAAATCCTCCATCAATCACAATACTCGCTCCTGTCACGAAAGAAGAGGCATCAGACAAGAGATAAATAATGCCGTAAGCCACCTCTTCCGGCTTCCCGAAACGTTTCATCGGATACCGAGAAATCTCCGCTGCTAGTTGCTCATCACTAATCGTACCACCATCCAATATATGGGTATTTATCATGCCTGGACACACTTCGTTCACCCGGATCCCCTTGATGGATAGATCCAAAGCAGCATTCTTCATAAAGCCGTGAACTGCCCCCTTTGAGGCTGAGTAAAGCGCATTTCCACCTATACTCACACTCGTTCCACTGATAGAACCCGTAAAAACAATGCTTCCCCCTCTTGTCAATCTTTTACTTTTGATCAACTTCTGTGTTAATAAAATCGGAGCTACCGTATTTATTTCTAATATCTTTTCCAATTTTTCTCGTTTTATAAACGGAGTGAGTACTGTTTCTGTCATACCTGCGTTATTAACTAGCCCATCCAACGCTGGAGTCTGTTTCACCAACTCATCCAGATCTTCCGTCTTGCCTAAATCCGCCTGTATAGAGAAATGACCTTCTCCTTCCAAACACTCAAACGTTTCTCGCAAACGTTTCTCATCACGTCCCGAAATAACGACCTTTGCGCCTAAGCGAGAGCACTCAATAGCTGTAGCCCTACCTATACCGGAAGAGGCCCCAGTCACAAGTATTGTTTTTCCAACCAATGAAAAAGGATTATGCATCACACTTGCTTTTTACCACATTATATAAATCTTCAACAGTCACAGCAGCACGCATATCATTTCCTTTCAACTGTACCTCATACTCATCATCCACCATGGCGATGATTGATAAAGCCGTTAAGGATGACCATTCTTCCAATTCCCTGAATTTTGTATCCGCTTTGATCTCATTAGTATCTGTATCATCAAATTGTGATGCGAAATTCTCAATAAAGCCTTTTAAATCCATAACACTAAGTTTTATGATTATTTACGTTCAACAAATGTTTTAAAATAATTCATGGTAACAGACTGGAAATTATATTCTTCTCTTAATCGCTGAAAATGAGACAAAACCTTCTCTAGGAAGGCTAAGTTTTCATCCATATCAACTCCCATGTTATGGGGATGCCACCATAACTGATATCCTAAATTGTTTTTTGCGGCATAAGCCATCTCGTTTTTTATATGTCTCAATCGTAATGGTTCCAAAAATTTCCCGAATCTACTAACTGGACGCAAGAAACGACTAGCCGGCAATTGAACAACAGGACTGGCCAATAAGTCTTGTGGCGAAAAGTAATTGTAAGGTCCAACATAATGATCTAATAAACGACAAGCCCTTCTTATCTGTCGAGGCAACCAGTGCCCCATTTGTCCTCCATCTTTCCACATCCATTGCCGAGGATTCGAGCGAACCACATTAATCCCTAATTCTTCACATATATTTAAATAGTCGGTATTGAACTCATTCCGAGGAAACACCAATGATCCTATCTTTATTTTATTAGCAGAGGCAATCGCTATATTTTTCCCTAAGTCTGCTCTAAACTGCTCTTGGGTCTGTCCTTCCGCAAGACAATAATAATGGCTATAAGTATGAGAGGCTATCTCATGCCTTCCTGCTTCTTTGATCATTTCCAACAAATGCTTGCCACAATAATAAACGCCATCTTCTTCTTTAAATTTCCACAATGAGAGATAAGGAGAAAGAGACTTATCCTTATAAGAAGGTAACAAGTCTGGCTCACTCCCCCGAATTGAAGCCACGCTGTCATGCAACAACATCCCTACCGCAGCGAATGTTGCCGAGATCTCATACCGTTCGAATAACTCTAACAGACGAGGTATGACCGTGTGAACATTCGCCACTCGACATCGCCACTCCGGAGTGCTTTCGCCGTTTCAATTCCCCACAACATTTCAAAATCTAATGTTACCAAGAATAGCCCTTTTCCTTCTTTCATATATCTATCATTCATTTCCTTAACTTATTTCCACCCAGCTTCGCCATCTGAATCAACAAAATTTACTTGCAGAAAAGTACGTGTGTCAATACGTTCCTCCATCCTTTCCATTTTTCTTTGACATTACAGGGCGTGGCCTACCTATGCTACGAAATCCAGAGGATTCAAGAACACGATCTGTAACCGCAAGCGTAGAACTTGACACGATAAATGGGATATATAATTGCAGGCTTATCTTCCGCACAGTCTCCACAATCGCTTCGAACATAGCGCCTTTATCTAATGGACAACGGAAATCAACCAACGCTAACAAGGGAACATGGGCGTGATAAATAGGACGTACCACAAAATAATTACCTGATCCACACTCCTTATATATGGCATATTCATTTACATTATGTGATCCGTAATACCAACTAACAAATTCCTTGTCACGCCCCCATTCCAATAGTTCCGTATTGAATGGCTTTTCTTTAGCGATTGCTTTAATCTCCTCAATCTTCTCAAAAAGCAAATTCTTGGATTTCACCTGTATGGGAAAATCGAGATCGGGACTTTTTTCGGGTAAATCATTCGAGAAAAACCAAATACAGAACCGACTCCCACATATTTACGGATACTCCCAATACGTTTATATCCCAATACTCGCTGCAATGCCAATGAAGCATCGTTTGCCCCAGTATTGAACGAGTCACCCGGTTGAGAACGGGTCTCCATCATTAAATCCGTGCCATAGGCCGATTTCCGCTTATCAAAATTGACAAACAGATCAAAACTCCAAGTGGCTTCATGCTTCACGCCATTCCAATAATAATTCGCTGGTATTAAATAAGTTTGCCCCACAATCTTACCTTTTTCTTTTATGATCATCATATATCGGTAAGTATCCGCAGTTCGATAAAACCAAAAACGTGCGAGATTTTTGTATCTATATCGATCCTTTTCCGTTTTACATCGACTCGGATATATAAAACTAGTGTAATCCACCAATTCCTCTATCTCGTCTTCCCTACAAGTCCTTATTTCCGGTAGTTCTTGCAAATTATCGTTATTTATTTCAGTCATAGCAATTTCCATGTATCGAGTATTTCCTATTTATAAAGAAGTATATTCTTTCAAATAAGCATTCCAAGTGTTACATTGCTCATATCGTTCAGCCACAGATTTTCTGGCACATTCTGCCATTCTTTTCAACTCATCATCTCGATGTTCATAAAACCACGCCATCATTTCATAAAGAGCTTTTTTATCACGAGGAGGAATGATCCTGCCTGTTATTCCATCTTTCACGACTTCGTTGCAACCTATAATATCGGTCGTGATACATGGGATACCTATCGCACCAGCTTCTATTAAGGTTAAATTCAAACCTTCTCTATAAGATGGTAACACCAAGGCATCAGATAAGGCCATATACGGTCTTACATCCTCCTGATATCCTAACGAATGTATCAATTGATTATCAAAAATTTCCTTTTTTGTCACCTCATCTATAGCACGATGTTCTTCTTCCGGACCAAGCAATAGCAGACGAACATCACTATGACGTTTTGACAACTCCTTAAAAGCATCAACCAATTCATTGACACCTTTTTCCCTGTTAATACGGCCAACAAAACAAAACACGAAATCATTACAAAGAATACTTAATTCATTTCTCAAGTACTCTTTTGAGAAGAGTGATTTATCAAACCATCCTACATCAATACCACTAGGAGTTCCATTTCCTACAACTTTCACTACATCTTTTTCCCTACATATATGTTCTTTGAGTAATAAATCCTTCACGCCAAAACCAACACAAAGAACTTCCGTAGAACAACGACATATCAAATATTCCAAAAGTTTCACCAAGGCTCGCTTTATACCTGTATAGCCTTGATGTAATAATCCGTGCGCCATATAAATACGACTGGTACCTTGGCCAAACTTGCTGCCAGTAAAGGTAAAAGAGCCTTAGAAGTATTACCATGCACTATATAGGTTGGGTGCTTTCGGAAATAACAATATAATTTCCCAAAAGAATATATATCCTTAAACAAAGAGGGATAACGGACTATCGGGATACAACAAACATTAATCCCTTCATTTCCGCCAAATTCCTCCAACCAATCCGAATCTGAGGATATGGCAGTTACCTCGAATGTATTATTCAAGAAACGCAATTGTCCTTTAAAATAATTCAACATAAAAGACGTAGGGACAACTATACAGAAACCTTTCTTTTGCATCTTTTCCATTTATTTCTTACCAAAAATCACAAAATACAGATCTAATCATTCAAATATTTATAGCTAACATCACACTTATCATCGAAGTATTCTTGTTTTATCCCCATTCATATATGCTTCTATGATACCAGTTATAACCGTTGATTCCACTCGATTTAATTTGTAACTACAAAGTCTTCCTTGAAGGATCATGGAGATAAACTCTTTTATCTCATAACGCAATCCCTCGCCTTGCCAAGCATAAAAATACTTCTTATTCAAATTTTGATCCTCGTACCTTATCTCAAAATAGCAGGTCAACCACCAAGGGGAAGGAACAAGCACGTACCCCTTTGTTCCGGAAATTACCAAATTGCCCTCTGTCTTCACCCCCAGACCCAGTGTGATTGAAGAAGTGCCATTATCATAATTAATAATACCCTTCGTAAAAACATCAACCCCATTTTCTATTTTACTATAAAAACTCAGATCAGTATAATCTGTTCCAAACAACTTTATGATAGACATCAATGGGAATGATGACAGCTCGGTCATACTCCCCCCGGCTTGATTCGCATCCAATTCACGCACATTGCCACGAACCAACTTAGATAAAGAGGCTTTCACGTCTATCACATCACCTATCACACCACTTTTTACCAATACCAATAAATGGTTCCAAGCAGGACTAAAGGCCGTTTTAGAGGCTTCTAGCAATACCAGATTTTTCGATTCCGCCAACTCATATAACTCATTCGCCTCAGAAACTTTAAGAACCAAGGGTATTTCACAAAGGACATGTTTACCAAACAATAACGCCTTTTTATATAATCATAATGCGTAAGATGGGGAGAAGCTATATATACCGCATCCACTACTCTCAGCAAATCCTCAACATCATTATAGCAATATTGAACATCATATTTCCGGGCAAACGTATCGGCCTCCGAAAGATCCGGATTATAAACAGCTGTGACACTCATTCCATTGACAAATTCACACTCAGAGATAAACCGTTTGGCCATTCTTCCCGTTCCAATAATACCTAACCCAATCTCAACTATGGATTGAGCTCGAAGCATTGTGGAAGACACACCCTCCGTTCGAGGTAAATAAACCACCTTACAGTATTCTTTCAGGTAATCAAACTGACCCTCCCAATCCGAACCAATAACAAATATGTCAATCCCATATTTTTGAATATCATCTATTTTCTGGCCGACATAATCCTCTATGATAATCTCATCCGCAAAACCCGTGGCCTTTACCGCTTCCACCCGTTCAAGTACATTGTCATGAACATTCAGCTTACCACGCTCTTTGTCAAAACTATCGCTGGTGACTCCAACGACCAAATAGTCCCCAAGTCCTTTTGCCCTTCTCAGCAAATTCATATGCCCTTGATGCAAAAGATCGTAAGTCCCGTAAGTTATAACCTTAACCACAATAAACTATGTTTATAATATATTTTCCGCTAAGATATCAAGCGATTTCAAGGTTGCATGCCCATACTCTGTTACATACTTATTTCGAAAAGCTATAGTTCTCTGAATTCTTTTTTGATAGTCCAAATGAAGAATTGTATCAAGAAGTTGATTCTCATTTTCGATTATCTCATCTGATAACTCTTTTCTTATGTCAAAATAAAGTCCTCTTTCTCTATTATAGCAATCGTAATCATAAGCAAAACAGAGCATTGGTTTATCCATTATGGAATAATCAAAAAAGATACTGGAGTAATCAGAGATAAGGATGTCTGATACTAGCATTAAATCATTTAAACAATCAAACATTGATACATCTATCAAAAATGAATTTGATTGAACATTCAAAATCTTATTGACTGCTGAATGCGCCCTAAATAAAACAACAAATCCAAAAGAAAGGCATTGCTCCCATTTATCAAAGTCAATAGGAGGAGAAGATATAAAATTACCCTTTTCATCCACCATTGACTCCCGAAAAGTAGGAGCATATAAAATCACCTTTTTCCTCTTTTCAATGCCTAAAAGTTTCTTTATTCGGGCTATATCCACACCTCTATTCTCCAACAGCACATCATTACGAGGGTAACCCGTCAATTCTATTTTAGTAAGAGGGAAATCAAAAGCTCGGCCATAAACTTCTGTTTCATAAGAACTTTGAGACAACAGGACATCAAGCCTCCAACGTTTCACGTTCGTTTTGAATATATTCTTACCCGTTGACAAATCATTTCCTAGTTTCTTTATAGGAGTTCCATGCCAAGTATTCAAGTAAAACACATTCCTTCCTTTAACATTCAACCCTCTTTCTATACTAACATTTGTAATCCAGCAACGAGCTTTTAAGGCTAATATCCAATAACGGAAGCTATTAATGTTTACTTTTTCCGATTTAATATTAGGATATTCATCTTCTTTCTCAAAGGCCCAGACAAAGCGCATTTCACGAAAGCGTTCATCTTTAAGCATTTGTTCATATATATATTTCGGACTATCATCATACTTTCTTCCTGAATAGCTTGATAACAATATCAATTTATCATCAACAGGAAGCAAGTATTTCAATAGGTTCAAGAATAGCGATCCTAAAATATAATAAAGATCATACAAGAACTTACTTCCTCTAATCAAAGATTTTAGACGAGCAACCATTTATGATATTAGTTTTTTAGCAGCTTCCCACTCATCAAACAAGTCTACAAACTCTTTTATGGCTTTCTTAGAGATATTCTTATAAGAACGATTTAAAATAAGTTCTACGCATTCCTCTTCCGTATCAACAAGGAAACCTGTCTCGTTATTTCTTATAGTCTCTCTTGTCCCCCCTTATTACGACCAATAGCGGGAATGCCACAAGCTTGAGCTTCCAAATAGACCAACGGAAGGCATTCATCATAATTAGATAAAAGCCAAAAACAATCAGCCATAGAATAATAGTATTTAAGCTCTTCTCTTGTTTTGCCTCCAATAAATATCACATACTCAGATAATCTATCAGTTGAACCTCTCGTTTAAATTCCTCTAAATAAGAGCCATCGCCAATTATCACCCACCTAAAAGAAGAATCCCTCTTCACCACTCTCTTAAAGACAGAAAACATCTCTAAATAGCCTTTTTGCTTTACCATTCGGCTAACAGACACAAGGATCTCTTTATTTTCTAAATCATTTTCTTTCCTGAAACTAGACATAGTAGAATAAAATAGATTCTTCTCTATACCAGTATATACCACCTCAAATTTATCTTTTATGCACTCCAAATTCGCTGCTGTTATCACTTTCTGCTTATGAAATTCACTAACAGATACTATCTTTCTACAATTCAACAAACATTTTCTATGATAATACTCAAACCGAAATATAGAATGAATAAAAGCACTTGACATTTTTTTGTTCCTATAAAGCCACTCGACCTCTAGACCTTGTATAAGTACTATTATCTTGCTCAAAACAGAGAGACCAAAATATTTACCAAACACAACTGGAAGGTTACTCTGATTAAGGATAATCGTATCATATTGATCTAAATTCATATTTTTCAAATATTTACCCCAGTCATACAGCCAAAAATGGCCACCTAATTTTGAATTTCCTACTTGTAGATAATGAAACTTCGTATTTTTGACAGGATTAGAATACTCCTTTGACAAGACAGAGACATCATATCCTAACTCAGTTAGATGATTAGCATATAAATACGCAACCATTCCCGCTCCTATCGTATCAGGAAGAAAATCATATGTGATAATTAATATTTTCATTTTATAATTTATACATTAATATTTATTTACAATAAATAAGCCTTCATCATCTACATAATCATTAACATAATCTATATCATATGTATTAGTTAAAACAACAGGAAGTGAACAAAAAACAATTTCTTCTATACGAGCTTTACCATACTGATATCGATAAATATAAAATGGAGATAAAAAAGAAACAAGCAATAAAAATAAGACAATATTCAACCTGTATTTAGGCAACATTTTTTTATATTTAATCACATACAAAATCAAAATAGGTAAAGATATTGCCACAAGTCTTTCTATAAATGTATAAAATGGAATAGAAAACACAAATAAACAAAAGTTCAAACATAATAGATTCCACAAAAAAACATTTTGCTTCGGCGACAAGAAAAATATCATATACATATATATCAGTGCTGCTCCACCCAAAAATACTCTAACTTTAACAGTAAAAAATGACCACTCATATTCCTCACCCCAATCACCATATATATATTGATCCATTAACACATCCAATAGTTCTATCTTACCATATATAGAATTTAAAATCCAAAAAGAAGCAAAAACGACTACAAATGAAAACAAAAATACTACTTTTCTTGATATTTTATTTTTTCTATTTATAATAAGCATTATAAAAGCAACATAAATCAGAAACAAAATATGACAAAGTACAGAAAACAAAATCCCCACAAAAGCTTTCATGCGTTTTCCATTTATTAAATTAGATATACCATAAATAAGAAAACAGCCCCCCATCCCTGTCCTAAACCCAAAACATATAAAAAAGAATGGCACAGAAAGATATAGGATCAAAAACCTAATCCACTTATCGTTTAAACATAGATCATATTTATCTTGAACAAAATTTTCATAAACAGAAAATACTAGTAAATAACAAGATACTATCAAAGTAAATCGAATAAACTCCAACGTCAAATTTAATTTAGACGCAACAAACACATAAACATTTACAAGATTCAAATTTTTTATAATAAAGATTGATTCTATATCAAAAACTTCTCCAAAAGAAAGTGAACTATATAAATTAAGTTTCTCTAGATATCTATACTGGTCACCAAACGGGAAATAATACACGGATAACAGCCCCATAAAAATAGCCAAAAAATGCAGAGCGTATTTTTTTCCTTCATATATTCTCCTAAAAACAATAGGTAAAGAGACAAAAGGAAACAAAAAGAACAGAACAAGAAGAATTATGAAATTTTGTCGTTCTCTTTTATAATAAGAAGAAATACACATAGATTTATGTAGTACCATAACTAAAGGATTCTATGTTTTATTTAAGAATCGATAAAAAAAAAGATCTAACACTTCGTAAAACACAAAAAGAAAAGCCAAACAGGATTACAAAAAATACACCATTATATGCCACTATGGAAAAAGTCAAATGCAGAAAAGATTTATTCGCCTCAAACCTAAGAAAACTTAAAGCAAAAGAAGTTACAATAAAACAGACAGCCAGTATAGCTATATGTTTCATATACATCATGATATAATGATTAAATTCTTTTTTTAAACCTTTAATGTATAACAGATAAGGCTTCCAACAAAAAACAATCAAAAACAGACTAAGTAAAACCCCGGCAAGAATTCCATTCAGTCCATAAAAATACCCCAACAAAATAGACATTCCAATATTAATTACAGCCTCTGCCATAGGAGCCCAAATATCCTCAAATAGTCCATAAGCATTTATACAAGCTTGTATTACCTGCCGTGTCAGACTAATATATGTATAAATCACTAACAATATGAGCGTTGTATTATCTAATAAATAATCTGTTCCTATCCAAAGTTCAATAAAAGAAGGAAGCAATTTGTAGACTCCAAAACAAATAACACTACTTAGCAAGAAATTTATTGAGAACAACTCTTCAAACACATCTACAACATGCTGTTTATCTCCCTGAGCTATCAAATTTCCAATACCTGCCGTTATCCCATTAAACATTGCCGTAAGAAATGTTATTACACCAAGAATAACTAACATATAGTTCCGTAAAACGCAACCACCGTTAATGTCGTATACGCATATATAATAATAGGGCTTGTCTGCGTCAACGCAAATCCCGCTATCTTATGAAAAAACAGTTGCTTGACCTTCGTAAGTATATCCGGATATTTTTTGCTAATCCCTTGCCACGATCCATATCTGTTTCCAAATAGAGATAAGTCCGAGCAATCACCCGATTCAAGGCCACCGAAGCCACCACAGCGAACACCACTTCCAATACCAGCCACCATACATATCCGTTAGGCAAATACCGGATCGCCAAGATTTGACAAAGAAGTTTCGCCAACATCGAGGCTTTGTAACTATACTGTATCTTATACTCCTGTTGATCTGCCGAAAGAATGATTTGTTTATAATTAACAAAATAGCTCAATAGCGCACTAACCAACAATGCACCAAAGGAGGCATACGCATACCATAACGGCAATGGCATCTTGGCGAAAATCCAAGGGAAAAAGGCCATCAAGACTACACTCCCGGCTATCACGATCCATGCGATACGCCGATAGAGCCACCCTTGCAAGGATACGATTTCATTGATTGTATTCGTATCTTTCTCGGCAAGCGGTTTATAAAGGGTACAAGCAATAGCCGATCCCACCCCTAACTCCGCAAGGTTCAAGAATTGCAGCAAATTGGTAGCCGTAGTATTCAGCCCCAACACCTCCGCCCCCAAATAATCCAAGAAAATCTTCCTTGAAAAGAACTGAAGGACAAGGTTGATGAAATAAAACACCAACGCCACCGAACTGTTTTTTATGCTCTTGGATGTTCGTGAACCTATCTTTGTCATTTCATCCTTTTTTTATCTAATCCCTTACATCAGATCTTATCCGTCTTGTTGTCAATGGTCACTCACCGTATTGTCAATAAGCCAGCCTTTCAATACTTTCTTCATGGTATTTTTGATTTATTGGAGAGCTGAATTACCCTTCTTGGTTATCCTTATTTAAAATTTCTTCCCGAACGCTATGTTCAAGAAGGTCTTCACCAATATCTTGAAATCGAACAGCCACGAGCGGTGCTCCAAATAGAACAAGTCGTAGCGCAGGCGACGAAGCATCTTCTCCAGCGTATCCGTATAGCCATTGTAGAGCGTAGCGTAAGAGGTCACACCCGGACGGATCTGATAAAGATAACGATAGCGGGGATCACGTTCCATGATCTGGTCGATGTAGAACTTTCGTTCCGGACGGGGGCCGATAAAAGACATATCACCGATGAAAACATTCCACAATTGGGGCAACTCGTCCAAATGATGCTCACGCAGGAACTTACCCGCACGGGTCATGCGGGGATCCGCACCTCCCTTGTAAAGGGCGGGACCGAATTTCTCAGCGTCCAAACGCATGCTGCGGAACTTATAGATATGAAACGGACGACCGAAACGACCGATACGCTCTTGCTTGAATATAGCCGGACCGCCATCCTCACGCCTCACGATGATATAGCAAATTAAAAACAATGGGGAGAATACGATCAAAGCGATGAAGGCCAAAAGACAATCCCCAATACGCTTCACGTCACGTTCGAAAGCATTCATCCCATCTGGAATAAAATCAGTAGGTTTCTCCAAACTCTCTTTTATAATCATGTCTAGCTAGTTATTCAATAAAGACAACCCTTTCACCTCGTCGGCGTGCCACTCCCGGTAGTCCACGAGGGAGAGTCCGGGTACAGTCAATTGCTTGTAATCCTTATCGTCTCTTCGCAAGATGTGCTTGCGGGCATACGAGCGGAGCGAACGATCCGTCACGGATACCATCACCACAGGAAACGGGTAGCCGAGCAAGCGCATCGGCGTGACCTCGCTGTCCGGGAACGCACGGCGCAACTGATAGCTGAGTACTCGAACGCCACCCAGTAAGGACCCGTGCAATACAAATGGATGGAAGCAGTGTTCGTTCGCTCGCGGCTCATGATATCACCCAAATGCTCGTTCAGCAACGCCACCAAACGAACGCCAGAAGGAAGGGAAGACATTTCTTTTTGATTTATGATTTTTGATTTAAACTGTCAACTGTCACTTGTCAACTGTCAACTGATTTCGTGTTTCAGCCAGCGATCGCAATCGTCCAGCCGGCGGATCAAGGATAACTTGCTTTTCTTGGGCGAGGACTCACCCCGCCACGGGTCCACCACCTCATGCGCCATCTGCCGGTAAAGGGCGCTGTCCGTGCAACCGTAGAGCGTCACCAGCAACAAAGCACGGGATTGCGGAGCTTTCACCACCGGGAGCATACCACGCATCGTATCATGCAAACGTGTGAACTCCTCCTCATCGCCCAACAACTTGTAAGCAGAAAGAAGCAATGAGTAGATCTTGCAACGCATCACGTCCGTCTCCGCACGGAGCGAACCGTACGATCTCAACACCTCACGGGCCAAACGAGTATCCTCCTCTGATACGCTGCCGGAGGCATGGTAACGTCCCAAGGCATCGTGCAAGCCCTCCCGCAGGCGATCGTTGTCCAGATGGTATAGACGTGCTTGCCCTTGGTGTTCAGCTCGATCAGCTCATACTCGCCCGGCTTCACCTCCAACAAGGGGACCCACATGCAATCGAGGATACGCGCCATCACATCTTTATGCCCGCCACCCGGCTGGATCACCACCTCCGCCTCCATACCGGTAAAATAACCGGACGTGATACGCACGCGATCACCTTTTAGCAGGCGATTGCTGTCCGGCACATACACCGGAAGCTCGTTGGAATAAGATTCCGCCACCCAACGTAAATTACCCATCTCGTCATCCGAGAGATAAGGGAAATGAGTCATGCCTCCGGAAGAGACCCGGGGAAGGAAATTGTAGAGGGGAAGCGTGCGCTTCATCTGAAAGATCTCCTCCACCGAGGACCGGATAAACACGTAGTTGAACAGCAGGGGCCGCTTCGTGTTGACCATCTTGCCATCCACTTTCCTCACCTCCACATAGGAGGGGGCGAAATACTCGAACAACGTCTCCCCACGACGCTTGCGCCGGGAAAGCTCGGCATCCAAGCTTTTAGCGGGCTGATCCTGTCACATCGCGCCACACCCGTAGTAGGAAGCGTGAGCACGTACCAGCGTACAGTCTTCAGGTCATGACGCTTGCCAACTCGCGCCGTACCCCGCTTCGAGCAACCGTCTCTCAAAACATTCATCATTATGATTATCTTTTCCTAAGATTATATCAAGATCTCCACTCAAGCCTCACGACAATTCAAAGCCCTACCAAGAGCACTCTGTTTACTCCTGATAAACAACACTTTATGTCTTTAAAAATGGCTTTTCTGAAAATCACCATCGGTTGAAATATTAAGCTACTTGGGGAGTAGCGTAAAAGGTACGAGAACGGTTATCACCCAGTTGTAGAGACGGGGCGTGCCCCGTCTCCCACTGTCTGATAGTATCTTTAAGTTACCATTTGAGGGGATGAGACGGGGCACGCCCTGTCTCTACAAGAATGTAGGTTCGATTTTTAGAAGGGACGTGATGATGTAGGAAATACGAGATCATTCGTCTCTATTGCCATGTCTATACACTAGGAATAAGAACGAAGATTTAAGGAGAATCAAAATCAAAGCACAAACTTAACCTAATGATTGTTTGTTATTTGTTATTTTTTATTACTTTTGCGCCATGAAAGAATACAGCTACTCCCCAAGTAGCCTCACACCACCTCTGGCATATAATTATATACATTCTCAAAGCAAGACTTATTTACCACCGTCATTTTCTCCAAGGAGAAACTTCTTAGATAAATCTGGGTTGTCTTGATGGATTTATGGCCCAATAACTCGCTGATCATCTCAATGGGGACATTTTGCTCCTTCAATGCCATGGCAAAAGAATGACGGATCGTGTAGGAAGTCACATCCGAGGCTATTCCGGCAACCTCCCTCAACGTCTTCAAGTTCCGGTTAAACCGGGACAAGGCCGCATTGTATTCGAGATATTCCTCATGGCCGTTCTTCGTCCCACTTAAAAAGGGAAATAAATAGCCGGAGCCTCCACCCCTCTCACCCGCCAGTTCCTTATACATAGCCTCCGCCGTATCCAAGACCTCCAACCGCATAGAGGTCCCGGTCTTCTGGCGATTGTAATCCAATATGCCGTTCTTGATATTACCCCTATTCAAATGGGCGAAATCAACGAACGACATCCCCCATATTGAAACATCAAGCAAAGGGCCAGCTGTGTCTTCCTCAACTTCTCTCCTTTTACAGGGACAGTCATCAGGCGATTCAAATCCCCCAGAGGCAAGGATTTCTTGCGCTGGCTTTCCACACCCGTAAAAACCCCCTTGAATAAAGAGGGGATAAACGCCGCCTCGCCATTCTCCACCGCCTTGTTATAGATACAACGCAAACGGCGGATATACGTGGAGACCGTATTACGCATGCAGCCTTTCTCCAACAAATAAGCCTCGTACCGGCGAAGAG
>ENA-OQCK01000416-OQCK01000416.1-human-gut-metagenome-genome-assembly--contig:-NODE-416-length-23810-cov-3.401089_pt1 | contig 23810 bp, 27 predicted proteins | sample MGYA00242498_ERZ504578 | MGnify/ENA primary metagenome ERZ504578 (study PRJEB26092, sample SAMD00036229) | human gut metagenome | host: Homo sapiens | study: EMG produced TPA metagenomics assembly of...
CTGAAGCGGGTGTAGGTGGATACACAATGTTGATAATAACCGACTTACGCATTCACCTACCACTCCCCTACGGGGACTCCTCTCGAAGGAGGAGAATGGAGTTACTACCGATTTTTAGATAGCCTTTTGCTATTATGAGAACAAATCATTTAATGCTTCACTCATACTGGGTGAGTAAAGATGAAATCACGCAGAAAAGTATAATCCTGCCCTGTCTTCATGGCGACAGCAACCGTGTTGATTACCTCGCCGGAATCGGGGGCAAACAATACACAGCCTAATATTTTTCCCGTATTCTTATCAATGATAGCTTTCAACAGGCCGTCCGTTTCTCCCAATGTCTTGGCTCTCGGTATTGCCATAACGGGTAACTTCTTCACAATAATATCCCGATTCTGCCGGCGGGCTTCCTCTTCATTCAGACCGATACGGGACAATGGCGGGTCGATAAAGACAGAGTAACTGACCGGATTACGGTCGCCCGTCCTCCGTTCTTTATCGCCGAATAAGTCTTCACGGACAATCCGGTAATCATCCAATGAGATATAAGTAAATTGCAATCCGCCTTTCACATCGCCTACGGCGCGTATATTCGGATTAGTCGTTTTCAGGTATTCATCGACAATGATAGCTCCACGCACATCCACCTCCACTCCGGCCACTTCCAGATTCAAGTCTTTCGTGTTAGGCCGCCGTCCGGTGGCCAGCAACACCGCGTCGGCTTCAAGCACAAACACCTCGTTAGTCTGCGAATCGGCGAAAGTGACGATTGCTTTATCTTCAACACGATTCACCGACTGCACCTTGGCGTTCATCCGGAAAACAATACCTTTCTTCTCCAATGTCTCTTTTACGCTTGCAGCAATATCGCGGTCCTCACGGGCTATCAGTCCGGATAACTTCGAGCACCGTCACCTGCGAACCGAACGAAGCATACATAGACGCAAACTCCAAACCGATATAACCGCCGCCGATAATGACCAGACGACGGGGAAGGTCGGCCAGTTCCATAATCGAGGTGCTGGTATAGACAAACGGATTACCCGCAATTCCCTCAATAGGAGGAATCACCGTTTCCGCTCCCGTATTGATAATGATCTGCTTTGATGTCAACCGTATTTCTTCCGTAGCCGTGCGGACAGCAACCACATCGGCGGAAACAAAAGAACCTATGCCCGTATAGACGGTCACATTGGGTTATCCGCCAGATTATGGTAATTCTTGTTTCGCAATGCACTTGTCACGGACTCCTTCACAGAGACAGCATTCCGGTAGAACTCACTTCTTTCTTCAAATGTGGCGTCCTTCAGAGCGAAGCCATTTTTGCCTGATGCACCAATGTCTTTGTGGGAATACACCCTATATTAATACACGTTCCCCCGTACATCTTGTCCGAACGTTCAATAATGGCAACCTTCTGCCCACGCTTTGCAAACTCTGCCGCAAGGGTCTTTCCGCCCTTACCGAAACCGATAATAATAACATCAAATGCATTCATATCTATATACTTTTAATTGGTTCTGATTAGACCTTGCCAGGTTCATCTTTAAATGATAATGCAAAGGTCGTTACTTCCGGAGGATAAGCAATAACCATTTTGCCGGATAAGTTAGCAATTATTCCGAGAGGGGAAAAAGTAAGAAATAATGAAAGTCGCCGGCACAGATATGACATCTGCCCGGCGACTTACCTATTGAATCAAATTCCACTTACTATCACATCAATCAATGGTTCGGATGAATATCCAGTTTCACCGGTTTTATCATATTTTCCGGTTCGAGGATAGTGTCCAGGTCTTCTTTGGAAAGGATGTCATGTTCAAGGACAAGTTCATAAACTCCCTTTCCTGTTTCCAACGCTTCTTTGGCTATTTTTGTAGAATGCTTATAGCCGATTACCGGATTCAGTGCGGTCACTACTCCGATACTGTTGTGCACATCTCTGCGGCATTTATCCTCATTCGCCGTGATACCGTCGATACATAAAGTACGCAAAGTATCGAACCCGTTCATCAATAAATCGGCAGACTCGAACAGCACTGCGCCATTACGGGCTCCATTGCGTTCAGTTCCATTTGGGCGGCTTCACCGCTCATTGCCACACAAAGGTCGTTTCCTATCACTTGTAGGCTACCTGATTCATCACTTCGGGAATGACAGGATTCACCTTTCCCGGCATAATGGAAGAGCCGGGCTGCATGGCGGGCAGATTGATTTCTCCCAATCCGCAACGCGGGCCAGAAGCCAGCAAACGCAAGTCATTACATATCTTATTCATCTTGACAGCCACACGCCTCATCGCAGCCGAATAGCCTACCATGCAGGAAGTATCCGAGGTGGCCCCACCAGATCATCCGCCAGTTTTATATCCAGTCCCGTTATCTTACGCAAAGCGGCGATACACTTTTCGGCATATTCCGGTTCGGCGGTGATTCCGGTTCCAATAGCCGTAGCACCCATATTGACTGTCAGAAAATCCTGTGCGGCAAAATCGAGGTTCTTCACTTCATGCCGGAGAATGCTTGCAAAGCCGTTGAAAGTCTGTCCGAGTGTCATCGGTACGGCGTCTTCCAGTTGGGTACGCCCCATTTTGATGACATGGGCAAATTCTGTTGCTTTCTTGCGGAAAGATTCAATCAGTACCTCAAAATGTTTTACCAGTTGAGGTGGGTGTAGTACAGTCCGATGTGAATGGCGGTAGGATAAGCGTCATTGGTAGACTGCGAACGGTTCACATGATCGTTGGGCGAACAGTATTGATACTCCCCTCGCTGATGTCCCATTAATTCCAACGCACGGTTGGCAATCACTTCGTTGGCGTTCATATTCGTAGTAGTACCCGCGCTCCCTGAATCATGTCTACCGGGAACTGGTCGTGATGTTTCCCTTCCAGTATTTCTTTACAGGCCTTCAAGATAGCGTCCGCCTGTTCTTCCGTCAACAAGTCCAGTTCGCGATTGGCAACGGCAGCTCCCATTTTTGTAATAGCCAATGCCTGAATAAACAGAGGATATTCATTCAAGTGAAACTTACTGATGCGAAAGTTTTCAATACCACGGAGTGTCTGCACTCCGTACAGTGCACTTTCCGGCACTTCACGACTACCTATCAAGTCGCTTTCTGTACGAGTTTTTTTTGATAAATTCTGTTCCATATCGGTTGTTTTATAACAATAACATTTTGGTTAGTACTTATATAACCAACGAGAAAGGTTATTGTTTTAATAAATATGCAAAAACTATTCAATAACTTTTTTGTTGTTAATACAAGAAAAAGAAAATACAAAGAGAGAAATCACTTATCTTTGTTTCGAACTTAAAACAACAACCTATGATATTACAATTAGCATTTGTTCTGACAGCCATTATTATTGGCGCACGCCTGGGAGGTATCGGGCTCGGTGTTATGGGAGGCGTCGGATTGGCGATACTCACGTTCGTTTTTGGTTTACAGCCTACCGCCCCTCCTATCGACGTCATGTTGATGATTGCCGCCGTTATCTCGCAGCTTCCTGTATGCAAGCCGCCGGAGGACTGGATTATATGGTGAAACTGGCAGAACATTTGCTCCGTAAAAACCCGTCACACGTCACACTGTTGAGCCCGTTGGTGACTTACCTTTTCACGTTCGTTGCAGGAACGGGGCACGTGGCCTATTCCGTACTGCCGGTCATTGCAGAAGTCGCCACCGAAACCAAGATTCGTCCGGAACGTCCGCTCGGCATTGCGGTGATCGCTTCCCAGCAGGCTATTACGCAAGTCCTATTTCCGCCGCTACCGTTGCGTTACTCGGACTATTGGCCGGTTTTGACATCACTCTGTTCGACATCCTTAAAATCACAATTCCCGCTACAATAGTGGGAGTGTTGGTAGGCGCATTATTCTCCATGAAAGTCGGCAAAGAACTGGTGGAAGACCCCGAATATCAGAAACGCCTGAAAGAAGGTCTCTTCAATAACAAGAAGGTGGAGATTCAAGACGTAAAGAACAAACGTTCCGCCATGCTTTCCGTTATCATTTTTATATTGGCGACTGCCTTCATCGTCCTTTTCGGTTCTTTCGAAGGGATGCGTCCCAGCTTCCTTATCGACGGAGAGATAATTACATTGGGAATGTCCTCTATCATCGAAATTGTCATGTTATCGCTGCCGCCATTATCCTGATAGTGACCCGGACGGACGGTATCAAGGCAACGCAGGGTTCTGTATTCCCGGCCGGGATGCAAGCTGTCATCGCCATCTTCGGTATCGCCTGGATGGGAGATACTTTTCTTCAGGGGAATATGGCACAGCTTACTTTCTCTATTGAGGGAATTGTCCGTCAGATGCCGTGGTTGTTCGGTATCGCCCTGTTCGTGATGTCCATCCTGCTATATACAGCAGCCACCGTGCGGGCATTGGTGCCGCTTGGGATTGCGTTGGGCATTTCGCCTTATATGCTGATTGCCCTGTTCCCGGCAGTAAACGGATATTTCTTTATTCCGAACTACCCTACCGTAGTGGCCGCCATAAATTTCGACCGGACGGGGACAACAAAAATCGGTAAATATGTGTTGAATCATTCGTTCATGATGCCCGGACTGGTGTCTACGGTCGTGGCGATTGCTTTGGGATTGCTCTTTATACAAATATTCTAACTATATATTATTAACCTAAACATCATTCAGTTATGAAACAATTCAAGAGATTTGGTCTGGTAGTAGTCGCACTACTATGTACCGTTGCAATGGCTTTTGCCGCAAAACCGAATATTCATATCCTTGCCACCGGAGGAACTATTGCGGGTACAGGAAGCTCCGCCACCGGAACCAGCTACACAGCAGGACAGGTTGCTATCGGCGCATTGCTTGATGCAGTGCCCGAAATAAAGGATATCGCCAACGTGACAGGCGAGCAGATTGTGAGAATCGGTTCGCAGGACATGAACGACGAAGTCTGGCTGACACTTGCCAAGAAAATCAACGAGCTGCTGAAACGTCCGGATATCGACGGAATCGTTATCACTCACGGAACGGACACGATGGAAGAAACTGCTTACTTCCTGAACCTGACTGTCAAGAGTGACAAACCTGTCGTGCTGGTAGGTGCCATGCGTCCGTCTACCGCGCTAAGTGCCGACGGCCCGTTGAATCTTTACAATGCCGTAGTCACTGCCGCCGCCAAGGAATCTAAAGATAAAGGTGTGCTGGTTGCCATGAACGGCTGATCCTCGGAGCGGAAAGTACCGTGAAAATGAATACCGTCGACGTACAGACTTTCCAGGCCCCCAACTCCGGCGCACTGGGTTATGTGCTGAACGGGCAGGTTTTCTATAACCAGGTGACACTGAAGAAACATACCACTCAATCCGTATTTGATGTGACTCACCTCACTTCATTGCCTAAAGTCGGTATCGTATATAGCTACTCCAACATCGAGCAGATATGGTGACTCCGCTACTGACACACGGATACAAAGGAATCATCCATGCCGGAGTAGGAAACGGAAATATCCACAAGAATATCTTCCCGGTACTGACCGACGCACGTAGAAAAGGTATCCTGGTGGTTCGTTCTTCCCGTGTCCCGACAGGTCCTACCACGCTTGACGCGGAAGTGGATGATGCCAAGTATCAGTTTGTCGCTTCACAGGAATTGAATCCGCAAAAGTCGCGCGTATTGTTGATGCTCGCTCTTACCAAGACCACGGACTGGAAGCTAATTCAACAGTACTTTAACGAATACTAAAAACCGGACTGACTTATGAAAAATTTGATTTTTATGCTGCTCCTTGCGGGCAGCATAGGAGGAGTCTATGCGCAAAATGCGGAAAAGAAGGACAAGTTCTCCCCCGATACTCCCCTGTTCGAAGAGCTGACGAACGTAAAGAAAAAGACGGATAAGTTCAATTTATACCTGAATATGCAAGGTAGTTTTGACGCCCACTTCCGGGATGGATTTCAGGAAGGTGATTTTAATATGCACCAGCTCCGCATCGAAGCGAAAGGGAATATCAACAACTGGCTGTCATACCGTTACCGCCAGCGCCTCAACCGCTCGAATGATGCCAACGGATGATTGACAATCTGCCGACTTCTATCGACTACGCCGGTATCGGAATTCAGTTAAACGACCAATTCAGTCTTTTTGCCGGAAAACAATGTGCCGCATACGGTGGTTTCGAGTTCGACCTGAACCCGATTGATGTCTACCAATACTGCGACATGATTGATTATATGAGCAATTTTATGACGGGATTGAATGTCGGTTATAATATCACGCCCGATCAGCAGCTGAACTTACAGATATTGAACAGCCGCAACAGTTCTTTCGACAGTACGTACGGAATCACGGAAGACGCCGAAGGGAATATCCCCGATTTGAAGTCGGCAAAATGCCGCTAGTTTACACGCTGAACTGGAACGGTAATTTCAATAATGTATTCAAAACCCGTTGGTCGGCTTCGTCATGAACGAAGCCCAAAGTCATAATATGTACTATTATGCAGTGGGAAACGAGCTGAATCTCGGCAAATGGAACGCGTTCGTCGACTTCATGTATTCAAAGGAAGATATTGACCGGAAAGGCATTATCACGAACATTGTCGGCCGTCCGGGCGGACATAATGCATTCGATGCGGGTTATCTGTCCGTAGTTGCCAAATGTAATTACCGGTTCCTGCCGAAATGGAACGCTTTCGTGAAAGGTATGTATGAAACGGCTTCGGTTACGAAGGCGTCCGAAGGAATAGAGAAGGGGAATTACAGCACTTCATGGGGATACCTTGCCGGTATCGAGTTTTATCCAATGGAAACCAACCTGCATTTCTTCGTCACGTATGTAGGACGGTCCTACGATTTCACTTCCCGTGCCAAGGTGCTGGGACAGGAGAATTACAGTACCAACCGGGTTTCAGTAGGGTTCATCTGGCAAATGCCTGTATTCTAAAAATAGAGCTCTGTTTTAATATTCAAGTAAGAATGCTTTTCCGCATCTCTACTTGAATATTAAAACAGTAGCTCATATGATCGATTAGTGTATGTGTTAAGTTATTATCCTGATTGATCGAAGGCTTTTCTCTTTTTTATCTACTGCCGGTCACCAAAGTCCGACTTCCATCCCAACCTACCGCCTCAATCCGAGTCGCTCCGGTAGGATAATCCACACGAGTTGTCTTATTAGTCACGTCACCAGTACCGACTATACAAATATCAGTCAGTTCTTTGCCTTTATATGTTTCAAAAGCAACTACATTCTTCCATATAGCATGGTCTACCGTGACATAATCAGTTCCTTTGGTAATCCCGGAATTAAATGTTCCTTCTACGTTACTTTTGCTCTTGAATGCTTCCACGCTGTTGGCCGAGATGTATTGCATACCGCCTGAAGGCAATGGTTTTCCTTCTCCGTAAGCTTTCACTTCATCTACATTTCCTGCGTTATATTTATGGTAGCAACCGTGTAGTCATCCACCTTCACATTATCAAATACTTTCAGCAGCCCCATACCCTCGAAGAATCCGCAAAGATTCAGTCCCGAAGCGTCAATAGCACGTTTCATGAAATTCACATACCTCCGCCCCGGAGAGTAACTCTTGTCATTATCATGGATAGCCGCCCAATGCACATCAGGCCAAAATCAGGTTTTATATCCGCTGCCATAAAATACATAGTCATTTGCCATAAAGGGATTAATTTCACAAACGGATCAGATTCCCATACGCCCGGTTTGTCGGTGGAAATAGTTGCCACTTGCATGAAGTACGATTTATGGGCAACCAAAGCTTCGTTCAAGAAAGCATTTATACGCCCGCCCGCCAAAGCCGAACGTGCTCCCGGACGCTTGAAGGATTCATGTTCCAGTCTCAGATAGCCTTCACTCAACGGATCGTTTCTCATCATATACTGAGCAAATGAACAGTAAAGATTATTGGTCACTTCCGTCCAACCATTGCCTTTCATCTGGGCAACCTGGTTGCCATGTCCAAACTCATGTCCGAAAACCCATACATTATTCTTTCTATAAAAGACCTTCGGAACCAACATCGCATCTTCCGTGTTGGGATAATTGGCACATACTCCGTTCCAGTTAGGACTTCCTCCCCAAGAACGGACGCCAAAAAAGCGGTTAGCAGGCACAGCATTGTTTTTCACCAGTCCCATCATCAGATATTCAAAATCCAACATACGGTCGTGCATATCGACTACTGCCTGAATTGCGTTTGGCGCACATTTGGCAAAGGCATTCACCGTATTCTGCAAGTGTACTCTTTGTCCCAGAATATCCATCATCGCATTCGGAATATCCACCGCACTTCTCTTAGCCCTCTCCAATATTTCCGGCCAAGTGGCATCCGTATCACCACGTCTTACATCCCAATAGCCAATCTGTTTACCGAAACAAAAATGAATATCGACATCTGTATCTCCGGCATCATCTCTCGTCCAATATTGAATATAGCCATTACCCGAATTTGCCGGAGTAATCACATTCAAACCTCCCCGCAAGGAGATCACGCTTTTCTTTCCACCTTCTATAATCGGCAATGGCAAGACTCAGCGGGGTATTGCTTGCTCCTTTGTACATAACGAAAACCAGCACCGGCTCTCCCTGCGTAAAATAGATTCCCGTCGGATTATCATATATGCTTCTTGAGCCTATAGTCAGTTCTTCTGCCACTATTTCAGGACTCTTGCAAGAATGGTAGGTACTAAAACGAAATTTTTTATCGTATTTCCCTTCCAGCAACTCTTTCGCTAATTGATAAATAACGGCGGTCTTGATCTCCTTAAGGCTTTCTGAAGTCACTGTACCCTTTAATTCCGAATAGGTCTCGTCCGTAAAGAACTTTTGCGCTTCCAAAATGTCATTTGTATTATCCGAATACTGATAACACTCAAACTCGGCCAGAGCCACATTGACGTTATCAATTCCGGGCGTCATCCGATCGATACGTACACGCACTTTACTCACTTGAAGGCTATTAACGCTAATATCAACAGCCGCTCCCGCCGTTTGTGCGGCTACAAAACCGATTTCCTCATTCCAAGTAGTTTCGCCTTCTTTCAAAACCGAAACACCTCCACTGGCAAAAAGAGAATTTTTATCATTGTTCGAACGTTGCATCAAACGAACATAGCCTATGTTTTCGGGCTGTTCCAATGTATATTCAATGATAATAGAATGTCCTCTATTGGCTTCCGGCGAACCTAGTGAGGCACTACTATAATTTGTCGAATAGTCTCCATCAATAGTTTTACTGACATCCTGATTGCCGTAAACATTGCCTTCTATAAGTTCCGCGCTTTTTACCTTCAATTTCGTATCACCCATACCTTCAGTGGAGGCTTTCTCCTGAATGATAGTAAAAACTACGGGGTCTTTTAACGCAGTTGAGACAAATTTAATATGCCCCGTGCGATTCTGAAACGTGATGTTCTTATGTACTGTAACCTTAAAAATCTTGTCTGAAAAAGTTCTTGTCACTATCGGTTGTTCTATTATTTCAACCCAGCCTTCCATATCAGCCTCTATCGTAGGTTCATTAGCGACATTAGAAGTTACAGTCAACAAAAATTCTTCACCCTCCTGTGTTACTTTCCTAGGGGTGGACTGATCAAAAAGAATCGCATATTCTGTTCCTAATTGAACAATTTTTATTTTCAAAGGCTGGCAACCCGGTGCCGTTAACCGGTATTCTGTCTCACGTTGCGTGGCTTCCTCATTCTCGGCAACGGAAAAACGAATGATAGCATTTTCTCCATCCGGAATGATTTCGTAACTACACCATTGAACAACTCCTAAAGAAGCAATTTCCCAGTCTCTCCGGTTCGTTATTACTTTCACGTCAAATGCTTCTACGGCATCCGAACCCAAATTGATTGTTTCACCAATCAAGTCTGTTTTTAGAAAGGGATCTATCACCTCTTCATCGTCACTGCAAGCAGTAAAAAGTAACAGGACGCATAACACTGTCAACATGGTACCAAAGTGTGTCTTCAAGAAATTTACCATAATAAATAATATTAGATTTAACTGATAAAAAATCCGTTGGCCGGAATCCTTTTATACTCAAACCAACCAACGGATAAAGTTATTTTTCAGATATATATCTTATTTAATGGATACTCCGTACAGTTTAAGTTCAGCCAATCGGAATTGCCACCTTCCACCTGCATCAGTGGTACTTTCACAATTCCAAGTTTGTACTATACGTATAAACTTAACCGGGGTATCACAATGGCAAGCTGATGTTGTGAAAGAAGCTCCCAAGTTAACCGCACCTGCCGCGCTCAAATCAGCCACACTATATGACTTCGAGCATTAGGAATATCCTCAAATGTACCATCAACAGACCAAAGTACATCAAATCCTCTCAATAAAGAGACTTCATTTTGTAAACATTGTGTCCATGAGATAGCAAAATCTGTAACTCCTTCCGGAAGTTGCAATTGGAGATAAGGATTAGTGCCGCCGGTATTAACAAAGTTCCTATTAGGGAATGGAGTCTGCACATACGTTGCAGGATCTTTATCAAACAAACTCGCAGCAGTTGTATTACCTACAAAATCGGGGAAATTGAAACTCAACATAGAAGCATCCAACCCTTTGTTATTATACTCATATTCCTTACCTGTCACTGTCAGATTAAACTCCCGACTATCAAAATCAAAATTAATTCCTTCTATTTCGGTAATTTTAATAGCCACTCGTCCTCCTACAACCAGATTTGTCAAATCATCACCGCTTCCTGCCGATACCGACACCTTCAATGAAGCTTCTTTTCCCGGCTCAAACGTTACCAGACCATCATTTTCCAGCGTTACTGAGCTAGAAGACAAGTATCCTTCCTTTCCATCGTTATTCACAACTTCTACCTTAGCCGTGAAATCCCATTGGTTGTCTATCTCTAACCCCATAGGTATAGTAAATAAAACAGGATCCGAACTATTTATAAACCCTTGGACACATTCTTCCTCAGAGACTTTAAATTCCAGCTTCGGAGTGGTAATCACAGGCTTCATGACATAGAGATTATTCATAGAATTTACAGAATCCGTAGCACTAACCAGTGAAATGGGCAACACAAAAGTCTTATCAGCATTTTCCGGAAGTTCTACCAAGGCTTGAATTGCACTCGTTTCATCACCACTTTGGACATTTTATATCTCTCATCGGACTGAAAAATCAACTCGCTGCCATCTATAGAATAGGTATTTGAAGGCAAAATAGTATAATTTTCATTGTATTCCTTCAATGCTTCATCCGACAATACGGTCAATTGAGCCTGAGCCGTTAATGACGGATCACATCCGGTCTTCATGATTGTTATATCAAAAGAAGCATCCTGACCGGTATTATAAAGAATTTTACTTTCTTCTCCGGTTTGCTTCAAAGACAAGATCTTATGATATTCTTTCGGATATGTATCATCATATTCATCGCATGCCGTATAGACAAATGACAATCCGCATAATAATGGTATAAATAAACTTTTCTTCATAAATTTGCTTTTTAAATTCATAATACAATTAGTAACCGTATGCCTGAACCATTTGCGGGTTTTTATACACTTCGGCATTCTGAATAGGAGCCAGATATAAACGGTCGTTCCATCTGAAAGGCTGGTCAATAGTAGTCCTTACATTAAATTTTTCAAACGGTACATCTTTCACCATTGCGTTCAACCCCTCACGTTTAGCACCAAAGTATTTCTGACCTTCCGCCCAACGACGCACATCATGATAACGATGGCCTTCATTCCAGAACTCAATAAATCGCTCATTATGAATCATTTCAATTAATTTACTCTGTTCCGGTACAGTCGTAGTCGTGGGAACACCGGCACGGTCACGAACCTCCTTCAAGTTGGCTAAAGCATTTGCCAGATTGGCACCACCTACGTTCGCCTGACATTCCGCCAGATTCAGATACAATTCTGCCAAACGTATAAGAGGTATCGGTTTGGTATCTCCAGCCTGGAAAGCTCCACCATCGAATACAAATTGAGCTGTCGGATTTACATATTTCTGGGTCATAAATCCTGTAACATTATAGTTACGCGGACTTCTGGTAAGGTCGTATCCATGTCCTGCAGCAGTCTTCATGTTCAAAACGCATGGCGAACCTGCATCGCCACTGCTGGCCTTCAACAACTTTGAACCGTAATCACCACCATCGAACGCCATCCATGCGTAAAAACGCGGTTCACGGTTCACACAAAGTTTAATAATATCCTCTCTATTGTTTCCTGCTATTCCTGCTTTTTGGAACCATTCTGCTCTTGAAGCAAAATCGCCTGTTGAAGCGGCCTCTTCAGGCAACACACCATCTTCCGTATAGAAATGTTCAATGGTATATAGCGTCGGAGAAATAGCTGAAAATCCCCCTGCCCAAGAAGTCTTATTGCCTGTTTGGAATATATGCGCCGGTATACGTCCCTGTATTCTTGAATTAATATTCTTACCGGTTAGCCCCCAGATTAATTCCTTATTATGCGGATAGCGGGAAGCAACCATATAACGAAGCATCATTACTCTTTCTTTGAACTCTCTGTTCTCCTGGATATTATTATCCTCCTTTCCCGGCACATAAGGTAACCACTTATCATTATTTCCCAGTTCTGTCTGATACAATGTCATATCAGAAGCTTCCGTTCCATAAAGACGGCATCCACCCTCATTAAGCGCAAAATCCAACGCCTTCTGACAGGCCTCCATCGCTCTTTCCCATTTTTTCTCATTATAACTACTGCTTACCAGTTCAATGCCATAATCATCCCGTCCGATAGATTCTTTATATTTAGCATCATCACCTACAAAAAAAGTCTTTATCCCCGGGAGTATTCACTTTATTCTTCCATGAAGAAAAAGGGAATTGACCATTCCAAAGAGGAGAAGCAGCATACATCAGTACACGAGCTTTCAAAGCTTTAGCCATCGTAGAAGTAGCACGTCCCCATTCTGTTCCCTCACGGGTCGGCGGCAAATTCTGTGCTGCCAGATCAAGTTGATATGCAATCCAGTTAACACAATAATCATAATGACATCTTCCACCAAACTCGGAAGAGGGAGTACTCTGAGGTACATATTCCGTAATAACAGGTATAGGACCGTATTTTCTCAGTAATGCAAAATGATAATAAGCAATTAAAAAATGAGCTTCGGCCAACCACTGTTCTTTTTCACCCGGTAACCATTCCTGCAATAAGGTTTCACCGGGATTATTTTCGACTTGACGTAAAAAAAGATAGCATTGACCAATATACTTATAATAATTATCCCAAAGTCCATCCGGATTGGCTGCCGAGACTAAATTATATGCATAATCATCCCAAAAAGCTCCACTATCATTCCGCCATTCTATCGGCAGTGCAAACTCATCTGTGGAACCATTAAGAGCACTTGTGTGACCAATAGGAGAATCATCTTCCTGAAGTCCTGCATAACAAGTGAACAGAAATCCTAAAGTACTTCTCCGGGTCTTTGTGGCATCCTGTAGCCCTGCTTGTTCAGGCGGAACTACATCCAGATAATCACAAGAAACTAAATTAAATGAAAGAGCAGTCACAATCAGACCCACTCGAACTATATTTTTCAAAATATTCATATCTTCTATGATTTAGATTATTAGAAATTAAGTTGTAAACCTACATTGACCGTACGTTGCAACGGATAGCTATTCCAACTGCTCAATTCCGGATCCCACAAATCAAACGGGCTGAAACGAAGCAGATTCGCACCACTGACATAAATACGCCCATACGGAATTTTATAACCGATTTCCAAATTCTTCAGACGCAGGAAAGAACCATTACGCAACCAATAAGTACTGTTGACCGTATTATTACCTATATCACCGGTCGTCAATCCCAAACGCGGATATTCGGCATTCGGATTCGGATTATCTACCGACCAGTGATTATCTGCAATAAATTTCAACACATTCTTATTCGGTATACGATTCCCTTCAAGGAAGGGGTCCAAACCATTGATCAGAATGGAACGCAATGCAGAACCACTGAAGAAAATACCAAAGTCGAATTTTTTATAATTAACGGTACCACCGAAACCATATTGCAAACGTGGAACAGAACCGTACTTGGAAATCATACATTGGTCGTCTTCCGTTATTTTCCATCACCATTCAAATCACGGTATTTGATATCACCGACCTTCGGAGTGCTATTTCCTACCATCTGTTCCGGGCTGTTGTCTATCTCCTCCTGGCTCTGGAACAGTCCTTCCGAAATATATCCGGTCAATCTGGAATATGGTTTTCCTGTTTCCGACTTCCAAATAGTAGGATAATCCGGTTCGTCTTTATAAACCAACTTATTTTTATTATATGTCAGGTTAGCCTGAAAACTAGCCCCCAAATCTTTAGAGAAATTCTTATGATAATTAAGGCTGAATTCCACACCCTTATTATCCATTTTACCGACATTTCCCCAAGGTTTTGCTTTACCATAACCCAAAGAATTAGGCCAAGACTGACGTTCCATAAATATATCGTAACGTTTGTCATAGAAATAGTCTATTGTTATATTCCAGTGGTCAAACAAAGTCATATCTACGCCAATATCAAATTTCTTCGCTTTTTCCCACACAGCATCCAGATTTGCATAATAGGCAATCTCCGGACCTCCCAATGTGTGATTCATACTCTCTCCAAATGTCCACTTTATCTGATCCAATTTATTATCCGTCAGCTTATCAATATATAAATAATAGCTTCCGCCGCTTGTGCCAGATCATCGCTACCTACCAATCCATAAGAGGCTCTCACTTTCAGGTTATTCACCGCATTTTTCAAAGGTTCAAAGAACTTCTCATTACTGATAACCCATCCTAAAGACATTGCCGGGAAGAAACCGAAACGCTTCTTCTTGGCAAGACGTTCCGTACCGTTATAACCGAAGTTGATTTCAGCCAGATAACGTTGTCCGTAATCATATGTGAAACGTCCTGAGACTCCTTGATTACGATTAGGAAGCACATCACTTCTGTATTCCCTTTGCCGGTACATCAACATACCTCCGACATTGTGCAAACCAAATTGACGATTATAACTGATATTTCCCTGAAATTCAAATGTCTGATCCGAACTTCTGGCAATATCCGACTGTGCTATATAGTCTGCACCTTCCTGAATACGTTCCAAGTCATATTCCAACGGACTATCTTCACTGTATCCCACAGCTCTGAAAAGATAAGGAGTAATGGAACGATTGTAGGAACTGCTGGACCAGTTTTTAAAGTTTACCCAGATATTTGCCTTCAATCCTTTTGTTACAAACCCAAAATCCTGCTCCACTTTAATGACTGTATTCAATGTATTCGCATTCTGCTCCTTATAAGAAGTCATCATCTGCGCATAAGGATTAGGATAGAGATAGTCCGAACTCTGATAATCAGATCCATAGCGGATATACGTATCACCCGGTTGCGCAGGATAAGTTGCAGGGAAAGTTACCGGAGTAGTCGTCAGAATCATTTTAAACAAATCAGCACTATTGATATTAGGCCCTTTGTTCTGACGGATCTGAGCATTCATATTCATCCTGATTGTCGTTGTGGGGGTCAACTTATAGGAGATATTATTCTGGAACGTATAATTCATGATATTAATATTATTGTTCCACGAATAAGCTTTCTCCGTATTCAGCAAACCACTATCGTGGCTGACATTCAAGCTCATATAATACTTCACTTTTGTACCTCCTCCCGATACATTGATATTGGCACGCTGCGTCATTGTCATCTTTTTGAAAATGACATCCTGCCAATCCACATTCGGATATACATAAGGATTTACCCCGTCACGGGTCAACTGGATCCGTCTGTCCGAATACAATAATTGATCTTTCGATTTATTCGGATTTCTCGACAGGTCAGCTTCATTGTAAAGTTCCATATATCTGGGACCATCTACAAACTCAGGAAAATCGGACATGATATTGAAAGAGTTCTCCGCACTAACATTAACCTTCGTCTTCATATTGTAATCACCTCCCTTTGTAGAGATTATCATTACACCATTTGCACCGCGTGCACCATAAATTGCAGTTGCAGAAGCATCTTTTAAGATGGAGAAACTCTCGATATTTTCCGCCGGCACATAGTTCAGATCAGATACTGAAATTTCTACATCGTCCAATAATATAAGCGGTGTTGTACGCCCGCCAAAAGTAGAAATACCGCGAATATAAAAATCAGCCCGGAACCCGGCTCTCCTGTTTTAGTGGTAGCAATCACACCTGCCAGCTTACCGGCAAACGAAGTACTTAATTGTGAAGTCGGCATTCGTAAAATATCTCCTTTCACATTTGTAATAGCCCCTGTCACACTCACTTTCTTTTGTACTCCGGAACCTACAACAACGACCTCGTTCAACGTCTGCTGTTCTCCGGACATCGTGACATTAACCACCCCTAAATCTTCTACCGGAGCTTCACGTTTCTGGTAACCGATGTACGAGAAGACCAGTACGGCTTTGTCTCCGCTCACAGAAATAGAATATCTACCATTCAAATCCGTGATAGTTCCACTTTTCTGACCTTTCACAACAATGTTCACACCTACCAACGGCTCGCCGTCTATGGCGTCTGTAACCACACCTGTGACGACTCTTTTCTCTCCTTTCTGCTGTACACTCTGTTTATTCACTTTCAGTACAACTTCGTCTCCCCGGACTAAATAGTTAACATTACTCCCTTCAAATACAACTGACAATACTTTTTCAATCGTACCTTGGCAGTCAATGTTTTTGCGCTTTACTTCATCCAAATCTGCTGCATCGTAAAAAAACACATAATTACTGTTTTTTTCGATCTGACGGATAGCTTGTACTTCACTAAAATACCCTTTCACCTTTATGACTCCCTGTGCTGCTATTGCAATCAATGGGAAACAAAAGATTCCAAACCAAATGCACATGAGGTACTTCCACCTGCCATGCTGTTGCTTTTCTTCCATACTAAATAATTAAAAGATTAACATTAAAAAATTATACAAACATACTATAGTATACCTTTAACGGAATATGATATATTCTCCATTTTCCTTTCTATATCGCCACCCTGTACTGAAGCACATTTTTTCAATAGCTTCTTCCAATGACTCATTATAACGTAGACGCCCGTTTAACAGATTCTTGGTTGCCTGTCCGTGTTCCAATGATATTTTTACATTATATATTCTTCCTACAATCTCAATCCATGAACTTAAATCAACATTTGTAAATTCATAATTACCATCTTTCCATTTCACTCCTTGCATTTCATCCACTTTCACGCTTGCCTTCTCCGCGTTGAAGGTCAATTCTTGCGAAGGTTTCATCTCAATAGTATGCTCAGTACCTACTATCGTAAAATCGACTTTACCACTAAACAAAGTGACTTTAGAAATATTTGCCTGTTCCTGATTAATTAAAAAAGAAGTACCTTTTACTTCTACAAAAGCCCTATCAATGTATACGATAAAATGTTTGCCATCCTGTTTATAAACATCAAAATGGGAATTTCCTTTCAACCACACTTTTCTATTCTGAACAAAATTCTCCGGATAACGGATAGAACTTCCCGGATGCATCCAAACTCGTGAACTATCAGGCAGCATATATAGACGCCCTTCTTTTGATACAACTTCTACAAAAGCATCTTTCGCCTCATTTACCTTATTTCCGGAGAAATACATCCAAGTTGCTCCAAGTAGCAAAACAAGAGCTACGGCAGCCACAGATAGCCAATATGGTATATAAACATGCTTTTTCTGTTGTCGGCAATCCAGACATTTCTGTCTTACCATTTTCCACATCTTTCGCCCTACTTCATCGTCAAGTTCTTTTTGTCGATCCATATTCCATTGCAGGTGCATTCTTTCTTCAAACTCTCGATGATGAAATAGTTCCTTTTGTTCTTTTTCATCCAGTTTGTCTGCTAATAAAGCTTTGATTTGTTCATATAGTTTCTTATTCATATCTATCTTTTTCACATTTTTCATTTTCATTATAAAACAAGCGTCTCTAATATTAAATACGAAACTTTTATGTCTATCCCTACATTGCATTGAACTTTTTTTCGAAAAATCAGAAAGCAGTTCTTTAGAACGCTAACCAGTCCTTTTTTTCTTATCTTTGCAAAACAATTATAATTATGCACGTAATGGAGAAAACATCTGTTTTAGCAAAATTAAAACAAGGAGACGAAACCTCATTTACCTTTGTATATGATCATTATTGGCGGAAAGTATACAGATTTTCAGAGATTTATCTGAATGACGACGAGGAAATAAAAGAGGCAGTACAAGAGGTTTTTATCAAATTATGGGAATCGCGTGCATCAATCAACGAAAACAAAGACATAGACGGATTACTCTTTATTATGACTCGTAACACAATTTTTGATTACTTCCGCAAAAGTCTGAATAAGGTAACGATGAAAATTACTGCTCTTGAGGTTGCTGAGAAAATTGCTATATCTGATGAGACGCTCGAAGTTAAGGATCTACTGGAATATATATGGAAATTAGTTTCTTTACTTCCACCACGACAACAAGAGGTTTTATCATGAGCAGGAAACAACAAATGACAAACAAAGAAATAGCAGAACAACTTGACATTAGCGAGAAGGCGGTAGAACGTAATATCTACTTTGCTTTAAAATTCATAAAAAAGAATTTGAACCTATTTATTTTCTTCATTACGATACCATAAGAGACATTCTGCGTTTTAACTAGTTTTAACTGGGTTTGATATAGTGCTGGGCTAAAAATATACGTATTTATTAATAAGACACAAAGGTATAAGTTACCTTAAAACCTATAAATAAATATACCCATGAAACAGTATGCATTATTAGCTTTTCTTTCGCCAGTTGCAAGCCTATTGGCGGTTACAGGTCCGGCACAAAGCGAAAAGCTCAAAACCAAAACAAATCCTCAAAAGCAGCCAAACGTCATTTTTATCTATGCAGATGATCTGGGATATGGTGACCTCGAATGCTATGGAGCCAAAAACGTACAAACTCCCCATGTAAACCAATTGGCAGAAAGTGGTGTCCAATTCACCAATGCGCACGCCACTGCGGCAACAAGTACTCCTTCACGTTACTCCATGCTCACTGGAAAATATGCGTGGCGTGTACCGGGAACCGGTGTGGCAGCAGGTAATGCTGGTATGATTATCCGACCTGAAACTTACACGCTGGCAGATGTTTTTAAGAATTCCGGATATATCACCGGCGCTATCGGCAAATGGCATTTAGGATTGGGTGACAAATCGGGCATGCAAGACTGGAATGCTCCACTACCTACAGCACTGGGAGACTTGGGATTTGATTATTCCTATATTATGGCAGCCACAGCGGATCGCGTACCATGCGTGTTTATTGAAAACGGTAAAGTAGCCAACTACGACCCTTCTGCTCCTATTGAGGTTAGTTATCAAAAGCCATTCCCTGGCGAACCATTAGGGAAAGACCATCCGGAACTGTTGTACAATATGAAACATAGTCATGGGCACGACATGGCTATTGTCAACGGAATTGGTCGCATAGGATACATGAAAGGTGGTGGCAAAGCATTATGGAAAGATGAAAATATAGCCGACTCCATCACCGCACATGCTATTGATTTTATCGACAAGTACAAAAACCAGCCTTTTTTCTTGTATTTTGCTACAAACGACGTACATGTACCACGTTTTCCGCATGAACGTTTTAGAGGTAAGAATAAAATGGGAGTACGTGGTGATGCTATTGCCCAGTTTGACTGGACAGTGGGACAAATAATAGCAGCTCTTGAAGAACGGGGATTACGAGAAAACACATTAATTATCCTCTCTAGTGACAATGGTCCGGTAGTTGACGACGGTTATGATGACCATGCTGAGGAATTGCTTAACGGACATAGTCCTGCAGGTCCTTTTCGTGGTAATAAATACAGCGCATTTGAAGGAGGAACGGCGGTACCTGCAATTGTCAGTTGGCCGAAAGAAATACCCGGTTCACAAATTTCCGACGCCTTAGTATCACAAATCGACTGGTTTGCATCAATGGCTGCTCTAATCAATGCAAAATTACCAAAAGGAAGTGCGCCAGATAGCCAGAACCGCTTAAACACATGGCTCGGAAAGGATCAAACGGATCGCCCATGGATTATAGAAGAATCTTCAACCATGTCTGTACGTACCAAAAATTGGAAATATATTGAACCAAACGATGGACCTGCCATGATTACCTGGGGCCCAAAAGTAGAGACTGGAAATTTGAAAACTCCTCAACTTTATGACATGAGAGTTAGAGAATATGAAAAGGAAAACCTTGCGGACCAACACCCCGAAATAGTCTACGAAATGCAGAATATTCTGAGACGAGTTAGAAAATAGAAATACCAAAAACGATGTTCATCAATAAAAAATTCCCGATAACTTTATCACAAGTTATCGAGAATTTTATATGTTCGGTCATTTATAAATTAATACTCTTCCTCGTTAAAGAAAAAATCCTCCTTACTAGGGTAATCCGGCCAAATATCTTCGATACTCTCATAGATCTCGCCCTCATCTTCCATCTCTTGGAGATTCTCAATAACTTCAAGAGGAGCACCCGAACGCATGGCATAATCAATCAATTCGTCCTTGGTTGCCGGCCAGGGAGCATCTTCAAGTTTTGATGCTAGTTCCAATGTCCAATACATAATCTTGAGTATTTAAAGTGAATACTAATCTGTCTTATTTTCTATATTTTCGGCAAAAGTATAATAAAATCTATCATTTCCAACTATTATCCCAAAATATTTCATTATTTTGTTCATCAAAATTCATTTTCCGGGATAAAACAAACAAATAATCTGATAATCTGTTGACAAAAGCTAGTACTTCAGGGGAAATTGTACAAGTTTCGGACAAAGCCAGAATGCGTCTTTCTGCTCTCCGGCAAACGGTACGACAAACATGGCAGATGGCCGCTCCACGACTTCCTCCAGGAATAATAAACGCACAAAGTTCCGGTAATTGTTCATCCAGTTTATCAATCTCCCGCTCGATACGTTCCACATCTTCCATTGAAATGATACTGGCGGCTCTCAGTTGTGTTTTTTCCTGATCGGTAGCCAAATGCGACCCGATAGCAAATAACTTATGTTGTATGCCCAAAATAAAGTTCCTGTCAGTCTCATTTTGCAAATAAGTATTCAGTAATCCCAAGTTGGAATTAAGCTCGTCCACTGTTCCATAAGCTTCCAAACGAATGTGGGTCTTCGGAACACGACTACCACCAACAAGACTTGTTGTTCCCTTATCTCCGGTTTTTGTATATACAAGGCTCCTTTTCATAATCTTCCAATTTATTGATCTATATAAGGTAAACGTACAAAGGTTCTCAGAAGTTGACGATATAATGTTGTTTTATCTTTGTTTTATCAAAAAAGAGCAAGCCTATATCGTACAGGTCGAAGGTAATGCCTACCCGTTCGTCAGCCTGCAATCTTTTCCAGAATGCCCGCATTTCTTTAGAATAACAGATTCCATGCACGACAAACACACTTTTCAAGGTGGTCCGGCGTACACAAACCCGAAAGACTTCCTCCAGCAAACACGGATTCTGATAATCGTTCAGATATAGAAAATCTACCGGAACGTCCGTATCCAGAAACAGTTCCGACAAGTCAGAGGCAAAAAGATATTCCGCAGAAGGTTTCGCCGATTGAAGATAAAGTGAGGTCACCGAAGGACGACCTACCTCTACAATAGTAGCAGGTTGCACTTTATTCACCAGCCGGAACAAGAAACGATTTACCTTCTGTGTACCTTTATTACACCCACGCTCCTCTACGATTTTCTTCTGTTCTTTCTCCAAAGAATCATAAGCATAATAAGACATCTTTTCATATATCACATCCGTTATCAGACTAAATGCAAACGGAGAATGTACACCATATCCGCAACGGTAACGGAAGCGGGAAAGCCAGATAAAGGGTCTTTTAAGACAAAGTAGAAGATTCATAAAATCAACATTTGTTTTATTCTTCTTGCAAAGATATGTTTTTTTATTTCATAGAAGCAATCCGGAAAAGAAATGTTATAAGTATCCTGCGATTGAGAATGTCGGATTTCAATAAAAAAGGGCCGATCCCTTTCGGAACCGGCCCGCATTACACATCTATTTCAAGCAACTACTGTAACCTGAATACTACAGGAACGGTATATTTTACTCGAACTTTCTTACCATTCTGTACTCCGGGCCTCCATTTTGGCATAGAACTTATCACACGGATAGCTTCTTTATCCAAATATGCATCTACCCCTCGTACACTTCGGGATTTGAAATTGATCCATCTTTGTCAACAACAAATTGGACAATCACTCTTCCCTCTGAACCCATTTCCTGAGAAATAGTCGGATACTTGATATTTGTACCCAAATATTTCATCAAAGCAGCCGTACCTCCGGGAAACTCAGGCATGATTTCTGCAACATCAACAATAACGTCTTCATCAACCACTTCCGTTTCCACCACTGGCGGTATCCAGACAATCTTATGAGTTGCATCCATATCCTCTCCAACTGTAGAAACATTATCCGCTACCTCTATATCGTTCTTTACTATTTCTAATATTTCTACGATCTTATTTTCGGGAGGTGGAGGCGGTTCCAGTTTCTCATCTGGGAATGTGATCGGAACTAACTCTGTAACAAAGATGGATTCATCATCTGATGATAGTGCTGCAACCCTGACATCATGTTGTGTCCATTCGAACGAAACGAACATGAAGGCAAGCGCAACAACCAAACCCATCAACAACCAAGAACCCCGTTGATTCTCAATTGCAGCCTTTTTTGATTTCTTGGCTCCATAAAAAATGTGTTTAAGTAATTAATAATAGAAAATATATAGCATATATACTACTTTTCGTTTTCTGTCTTAAGCATTACTTAAAGTGCTCTCCAGCTGCAATAAATATAGCATTTTTATGGATAGGGTGTTACGTTGCTTCTTGTTTATTCTATTCTTTTTCCTTCTTTTGGATAAATTTATGAATATCAGCCAGCAAAAACCTGCTTTATATCTATATAAATAATACCTTTATAAATACTTAATAGCCTATCATCTCCTCTAAAGTCACGATCACCAAACACATACGAGAAACGATAACGGGCCAATAAAACTAGCTAAAAAGAGTAAAAAAGAAATACTTTCTTATTTAGTTCTTTTCTTTCTATCTGCATTTTCCTTTTTACGCATATCCTGATATTTCTTATATTGTTCATCAGTCAGGATACTCTTTATTTTAGCTTCTCCCTCTTTTCTCTTCTTTTGCATCTCTTCGCGCGAAGGTCTTTCATTAGAATTTCTCTTTGTCGGTCGCATTTCTTCCATTGCAGCCTTAAAATCCTTGGCTTGCTTTTCATTCAGTCCCAGATCGGTTATTATCTGTTCGATACGCTTCTCTCTGTCAACTTTTCCTTTTTGACGATCCTGAGCCATACATACTGTTGAGCCGATTAACAACACAACAAGTAAACTTAAAATTTGCTTTCTCATAATTCTAACATAATATTAAATGAATAATATATGTTAGACCTTATAAGTGGCTGAAAGTTAATTCTATTCCAAAGAAAAAATACAGTTTTCACATTATTTATCTAACAAGAAAACGTTTTCCCTCTAGCTTTGCCATACCAGCGACGACGTCTTACGTGGAGATATTGGATCAATGAATAACCCTGAGGGTTAAATATATAAATTGTTATCTTTGTCTCCAAATTAATAGCTTATGAAGTTAAATGGTTATCACCTTCTTCTTCCTGAAGGAACTTTGGATTACTTTGATCTTG
>ENA-OQCK01000418-OQCK01000418.1-human-gut-metagenome-genome-assembly--contig:-NODE-418-length-23639-cov-2.567838_pt1 | contig 23639 bp, 28 predicted proteins | sample MGYA00242498_ERZ504578 | MGnify/ENA primary metagenome ERZ504578 (study PRJEB26092, sample SAMD00036229) | human gut metagenome | host: Homo sapiens | study: EMG produced TPA metagenomics assembly of...
CCGAAATCCGCGTGGTCCCCGCGGTCCCTGGCAACAGCTGTTACAGTCACAGCTGCAGGGTGAAGCATCCTCGCCATAGCAGTCATCATGGTAATTATAATCATCGTAATGCATATTGCTCACCTCACTTTCTAAAACAGTACAGTATATGTAAGATAAAAAATTCGTGTCGTGTTAAAGTCCCGGATTTTATATAAATACATATCCCAAAGCAAAAAAAGCACTCCTTTTTCTAATCTGTCTGAAGTACATCCTACATAGAACGAAAGGATAGCGTCTTCAGACTTTTCATCGGATACTCCTTTGGGGTATCCCCTCGTAAAAACAATACCAGTCACATGATGTGAATGGTATTGCAGGACCAGAGGATATCAGTTAATAGAATGCAAATATTCAGGTATTGTGATAAAAATGTCAGAATCTTGTTTCTATACATCAGGCTATTCTAACAATATTTAATGATGCTCCGGTGCCGGATTGCAGGGTAACCGTACCATTTACTCCGTAAATTTGTAATGATAAAACATCCCCTGCTGTTAAAGACTGCATAAATGATACACTATATTCATTTGAGGATGTTGAGGACGTACTGATAGAATTTAATATCGGCGTATCATTCCGTGTTACTCTTGATGACATTGGCAATCCGGATGTCATTTTGATAACATAGGATATGAAATAGGTACCTGTTTGATTAACTGTGAACTGCGTATTCGAAGCATTTGCCGTAAATCCGTTTATATAGGGCTGAACAGGCAGAGGAATATTCGTCCCATCGGATGTTACCGAAACGGTAGCAGCGGAAATATTCAGTGCTGAGAGTGCATTCGTGATAACAGAAGTCCCGGTTGGACCTGTGGCACCTGTATTTCCTGTCGGCCCCGTATTTCCAATAGTCCTGTTGCCCCGGTCGGACCTTGAAAACCGCGCGGCCCCGGACAGCAGCACGGTGTACAGTCATATGGATGACAGGAGGGCATACTGCATGGATCACAGCAGCTGTCATCGTATTCATCATAGTGCATAGCTTTCACCTCATTTTCTAATACGTTCCAGTATATGGGGAACAAACAAATCCTGTATTTACATTCTCCCATATCCGTTGCAATTTCTTTACATAACACAGGGAAGATTCACCTGCTTCCAGGCATCTTTATGGCAATACCTCCGCCGGCTTGCTATGGAGGCAGAAAAAAGCGGAGATGTCCTAACCTCCGCGCATCCCTTTACAGGATAAATAAATCTATACTGCAGCTTGAAACAAAGGTGATATTCCTGTTTGTCTGATTGGCAAGAACAATCATACCATATTCATTTCTTATAACCGTTCCAATGGAAGGCGTCTGTGTGTTGGTAGTGATATAGACATTTTCTCTTCCTACCGGGAGTAGAGAACGGATAACAGCATCACAATCAGCACAGCAATCCGTCAAGGCAGGCACCGGCTCTGGTAAATATACAATGGCGTCATTGTACACGGCATCATTGATCTGAATCGTATCAATACTGCAGATTGATAGATACTGGGAAGTATTTTGAGAGTTTATAACCTCGAATACGCCGGTACGTCCATTCGGTCCCAATAGCAGTGCGCCTGCACGTCCGACAGCGGCATCTCCGCTTTCCAGCGTAATAAATAAATCCTGATTCGGATAAAGCGTAATGATCTGCTGGAGGATATTTCTTATCTGCTCCTTACAGTCACAGCAAACGGTTTCCGAAGACCCGGCAGGTCCTGTGGGACCGGTAGCGCCTGTTGCTCCACTTGATCCTGTGGCACCCGTTGGTCCGGTAGCTCCACGATATCCTCGCGGACCTGTGGTCCCTCACAACAGCAGCTTTCAGCACTGCTGCAGGATGGCGCCTGCTCTGCACAGCAATTGTCCATGCAGGCATAATCATCATAATAATACTGCTCACCTCACTTTCTGATACAGTATAAGCTATGCTGTCTGCATAAATATGTATTGACGATATCCCAGAGAGACTTGTATTTCTGTAAGCTATATTACATATATATAAGCCATAACGGTTAATAGATGAAGTCCTAGATAGTGACAGGCATATTCAGTTTCATGCAGGGTGTCTGTATGCTGTTGTGAATTTCCATGGCGGATGAAACAGGTGTTGATGTGTTTCCATTGAACATCCGTAAGGGTATAAAAACAGGGAAAGCTGTCAGAGATAACCATAGCCATAACGAAGCCCTGCTGTCAGGAATGCTCTTTCTTCTTTCTGATTTGTCTAACCTTTGTTACATCATATTGCGGACTTTTTGTCCTGCGTATGCTATACTGTTAACATAAATGAGGTGATTGTATGCTGTCTACAGAGCGTAAATTATATCTGCTGCAGAAGGTGGAAAGAGAAGGAACCATCCATGTACGGGATGTCGCAAAGCAGCTTAACATCAGTGAGACCACGATTCGACGCGATCTGATGGAGCTGGAGCAGGAAGGAAAGGTGCGAAGAGTGCACGGCGGTGCTGTCAGAGAAGCTGAATCAGATTCTGACGGAATCCAGAGAGCTGCTGATGCAGGATCGTATGCTGATCAATTTTGACAGAAAATCCAGAATCTGCCGCAGTGCCAGTGAGCTTGTTGAGGATGGTGAATGTGTCTTTCTGGATGGAGGAACCAGTATCGTTGCCATGATTGACTATCTGCAAAGCCGTCCCATCAAAATCGTGACGCATAACCAGCTGATTGTACAGCGGCTGCACGATCCGGTTGCACAAATCATCATCATCGGTGGAGATTTCAATGCGAAATATCACATGAGTGAGGGACCGATGGCGCAGAATATGCTTGGTCTGTATAATTTCGACAGAGCCTTTATCGGCTGTGCAGGCATGGACCCTATCAGCGGGCAATGCTATACTGCGGAAATGGGAACCAGGGAACTGAAGGAAATTGCGATGAAAAACAGCAATCACAGCTATCTGCTGATCGATGACAGCAAGCTGTTTGTAAAGGGCTTCTGCAAATTCACAAATGCGGATGCCTTTGAACAGATATTCTGCAATAGGCTGGATGAGACTGTGGAAAACCTGCCAGAGAATATGAAATTTGTGGAATAAGCAATATATGGATATTGTATAAAAAAACCGGAAGCATTTTCGCAAATAGTGAAAGGCACTGGTTTTTTTTGCTTTTTTCCTTAAGGAGAAATGCTGATAATTTGATCAGTATGACCTGTAGTTTCTTATATCACGGTAAAGGTGATGAATGTGTCCCACTACTATTCTATATGCGATTGCTTGCATAAAATACGGGAGCAGTAAATAGAATTGCAACAATATTGTTGCAGAAAAAAGGCATTTTCGAGGGTGTGAATGCGTGATACTATTTTCCTGTAAAGGAGGATTTGATATGGAATTATCGAAAGTGACGATGATTTTAAGAGGGTATACCTATGAGCAGGTACGCTGTGTTGCTGAAGTTCTGATTAACAGCAGCTATGTGAAAAACATGGAGATTACTTTAAATACCAGCAATGCATATGAAATCATCAAAAAGATTGCTGATGAGTTTCAAGGGAGATTGCATATTGGCGCTGGAACCGTTCAGACATATGATGAGCTGGTTCAGGCGATTGCAGCAGGGGCAGTCTTTGTTTTATCTCCGAGAAAAATGAATCAGAAGATGCTCGATTATTGCAAGCAGCACAATGTGATTGCAGTTCCCGGGGCTTTTACACCATCCGAAATCGCAGAATCTTTGGAAATGGGAGCTGATATCGTAAAGGTATTTCCAGCGAATGAAGTAGGCTTTGATTATGCAAAAAAGCTCTGTGAACCAATGGGAGAGCTTCCTCTCATGGCGGTCGGAGGTATTCAGGCAGGAAATGTGAAAAAAGCTTTACAATCAGGTTATACTTATGTAGGAACGGCAGGCGGTCTTTTTGAGAAGGAAGATATTCAGAAAATGCGAAAGGATCATATGTTGAAATCTTTAGAAGTATTCGAAAAAGAATTATTATAGATAGGAGAGATTCACTTGAAGGCTGCGCAAAGACAAAAAAAGCTACTGGAAATATTAACATACAGCGAAAATTATATGACTGTTCAAAGTCTTGCTGATACTTTTACTGTATCAAAGCGAACAATACATAATGATATTGCGCAGCTGGAAAATCAGGGAATAGAATTTGAAAAAAAGCCTAGTGCCGGATTAAAGCTGAAAAACAGAAAAGAGGCCCGCTTTGTAGAGCATATGGATAAATATCGGCCGGAGCAGCGTAGAAAGCAGCTTATGAAAGAACTACTGTTTTATGAAAATAGAATCACCTTTCAATCAGCCTCTGCGTGTTATATGGTGGGGGTAAGCTCGATTATTGCAGATATCCATTACATAAAAGAGCATATTTTAAATGATGCGACAGTGTCACTGATCGGAGATGAAAACGGTACCAGGCTGACGGGGGACAGAAATAGAATGGCAAAAGGCGTTAATCTCATTTAATGAATATCTGATAGCATCGGAAAATCTGACATTCACGGATGATGCAATGCTGGCATTGTTTAAGGAATTCTATGATACAGATATTATAACAGCATGCTACACAACAATTCAGGCGCTGGATGATTTCAACATATATATTGCTGCACAGCATTATTTAATCAATCTGTTCAATGTCATGATTGTATTATGTCATCGCTTGAGAAAAGGATACCATCACAAAATTATCCATAATGCATTTTACAGCGATCAGATAATGGCGATGATGTATTATCTGATTGGTGATGATTTACTTCGTATTCTGAAGAAGGATTTAAACATCACTTATGAGGATGGCGATATATATTTCCTTTCTATGTATTTGAGTGCAAATCGGATTATGCTCAACAGCTCTTTACATAGACGGGGAAATCCATTTAAGCATATAGTTGAGAATTTAATTGAAAGAATGTCAAACTGCGTCGATGTTGATTTAACGCAGGATCAGGATTTGTTTTACAATCTCTGTCTGCATCTGGAACCGATGATATATCGGTTGAAAAATCGAATTTATATCACTAACCCGATGTTATTTGAAATTAAGCAGCAATATCATTTGATGTTTGATTTGACCTGGATGATTATGGACTCTATAAGGACAACGCTTGGGGTCACGCTTACTGAGGATGAGGTTGGCTTTCTTATGCTTCATTTCCAGAATGCATTGGAGAAGAAAAAAAAGAGTAAGCGTATTTTGGTTGTGTGTCCAAACGGGATAACAACTTCGGAATTGATTGCCAACAGGATACGAAGTGTCCTGCCGCCTTTAGACATAATTGAAGCGGCATCGATTGATACGATCAACTCATTTGAATTAAGGAGTATCGATTTTATAGTGTCAACCATACCTTTGAAAAGCCTTGATAAACCGGTTGTAGTTGTTTCAATGCTGATCAATGATTCTGATATACAGAGGATTGAAGAGCTATATAAGAAAAAGTTATCAATACCCAAGGAAGCGGATGTACGCTTTATTGAAATCCCACAGTATTTGCATGAGAAAAATATTTATATTAATGATGGGAAAATAACAAAGGATGAAATTATTCATCAGGTCTGTATGGGCCTGAATAAAGAAGGCTGTGTAGATGCGCATTTTGAAACCAGTGTATGGGAAAGAGAGCAGAAAGGAGGAACGGATATCGCGGTTGGAGGTGCAATACCTCATGGCGCAGTTTCCACTGTACGAAAAACACAATTGGCTTTATGGATCAATAAGGAGCCGGTGAAATGGTCTAAATACCGTGTGAAGGTGATTGTATTTTTCGCATTGAACAGCGAGGATACAGCAAAAACAAAGGTTATTTGGAAGAAGCCTTTTCACTTATCAAAACAAAGGAAATGATAGAAAAGCTGTCTTCATGAAGAATAAGAAGGCTGTTATAAAATATATATTTGGAGGAAGCCGATTTGATTAGAGAAAATCTTTTATATTTAAACAAAGATATCCGTGATCGTGAAACAGTTATCACATATATTGCAGATATGGCAGATACTGTTGGATTATTAAGCGATAAAAACCTGTTTTTAAAAAGTGTTCAGGAAAGAGAACACATATTACCCACATCTGTAGGCTTTAAAGTAGCTATACCGCATGGCCGGAGCAGCAGCGTCAGAGAACCATTTGTATCCTTCATGAAAACAAAGCATGAATTTATCTGGGATACGAGAAACAATAATGAGGTGGATTTGATATTTCTGATTGCCGTGCCTGAAAAAAATGAGAATAACCTGCATCTCCGGTTTCTTTCGGAAATCAGTAAAAAATTGATGGATAGCAGCTTCAGGGAACGATTGCGGAATGCGGATAATGAACACGAGGTATTCGTTATGTTACATGAAATTAATGAGAAAGTGATGGAGGAAAACACATGAAAATTATAGGAATAACAGCATGCCCAACAGGGATTGCACATACATATATGGCACAGGAGTGTCTGGAAAAGGAATGCAGAAAAAGAGGCTTTGATGTGAAAATCGAAACACAGGGCGGTTTGGGGATAGAAAATGAACTAAGTGAAGAGGATGTAGCTCAAGCTGATGTTGTAATTCTGGCAGTCAGTGTCGTTATTGAGGGGGAGGAACGATTTGAGAATAAGCGTGTATTACATACTGATGTGGATGAAGCAATTTCGCATGTGGAAAAGCTGGTAGATAGAGCGGTTGCACTCGTAGAAGGAAATTGATAATTATGAAAACGATTTGGAAAGATATTCAAAAGCATTTTGTTAAGTGGCGTATCCTTTATGATGCCGGTTGTCGTTGCCGGTGGTGTGATCCTGGCAGTTTCCTTATTGGGTGCAACGCAGACGGAAACAGGACTTGTTCCTAATGGGCCGTTGCTGACCTATTTGAATCAGCTGGGAAAAGCAGGAATGGCGATGATGATCCCTGTATTCGCTGCCTATATTTCATATTCTGTAGCCGGGAAACCGGGTCTTACACCGGGATTCATTTTAGGTTATATTGCAAACAATGCTATCATGATCAATGGTGTTGAGGTTAAGGCAGGATTTCTGGGAGCACTTATCTTAGGTCTGCTTGCGGGCTATATGGCGAAATGGATGAAGGGATTAAAGGTAGGGAAAACGATTCGCTCCATCATGCCTATTTTGGTCATTCCAATCTCAACTGTCCTTGTACTAGGCCTTGCTTATTATTTTATAATAGGATATCCGATTTCCTTTCTGATGCAGGCGCTGTCAGATTTGATGGTGACTTTGAACGGCAGTGGAAAAGCTGTGCTGGCAGTGTTTATGGGGTTCTTTAGTGAAATTGATTTTGGAGGACCTGTGACAAAAGCTGTCTCCATGTTTACACTTTCTATGATCAATGAAGGGATCATGGAGCCTAATGGAATATTCAGAATTCTGGTAGCTGTTCCTCCGATTGGAATCTTTTTATCCACGATTATTGCTAAGAAAAAATATAGTGAGGAAGAACGTGATAATGCGAAAGCTGTAGGTATTATGGGATGTCTGGGGATAACAGAGGGAGCAATTCCGTATGCTATCAAAGATCCGAAGGCTGTGTATCCTGCATGTATTATCGGAAATATCGTCGGGGCATTGATCGGGGCCTTTGGAAATGTGGCATGCCCGGTACCGCATGGCGGATTCATTGTACTTCCGGTCGTAGAAAATCAACTTTGGTTTGTTGTTGCAATACTTGTCGGCTCTGTCATCACAGCACTGCTGCTGAAGGTATTGAAAAAGGATGTTCTTGAGGAGCGCTAAAAAGTTTGCTCTTAAATTCTTAAACAGCTATTCGAGCAGAATTACTGAAATCTATACAGCATTAAAAGAAAGTAATAGGCTCTTTCTCGATTGCAGGTAAACTTAACATAGGGAGACTTCCATACGATTGTAGTTATCAATAGAAGTTGAAGTCTCCCTTTTGCAAACACCCTAAAGTAAGAAAGAAACGAAGCTATCATATGCTGTCAACATACGGGCAGTCTGCTGCTTTTGTTAAAAATGCGGTAAACTTATACAGTGAATCAGATATATGAAATTATATGGTTCTATTTTGATGGTGATAAGGCAAACCTGTCTCTTTTGAATAAGGAGATAGGTTTGCTTTATCTTAGCTGATTGTCACTGGATTCCGCATCAAATGCACTTATAGAAGCTATCGAGAAAAAGTGCAGTATGAGATATTGGATAGTGTTTTTACGTATTGGAAGACATCTGCTTTAAATTCACTACAGCGTATAGGATATGTAAATGCGTAATTTTTATGAATACCAAGACGAAATAGTAAGAAAACGCTTTCCTGTTTGCTCTTCCTGATTTATCATAAGAGTATAAAGAAAAGAGGGGTTTTATGATAAGGACGATACCTGAAGATTTTTTAATCGGAACAAGCAGCAGTGCATGGCAGATCGAAGGGGTGGCAGGAAAAAGCAAAGAGCAGAAAAGCTGGGCAGAGCTGTTCTATGCATCAGCACCGGAAAAATGGCATAATGGAATCGGACCGGAAAAGGCGGCTGATTTCTATCACCGCTACAAAGAGGATATTCATACCATGGCATCTCTTCATATGAAAGCCTTTCGCTTTACCATACAATGGGCGCGGTTTATGAAGGATCCGATAGCCGGCATCGTGGATGAGGAGGCAGCTGCATATTATCTTGATGTGATCAAAACCATTCGGAAGGAGGGAATGGAGCCGCTGATTTCCCTTGAGCACTGGGACCTTCCGGCAGTGCTTATCGAACGCTTTAACGGCTGGGCAGGCAGAGAAACGCTGGACTGCTACATCATCTATGTGAAAGAGGTGCTGCGGCGTTGCGGATCAGGTAACCTGGTGGTTCGCCTTTACAGAACCAAACATACCAATAGACAACGGATATATGGATGCCATATGGTATCCGTTCACTCATGATCCGAAAACCGCTTACCAGGCACATTTTCATAAGATACTGGCAACCTCGTATGCAGTCGCATGCATAGAGCAGTATCGCTCCTATGGATGCCGCATGGGGCTATGGTGCACATGACGCCGGTCTATGCGAAAAGCGGAGAGATTCAGGATGTAACAGCCGCATGGTATGCCGACTTGTTTCATGTGCGTCTGTATCTGGACCCGTACCTGAAGGGAGAGTTTCCAGCGGAGCTGCTGCATCAGCTTGAGCTGCATGACTGTATGTTCACCTATACGGAAGAGGATTTGCAGCATATCCGAGCACATCGTATTGCTATGCTCGGTATTGATTATTATTTTCCGATACGCGTGCAGTCGCGCAGTCATCCGTATTCCGGCCCCTTTCATCCAAAGCAGTTTTACGAGCCATGGATCAAGGAGGATCGCAAATTCAATGCGGACCGCGGCTGGGAGGTTTACGAACAGGCTGTCTATGATATTGGAATGCGCCTGAAAAATGAATATGGCAATCCGGACTGGCTGATCAGTGAAAACGGTATCGGTATTGCACATGAGGAGCGCTACCGAAACGAGCAGGGTAGCATTGACGATGATTATCGAATCGACTTCCTTTCTGAACATCTGCGGTATGCGCTGAAAGCAAGGGAAGCAGGCTGTCACTGTCATGGGTATCTCGTCTGGTCCTATATTGATAATGTGTCCGCCATCAATGCGTTTAAAACCGATACGGTTTGCTGGAGCTGGACATAGAAACAGGAAAGCGGATTCCGAAGAAATCGGCATACTGGTTTCGGGACATATTGGCTAAAAAGCAGCTTGATGATTGAAAATGTATGATAATACATGATTAAACATACAAAAATATGCATAAACAAAATAATATGAGCGCAAATGGCTTGCGTCCCGGGTGGAATCCCATTATAATATGCATAGAAAGAATCAAAGCACAGCTGGATTCTTTGACGCAGCCTGCATGAATTTATGGATGGACGGTTTGCGGGTGTCATGATGCTGCAATCAGCAGGCACACGCAGACGATCCATACCAGAAGCAGGCGCATCGCTATGAGGAGGGCGCTTATGAAAGATTTTCTATTTTATACACCTGCAGCATCCGGCGTTGACTGGAAGCGCATCGATTCTCTTCGCCATGTGATGGAGAAACGCACTGCCAGTATATGCTCGCAGCGTGCTCTTCTGTATACACAATCCTTTCAGGAAAGTGAAGGAGAACCGTATATCATTCGCAAGGCAAAGGCCTTCGCCCACACCCTTGCCCATATGGATATCTATATCCAGCCCCATTCCCTGATATTCGGTAATCAGGCGTCCGCAAACTTCGCGGCTCCGATATTTCCGGAATATTCCATACAGTGGGTCATTGACGAGCTGGAAGCCTTCGATCAGCGAAGTGGTGATGTGTTTCAGATCAGCGAGGAAGTAAAACAGGATTTGAAACGCATAGCACCATACTGGCTACAGCATACCCATGAGGATGAGGTCAATGCACATCTCAGTGAGAATATCCGTCTTGCAGAGAAGCAGGGAGTTTTACACCGCGGTGGCATCTCCATGTCCGGAGACGGTCATATTGTTCCGGATCATGAAATGCTGTTGCAAAGAGGGTTTCGTTCGATCATCGATGAGGCGAAGCATGCCTGACAAATACTGACTTGCAGGATGCACAGCGTAATTACTATCAGGCGGTTATCATTTCACTGGAAGGGGCTCTGCTGTTCTTTCAGCGCTTTGCCAAGCTGGCGGAGGAAATGGCGGAGCATGAGCAGGATGAAAGAGAAGACAGGAGCTGCGAGTTATAGCACATATGGCCGGGACCATGATGGAACAGGGGGCCAGAAGCTTTTATGAAGGAGTAGAGGTGTGCTATATGGTGCATGTTCTGCAGATGATTGAAAGCAACGGGCATTCCTTCTGTTACGGCCGTTTCGACCAGTACATGCGAAAGCTGTATGAACAGGATGTAGAGCGGGGTGTGCTGACAAAGGATCAGGCACTGGAAATCATCACGCATATGTTCATTATGAATTCCTCCTGTAATAAGGTGCGTCCCTACGGTCATACAAAATACTCACAGGGCTATCCGCTTTATTCCAATCTGGTCGTCGGCGGGAAAACACCGCAGGGAAGCGATGGCACCAATGAGCTTTCCTATCTATGTATTGAGGCGATGCATCTGACATCCTTAGCGGAACCGAATTTCTCTGTCCGTTATCATTTGGAAACACCGAGGCAGTTTCTGAAGGCGGCTGCCTTGCTGATTCGCACCGGATGCGGCATGCCGAGCATGTTCAATGACGAGGTTGCCGCAAAGGGAATCGAGGATTTGGGTATACCGAAGGAGGATGCGCTGGATTATTGTCCGATTGGCTGTGTGGAAACCGGAGTTCCAGGGAAATACGGGCATCGGGCTACCGGGATGACCTATGTAAACTGGGGCAAGGTTTTGGAGATTCTGCTGCATAACGGTGTGGATCCTGCAAGCGGCATCCAAATGCTGTCGGTCAATGGACAAGGCGGGGATGCTGTTACGTTTGAAAACTATGAGGAATTGTGGCAGGGCTGGGAAAAGCTGCTGAAATTCTATTCTGATATATCGGTGGAATGCGATGCAATCTGTGATGATTCTCTGGTAAAATATGATGCTGATCCATTCGCAAGCTGTTTTATACAGGACTCCATGAAGCTGGGGAAAACCCTGAAGGAGGGTGGCTGCCGCTACGATGTGATTTCACAGTCCAATATCGGACCGTGCGTTGTCGGAAACGCATTATACGCAATAAAGAAGCTGGTGTTTGAAGAGCAGTCGGTAACCTGGGAAGAGCTGATGACTGCTATGCAGGATAACTGGCAGTCTCTGGAATCTGCTAGAATCCATAAAAAAATACGTCATGTAGCCAAGTTTGGAAATGATGATGATGCGGTGGATGAAACCGTTAAGGATGTTTTTGATTCCTACCTGAAGCTGCTTCCGCAGTATCGTACACAGCGTTATCAGCAGGGACCTGCAGTAAGCTGCTATACGATGTCGACCAGCAACATCACCTCCTATGTACCAAACGGCTTTGTCGTCGGCGCAACACCGGACGGGCGGTTTGCGGGAACACCGTTAAACGAGGGCTGTTCTCCAACACAGGGGACAGATACAAACGGTCCTACTGCGGTTATCAATTCGGTTGCCAAGCTGCCAAATGAGCAGGTGGCGGCAGGACAGCTGCTGAATATGCGTTTCTCCAGCGGTGCGCTGGCAGGAGAGGAAAATCTCGATAAGTTTGTCGACTTTCTGATGGCATCTGCGAAAAAGCACATCTACCATAATCAGTTCAATGTCATAGACAGTGCAACGCTGCGTCTGGCGCAGGAGCATCCGCAGGATTATACGGATCTGATTGTGCGTGTTGCCGGTTACTGTGCTCAGTTTGTTTCCCTGATGCCGGAAGCACAGGAAGCCATTATCGCACGTACGGAGAATACATGGTAGCCATTCACCTGTCGACCATACAGCGCTATTCCACAAAGGACGGCCCTGGAATACGGTCCACCGTGTTTCTGATTGGCTGCAATCTGCGCTGTGCATGGTGCTCCAATCCGGAGCTGATGCTGCCGTACAATAAGCTGCTCCATTTTTCATCTCTGTGCCGCGGCTGTCAAAGCTGTGTGCATGCGTATCCAGCAGCTGTATACATGGAGGACGGTGCTATTCACATGCATCCCTGTGCACAGCATATGGCAGGGGAGCTGGAGGAGGTATGTCCCTTTGATGCCCTTGAACAGGTTGGTATGCAGGTGGAGTGCCAACAGCTTGTAAAGCAGCTGGAAAAGGATTTCACATATTATGAGGAGTCCGGAGGCGGCGTGACGTTCAGCGGCGGGGAGCCGCTGTTACAGGCTGAGGCTTTGGCGGATACACTCTGTCTGCTGAAGCAGAAGCACATAGCAACATGTGTGGATACCGCTGGTGATGTGGCATGGGAGCATATGGAAAGGGCTGCGCAATACTGCGATTTGTTTCTCTATGATATCAAAGCCTTTGATGCGGCATTACACAAAAAAATCACCGGAGCGGACAACGGCCGAATTCTTGATAACGCAGGAAGACTGGCGGCGATGCACAAGCCGATGTGGATTCGCATGGTCATCGTGAAGGGATATAATGATGATCGAAGGGATTTGCGGAAAAGACTGCAGTTTGTGGCATCACTGGTTCTGCGGTACAAAGAGTAGAGCTTTTACCATATCATGCACTGGGGGAAGGTAAGTATAAAAGCATGGAGCTGGCATACCCGATACAGGAGGATGCCTGTCCGGATGCTGAAACGCTGGCTTATTGCATGGAGGAGGGGCGAAGGCTCAATCTGCCAATGTATATGGAAAAAGCGTGAATATACTGGCGGCTGTCATTCGATTTCATAACCATCACATTCTTTATGCTGTTAAGAAAAGATAATAGTGCGAATGTATCAAAAGTTCTTTTAATTATTAAAAAATATGATACAATAATTTTAGGAATGTGATCGTGATAACTTTGAGCATGATATGAAGGCTACAGGGTGAGAAACCTGGCGGAATCCGGAATATACCGGGGTTCATGGATTGTTAGAGAGGTAAGTATCATTGATGGAGGATACCATCAGTGTGCTTGCCTTTTTTTATTATCACGAGCAGGAAAGGAGTGTCTTGACATGGGACAATTTATCAGATTGAGATTGACGAATGAGCTTTATGTGCTAAAAAAGGACAGATGGGGGTGTGCATATGATACGGACAGGATAACGGACATGCTCAATTCATGGTTTAACATGCAGCTTTATGATGCAGAGGAGCTCGAGGACAGCGTTCTCTTTACCCTCAAAAAGGATGTGTTTCAGGAGCATTTTCTCTCGTTTCTTATGGAACAGACACAGATTATGCATGATTTTGATGCGGAAGAAATCAAGGAGGAGGTGGAGGCATTGAAAAGCAGAAGCCTGCCTGATTATATGAAATGGATAAAGGAGAATCGCATGCCGTCCTGTCTATGGTATGGAAAATGCACCATTGTCTCACCGCTGTATTGTTCCGAAAAGCTGTATATGAGTGCCGATGGCGTGGATTATCTGGTAGAGGGTAAGGCTGTTATGGAATGCTATGATAGTTTGTTTACATATATCCATAACATGATTCGCAAAACCTCTGCGAATCCCTTAAAGGATACGGTGGCAGTTCTGCTTGACTAAGCATCCCTTTCGATTTCTGGATGCTATTGGATATGCGAACAGGTAACGTCTTTTTACGCTATTACACTATGATGAATGCCGATATAAAACAGCATAGAATTCGCCAGGCTTTCCTGTGGTCTTATATACACAGTCTGCCTGCTTGTTTGATTTTTCGTGCTTGCGCCGTGTTATTTTGCAGTCTGTAAAGGATGAGAGGCTTCCCGGCAGACACAGCATAAACATAGCGTTCCTGTCTTTACAGTCGCATCATAGGAATTCATAGTCCTCATCTGATACACAAATCAGCTGCCTGACCTCCTTCACCATATGCTGCTCCTGCTCAGTAATCTGATCTGTTATCAATACATCGTAATCGGACCACCTTGCGAAGGTATATGAGGAGGATTTGCGAAACTTGGAGGAATCGCATAACAGAATCCTCTGCTGTGCCTTCCGCAGCACATGCTGCTTGACCTCCATCTCCTCATGGGAAAAGGTTGCCGGTCCAAACGAATCAAGAAATCCGTCGCAGCCCATGAAGGCGGTATCGATATGGATGGCGTCAATCATGCTGTTTGTAAAACCGCCGATCGCAGCCTTGCCCTGCTTCTGCAGCAGCCCTCCTGCAATCATCAGCTGATGTGTGGTTTCCGATACCATAGACGCAATCGCAAGAGAATTCGTGACAACGGTCAAGCCCTTGCGTAGTCGCAGATATTTTGCCAGATATAAAATCGTACTGCCCGGATCAAGAAAAAGAACAGTGTTGTCCTGAATGAAATCCAGTGCCCTGCGTGCAATCAGCTGCTTCTCATATACATGCTCGCTCATTTTCACATCCAGCGGCAGCTGATAATAGGTGTTTTTTATTTCAGCGCCGCCATGATTTTTTATGATGATGCCCTGTTCATCCATACTGTTGAGATCCTTGCGAATCGTTTCGGTTGTGACCTGCAGCTGCTCCGCCAGTTCACTTACACGTGCGCTTCCCTGTGATACAATGATGCGATAGATTTCATTTCTTCTCTGCTGTGTTGTTTTTGCCATGGAGTCTCCCTCATTTCTATAGCTCCATGGTAGCGCAGCCAAAGGCTTTCGTCAATATAATCTCACATATGGAGTTGGGATTTCTTTGTAAATGTTTGTGTAAATTCTTTTCTTTGCTATTGAAAACAAGCTTTTCTGATTGTTTATTCTGAAAAAACAGGAATCATATTGCATTTGTGTAAAAATGCTTTATGATGTAGGCACAGTTAGAAAAAGAAAAAGGAGAAACCGATTATGAAGAGTAAACTGATTGAAATGCGTGAGAAATATCCACAGACGGAGCTATGGACGGATTCCTTCCACACAGCTGATCATGCATATGGTCTGACACAGGGGATCACAGGCATCACGACAAGTCCTACCTGGGTGTCCCGTATGCTGTGCAATGAGGAAGTCAGTGAGCATGAAAAGGTACTTTGTGAGCTGCAGGGAAAGCATCCGGAATATAATGAACAGGAAATGATATGGGCTTGGACACTGGAAATGGGAAAACGCAGAAGCAGGGTTCTGCTTCCGCTTTGGGAACAGGGGAATCCGAAGCAGGGGCGTTTCTCTATTCAGACATCCATCTATGACTACAGCAATACGGAAAAAATGGTACGCATGGCAGAGGAGGTAAACAGCTGCGGTCCGAATATGCAGGTGAAAATTCCATCCACAAAGGAGGAATCAAGGCGATGGAGGAGGCTACCTTCAAAGGAATCAGTGTGATGGCGACCGTTTGCTTCAGCGTGGATCAGGCAGTCGCGGCAGCTGAGGCGATCGAGCGGGGAATGAAGCGGCGAACTGCGCAGGGGCTGTCCAATGCAGAGCTGAATCCGGTATGTGCGGTCTTGCTGGGAATGCAGGAGGACTGGCTGAAATCCTATGCGGAGAGCAGGGATATCGTCATACACCCGGACGCATTTCCATGGTGTGGTGTGGCCATCTGTAAAGAGGTATACCGGATATTTCAGGAACGCGGATATAAAACCAGAGTGCTGACGGCTTACTACCGCCATCAGCTGCACTGGTCTGAATTTATCGGAGGAGACATTATCATGACCATTCCTGCAAAGTGGCAGAAGCGATTCGCAAATTGTGATGTGGAAATCCGTGATTATATGAGTGAGGCTGTGGCTGCGGACAAGCTGAAGCTGCTGAATAAGCTTACACCGTTTGTACAGGCGTATACACAAGGGTCTTTGACAGAGGATGATTTCAACAGCTTCGGACCTGTTATTCTGACGATTCGCTATTTTACAGAGGAATATGAAAAGGCGGTACATAAGGTACGTGACATTCTGTTGCCGAATCCCATCCGTTAACTGCCTCGCCTTCAGCATGCGGCTGCCGTCTGTAAAACACTGACGGTAAAGCTGTCATGAGGGTCACTCAGCACATAGCTTACAAACAGATATGGGGAGATATGCGTGAGCGCTTTGGCAGCATAGAACAGGAAACTTCAAAAACCTGTACATAACAGATATCCGCAGTGTTGTGTTCAGCTGCTGTTCTGCTAGAAAATACCTGAAGCAGCATGCCACAGACAGTGAATCCCTCCATGAGAAAAAGCACAAAGCCGGATAAGGACTCCGATAACGCTTTGTGTTTTTGTCAAGGTCAAAACCCGAAATTGCCAACTCTGCATATATCCCGATAGTTTTCTTATTCAGAAGCAGGACAAAAGCAGTCATTCAGCATCATCTGTCCAGCAGTCCCGTATCGGGATAACTTTCTAAGCAGCCGGTAGAAGCTTCAAGAAGCTCAGCGCATCCAGTATCATTTGTATATGATCGAATGCCAGTGCTTCCTGATCCGGATTTACGCTGCGCGCTGTTTTCATATGGTACTGCATGCGATGCTGTGCATGATACAGGGTAAGCGTATTATCGTTTATCTGTACTTCAAACCATGCCGCATCATCTGCATCGTCCTTTGCCTCAACCTTTACATCCTGATTGATCAGCGCAACGTGGGCAACGGAAACTACACGCATACGGGGATCGCGGTGGACAGCCCCATAGGTATGCAGCTGGTATAGCTGCACCTGATTGCGTTCAATGGAGGTTTCCTCCTTCAGCTCACGATAGGCGGCATCCAGAATATCTTCCCCGATATTCAGAAAGCCTCCCGGTAAGGCCCACTGCTGTATATAGGGATGATTTTTTCTGCGAATCAATAACAGCTTCAGCCGGTTTTCGTATTTAGAAAATATAAGCATGTCCACGCTGAGGGCAGGACAGGGGTAGCGGCCGGCATCATATGCCTTTAAAAATTCCTCCTCTGTCTGACCCTTTGCATTCACCGGTTGTTTTTTTATCATACACTTCCGCCTCTTTTCTACTGTAAGCATAGCACAGGATTTCATTGTGTAGAAGAAAAAATTATGCAGAATACGGAAATCCATTTCTTAATATGCTATGATGATAGGGAAGAAACGGAGGAGCTGTTATGGATACAAGACTTGCGGAAAGATTATTCGTACTGATTACATCCAATATGGATCGTACCTATGAGGAAGAATGCAATATGGCTATGGATGTATTTCTCGAAGAGGAATTTGACATGGGTGAGCTGAAGCGCATGCTGCTGTATCTGCTGGATAAGGTGAAGGCAGACAGGCGGGAAATGGTGAAGGAAAAGATCGAACAGCAGATTGGTTCTTTACATGAGCAGTAGCTGGCAGATTTTGCAAGGCCGCCCTGCTTTTCATTTTGTGGAAAATACGCTATACTGATAGCATCAGTCAAATGGAGGTCGGATATGAAGAAATTTATCAGATTATGTGGAATCGCAGCTTGTACACTGCTGCTTCTGACAGGCTGCAGTTCAAAATATGAACGTGATGATGAGCCGGGAAGGGTGGAAAATATCACCGTTGCAAAGATGCAGGAAATGGTGGATAAGAAGGAAAGCTTTGCCATTGTATTTACGCAGACTACCTGCTCACACTGTATAGAATTCAAGAAAATGCTGGATGGTTACCTGCTGGATCATAACGTTGTACTGTATGATGTTGTTCTGGATGAAGCACCTGCCTCACAGCGGAAATCTGATTTGAATACGATTCGGAAAACCTTTCCGGGAATGAACGAAACACCTTCCCTTTACTATGTGAAGGAAGGAAAGCTGGAAAATCTATTGGAAAACGGTGATGATGGCTTAACGGAGGAAAAATTCGATAGCTGGGTACAGCGCTATAAGCTGGATGAGAAAAAATAAAATACATAAAAAGTATTCTGTATAAGGGATGTTTCCTGTTATAACGGAATACTTTTTTATGGACTTCTGTTTAAAAATATGCGCTGTCAAAGAAATCATAAAAGCAGATTACTGTAAGCTGCTGTCACATAAGGCATTCATGAGAATTACAAAAAGCAATCGCAAGCGCACTTTCTTTCAATTTGAAGTGACTGATAAAGGTATGGATGCATACGACCGGTTTGCATCTGTTTCATTGGCTGTTGATACTGTATGAATCTGTATGACATCCATCCTTTTCTCTTTGCTTTGATCAGATTTGAGAACAGGTATTATTTATTAGCTTTATCCACATAATACCAAAGCTTATATTGCGGCTCGTCAAACTCACTGACATAGGCATTTTTAGGATTGTCCTCACTGATTTTAATGCGCAGGCGCTCCTGCAGCTTCAGCTTCTTCTCATGAGCAGGAAGGATACTGTAAATCAGCTGTCTGACCTCGTAGCGCTGCTGGTTAACGTGATATTCCACAGTTACATATTTGGAGGGTAATCCGCGATATAGATAAAAACCATCCTCGATTTTTATTATTCGGCCATAGCTTTCATATCCGTGCAGTCTTGCCTTTTGTTTTCCAAACATCACCATCACCTGTTCAAAACCTTCCTTTTTATAACTATAGTATATCATTTTGATGTGGGAAAAGCAGGAACTTAAGAAAAAATAATATTTGAATATATTTGCTTGTGTTTCATGGTATACTTATATAAAAAGGAGACATATGAGACGAACAGACAGAGAAACAACAAGAGAAGAGGCATGGCGCATTTTTGATCAAAGCGCATATTCCGTGCTTTCCATGAGCTACCGGAATAGACCGTATGCCACTGCACTATCGGTAGCACGTATCGATGAGACCCTGTACTTTCACTGCGCGTGACGGGGAAAAATCAGGCTATGCGCGAAAATCCAACGTCTGTTTGCACAGCGTTGCCCGTATGGAGAACTGTGCAGAAGGGTTTACTGTTTATTATGCATCCTGTACAATTAGAGGAATTGCGCAGGAGGTGGTTGATGAAGAGGAACGGCATCGCGCGCTGCTTGCCTCTGCAGGACCTTTATACCACAGAGCATGGACATGGCAGAGCAGGAAATCCGCGATTTAAGGAGCGTTACTGCTGTGTGGAGCATCACCGTGCAGGAAATTACGGGAAAGCGGAATGCGGAAAAATGACAAATGTAATAAAAAACAAATGACATTTGAAAGTTGAATTTACAGGGAACCTTTTGTAAAATATACGTGCAATAAGATATTGGTTCTGCATGGTGGTAGTGCAGAAGCAGTTATGGTATTGTGGTGAATTTAGAAATTGGTCTTTCTTAAATTCCAATCTACAACATTGCTTGAATCGCACGGTATGACTTCTGCAGATGTTTGCTGGTAACATTCCTATGCAGAAAACCCATTCATAATCTGATCCGCTGCTAAAATCCTGAATCTGGAATAGACATGAAACCCTTCAACACCAATACAGGCGCGGAGTATCTCATACCGAATGCAAAGCTTCCGTCAATATGCAACCTATTTTATCAAAAAATATACGATAAAATAGAAAAGAACAAGCCAAAAGAGAGAGTGGCTTGTTTTTTATGATATAATAATGGTTGATAAAAAGTGAGGTCTTTATGTCAAAACTGAAAGTGAGTATACGTTCCATTGTCATGTTTCTGTTCGCCCTGATGTTTGTTGTGGCCGGCTTGTCACTTCTGAGCCGCTATACCAGCGAGCAGTTCATCTATCGCAGCAAGAAGCCTCTGAAAATCGGGGCGACCTATATGACGCTGAACAATCCCTTTTTCAATGTAATCGATGATGAGGTACGCAATGTCGTCGAGGCAAACGGAGATGTTCTCATATCTCTGGATCCTGCACTTGATTTGCAGAAGCAAAAGGAACAGATTCACTATCTGATTGAACAGGGTGTCAGTGCGCTGATTATCAATCCGGTGGATTTTACGGGCTTGAGTGAGGAGCTGAAGGAGGCAAGGGAAGCGAATATACCGGTCATTACTGTGGATACGGATGTATTTGATGAGGATCTTGTCGCGTATTCTCTGATGTCGGATAATTACGATGCCGGTGTGCAGTGTGCCAAGGATATGATGAAGCGGAAGAAATCGGCGGATATCGTATTGCTTCAGCACAGTACCGCCTATTCTGCTGTCCAGCGGATTCAGGGCTTTGTCGATACCATTAAGGATAAGCCGCAGTACCGTGTTGTGGAGCGAATCGAGTGTGAGGGACAGCTTGAAATCGCCATGCCGAAAATGGATGCCTTTTTGAATAAGGATATCTCCTTTGATGTGGTTATGGCACTGAACGACCCCAGTGCGCTGGGTGCCTTGCCGCCATGCAGGATAAGGATCGTCTGCAGTCGGTACTTGTCTATGGTGTGGATGGATCGCCGGAAACTAAGGCACTGATCAAGGATCATATCATGACGGCATCCGTTCCCAGTCACCGAAAACGATGGGAAAGGATGCGGCGGAGATCGTCTATAAAATACTGGAAAACAAGCCGTACAGCAGTAAGGCCAGAATACCGGTAACGCTGATCAATGAAAATAATATCGATCAAGTTCTCTCTGGAAGGGTGGCAGTAATCATGTGGTTTATGAAATGGAGCAATGATGAGAAGCTGAAGGCGATTCACTGGATGATGTGCTTTCTCAATCTGACAATCATTCTGTTTATCAGTGTCATTATGTACATTACCACACTGCGCATCTGTGATATGTATGAGGCCAGGACCTTTCTTTCGACCTTACCGTGTCTGCCTTCCAATCCTCTGCGCATCATGATTACATCGGTCGCCTGTTTTCCGATACTTCTGTTTGTGATGCGGCTGCGGCATCAGATTCAGCTGACCACCTGGAAGCTGGCGGGAAGCTTTCTGCTGGAAACCTGTCTCTGTCTGATTATCATGCAGTCTCTCAGCTTTTCCACCAACAGCATTCTGCTTCTTGTGATGGCCGATCTGTTGACGTATATCAGCACCAACCGGGAACGGGCACTCTGTCTGGCCGTGATGATTGTCATCTATCTGTGCGGGAATTATGATTTTCTGTCCGGACGCTTTGCCATCGTCTCCTTCAATGACTATCTCGCCTGCTATAACTCCATGACGCAGTCCGTGCTTTCCAGTATCCATAACACGCTGGCTTCCCTGAACATCATCATGTTTATCCTGTACATGATCTTTCTTGTGCAGGAGAAAATCAATGAAAGCAAGAAATTTCTACAGATGAATCAGGAGCTGCAGGATTTGAATGAACAGCTGAAGGAATATGCCAACATCCGTGAAAAGATGGGAGCGACCAGAGAACGAAACCGTCTGGCAAGAGAAATTCATGATACGCTGGGGCACACACTGACCGGCTTATCCGTAGGTATCGATGCCTGTGTACTGATGAGTGAAATCGATCCGGCCGCAACAAAGAATCAGCTGAGCATGCTGGCGGAAACGGCCAGAAACGGCTTGAAGGATGTGCGGCGTTCCGTGGATAAGCTGCGTCCGGATGCACTGGAGCATTATACGCTGAAGGAAGCTCTGGATAAAATGATTCAGGAATTCCAGGGGGTTACCGATGTCGTTATTCATTTTGTATGTCATCTTCCGCATTTAACCTTTGATAAGGACGAGGAAGAGGTCATATACCGCATTATTCAGGAGGGAATGACGAATGCGGTCCGACACGGCAAGGCGAAGGAGATATTTATATCCATCGCAAAGGAAAATGATACGCTGATTCTGATTATCGAGGATGATGGAATCGGCTGTGAAACTATTAAGCCGGACTTTGGACTGCACCACATGCAGGAGCGTATCGCCCTCTTGCAGGGAGATATCCGGTTTTACGGATCCAACGGGTTTGTGATCCTTGCAGAAATTCCAATCAGGGAGGGTATCTGATGATTAAGATTATGATTGCGGATGATCAGGAGCTGATCCGCGAAAGTCTGAAAATTATATTGAGTACAAAAGAAGAATTCAGGGTGATTGCCACCGTAGGAAGCGGTAAGGAGGTCATTGAGGCAATACGCAGGGAGCAGCCGGATGTCATTTTGATGGATATGCGGATGCCGGATATGGATGGGGTACACTGTACCAAGTTTGTGAAGGAAGTGTATCCGGATGTGAAGGTTATTGTTCTGACAACCTTTGATGATGATGAATATGTATATTCTGCTTTGAAATACGGAGCCAGCGGCTATCTGTTGAAGGGGGTATCACTGGATGAGCTTTCCAATGCGATAAAAACCGTGCTGCAGGGTGGTGCGATTTTCAATCCCAATGTCGCAAGCAAGGCGATTCGTATCTTTTCGCAGATGGCGAAGAATAATGTGGTTACTGAGAAATTTCAGAGTCAGGATGATCTTCCCACACTGAGCAATACGGAGTGGAAAATCATTCAGCAGGTGGCACAGGGGCTGTCCAATAAGGAAATCGCAGAAATCCTGAAGTTTACAGAGGGTACGATACGAAATTATCTGAGTGTTATTCTGGATAAGCTGGAGCTGCGCGATCGTACGCAGCTGGCCATCTGGTATATACACCGGGAAAAAGCGGAACAGGACGATAACGGATGAAACGGCGTCTGTTGATCACTCTGGTGTTGCTGCTGCTGTGTATCGGCGGAATCGGATGGTTTTCCTATATGCAGCAGAAAACAGTAGTCCTGAAATTCGGCATGTTTGCCGGAAGCAACTGGGATGTTCCCAACGGAGACAGCTATAAAATTATCGATCAGGCCATTGAACGCTTTGAAAAGGCACATCCGAATGTGCGGGTGGAATATGTGAGCGGTCTGCAGAAGGCGGATTACTCTGAATGGCTTTCCCAGCAGGCACTGGAAGGTGATTTGCCGGATGTATACATGGTGCTGTCCGATGATTTGTATACCTTTGCGGATATCGGAATGCTGGAGGAGCTGGATTCCTACATACAGCGTGATGAAAAGCTTACGGTGAAAAATTATTTTACACCGGCATTGAAAAGCGGACAGATGGATGGCAGGCAGTACGCACTGCCATATGAAAGTGTTCCAACCATGATGTATGTGAATAAGACGCTGCTGGACAAGTTCGGTATCGCCCTGCCGGATAATAACTGGACATGGATGATTTCTATGCAATCTGTGAAAAGGTGACCCTGGATTCGGATCATGACGGTTCCCTGGATACCTTTGGTGTTTACGGCTATGGCTGGCAGAATGCGCTTGCTCCAACGATGCGACGATTTTCAAT
>ENA-OQCK01000421-OQCK01000421.1-human-gut-metagenome-genome-assembly--contig:-NODE-421-length-23623-cov-3.749745_pt1 | contig 23623 bp, 28 predicted proteins | sample MGYA00242498_ERZ504578 | MGnify/ENA primary metagenome ERZ504578 (study PRJEB26092, sample SAMD00036229) | human gut metagenome | host: Homo sapiens | study: EMG produced TPA metagenomics assembly of...
GGAAGATGAAATGACTTCCCACTGTATTGGCGCATTGCCCGAACTCTTCGATGGTAATCCTCCGTTTGTTGGAAGAGGGGCGGTGTCATTTGCCATGAATACGGCGGAAATCCTGCGTATCTTGAAGTTATTGTCTAAGTATAATTTATAATAGGAGGAACGAAGATGAAAGTTTTAATGTTTGGATGGGAATTTCCTCCCAAAATATATGGTGGTCTTGCGGTTGCTTCTTATGGAATAACTAAGGGATTAAGTTTGCAGGGTGATGTGGAAACTACTTTCTGCATGCCCAAGCCGACGGGCGAAGAAGAGGACTTCTTGAAGATAGTGGGCATGAACCAGGTGCCTATCGTGTGGCGTGATGTCGATTACAATTATTTGAAGTCGAGGCTGACGCGCAACATGACGCCGGAAGATTATTATTCTTTCCGCGACCATATTTATTCGGATTTCTCTTATATGCACGTCAATGACATAGGCTGCATGGACTTTGCCGGCGGTTATCCCGGCAACCTGCACGAAGAGATAAACAACTTCTCGGTGATTGCCGGAGTAGTGGCTCGCCAGCAGGAATTTGATATTATTCATGCCCACGACTGGCTGACGTATCCTGCCGGAGTGCATGCCAAGATGGTGAGCGGAAAGCCGCTCTGTATCCATGTCCATGCTACGGACTTTGACCGTTCGCGCGGAAAAGTCAATCCTACCGTCTATTCTATGGAGAAGAACGGTATGATTATGCCGACTGCATCATGTGCGTGTCCGAACTGACCCGCCGCACGGTTATTGAGCAGTACCATCAGAACCCCAAGAAGGTGTTTGCCATGCACAATGCCGTCTATCCTCTCTCGCAGGAATACCAGGACATTCCACGTCCCGACCATTCCAAAGAGAAGATTGTGACATTCCTGGGCCGTATCACCATGCAGAAGGGACCGGAATACTTTGTGGAAGCAGCTTCGCTGGTATTGCAGCGTGCCCGCAACATCCGCTTTGTTATGGCCGGTTCGGGAGATATGATGGATGCCATGATTAATCTGGCAGCCGAGCGGGGCATCGCCGACCGGTTCCACTTCCCGGGCTTCATGAGGGAAGCAGGTATATGAGGTTTACAAGAACAGTGATGTATTCGTTATGCCTTCCGTTTCCGAGCCTTTCGGTATCGCTCCGCTGGAAGCCATGCAGTGTGGGACTCCTTCCATCATTTCCAAGCAGTCGGGATGCGGTGAAATTCTTGATAAGGTCATCAAGACCGATTATTGGGACATTCATGCAATGGCCGATGCCATTTATTCCCTCTGCACCAATCCCGCTCTCTTCCAATATCTGCAGGAGGAAGGCAAGAAGGAAGTGGATGGAATCACGTGGGAAAAAGTAGGTTTGAGAATCCGCGCCCTCTACGAGGATGTGTTAAGAAACTATGGTAAATAACAAAAACAATAATAGAAATGAGAACTATCTGTCTTTATTTTGAAATACATCAAATCATTCATCTGAAACGTTACCGTTTCTTTGATATAGGTACCGATCATTATTACTACGATGATTATGCCAATGAAACCAGTATCAATGATGTAGCCGAACGCTCTTATATCCCGGCATTGAACACCTTGATTGAAATGGTGAAGAATTCCGGAGGTGCGTTTAAAGTGGCTTTCTCCATCTCGGGGGTTGCGCTGGAGCAGTTGGAAATATATGCACCGGCTGTCATCGACTTGTTGCACCAGCTAAATGATACCGGTTGCTGTGAGTTCCTTGCCGAGCCTTATTCCCATGGCCTTTCTTCTCTGGCCAACGAGGATTGCTTCAAGGAAGAGGTGATGCGTCAGAGCGCTAAGATGAAGCAAATGTTCGGTAAGGCGCCGAAGGTGTTCCGTAATTCCAGCCTGATTTATAATGATGAGATTGGTGCGATGGTGGCAGCTTTGGGATTCAAGGGTATACTGACGGAAGGAGCCAAGCATGTTCTGGTTGGAAGAGTCCGCACTATGTATACCATTGCTCTATGAATCCTAACTTGAAGTTACTGTTGCGTGATTTTAAGCTGTCTGACGACATCAGCCTGCGCTTCTCCAACTCCGAGTGGAACGAGTATCCTTTGTTTGCCGACAAGTACATCAACTGGATTGATGCTTTACCGCAGGAAGAGCAGGTCATCAACATCTTTATGGAGCTCTCTGCTCTGGGCATGGCACAGCCGTTGTCTTCCAATATTCTGGAATTCCTGAAGGCACTTCCATACTGTGCCAAAGAAAAGGGGATTACTTTCTCCACACCGACGGAAATCGTTACCAAACTGAAATCTGTTTCCCAGTTGGACGTTCCATATCCGATGTCTTGGGTGGACGAAGAAAGGGATACCAGCTGCTGGCTGGGTAACGTGATGCAGCGTGAAGCATTCAACAAGTTGTATAGTGTTGCCGAGCGTGTCCATCTTTGCGATGACCGCCGTATCAAGCAAGACTGGGATTATCTGCAGGCAAGTAACAACTTCCGTTTCATGACTACCAAGCAAAGCGGTGTCGGCTTGAACCGTGGCATTTATGAATCTCCTTTTGATGCTTTTACCAATTATATGAATATTCTTGGTGACTTTATCAAACGTGTCGATTCTCTCTATCCGGTGGATATAGATAACGAAGAACTGAATGCATTGCTGACCACTATCCAGAACCAAGGTGCCGAGATAGAGGAACTGCATAAGGAATTGGAGAAAGCACAGGCCAAGTTGGAGAAGATAAAGGCTGCAGAAAAGAAAGAGAGCAAGGCTACAGCTAAATCTGCCGCAGAAAAACCGGCAAAGGCCAAGGCTCCTGCCAAAAAGCCTGCCGCAAAGAAAACAACTAAAAAGGCTGCTGAATAATATCGGCAGCTTGTCCCATCATCAAAAAAGCCTTCCGCTCTACAATGAGCGGAAGCTTTTTATGGAATATCTGTCAGTTACTTGTTGAAACTGGTGTATGTAACTTCTATTTTCAGCGGAGATTCCACTTCGCCTTTTGCATTCTCTTTCGGGCCGCCTTTTAGTTTGGCATATCCCGGCTTGAGGTCGTTTTGGATACCGGTTATGGTTTTGTTGCCGCTGCTGCTTGTACTGCTGTCATAGGTAATGGAAACCGGAATCAGCAATACCTTATCCCAGTCTTCATTTTCTTTGTTCCAAGTTTTTTCCCACTCTGTCTCATTCCAAGAACTGCCGGCCTTTTCTTTGGCGGCTTTCTTGGCAGCTTGTTTTTCGTTGATGCAAGTGGTAACCAACCGGGCTATGTTGCTGAATACATATTGATTGGTAGCAAATGCATTGTGGGTGGTTGTAAATGAGGTAATATTATCCCTGACTTTGTTCTCTTCAAAGAAGCTCTTCAACTCCTGCTTACGTATCAACAGCACGTCATTAGGAGCACTCATGCTATATTCGTAGTCACTGTTTATATTGTAATTCGTGAAAGTCAGTTTCACGGCATTCAGGGTGTCATTGGTCAGTTTGTTGTATATTGAATCGTATGGCATGATAGCTCGGTGAAGATACCGGCAGGAGATTTAATGTAAGTGTGCTGAGGTTCGGCAGCCTTTTCCTTTATCAAATCTGAATTCAGGAACTGGTTTGCCTGGATAACCTCTTTGGTAGAAGCAAATATAGTATTTGTTATATATCTCAAGGAGTCAGTTCCGTCTTTCTTTTTTAGTGCTACACCGGTTGTGTCGTTTGTGTAGTGTGTACAAAGCTCCATTTCCAAAGCTACGTAGTCCACGTAAAGGATAGTTCCATCTCCCAAATCGCTCTTTACGTATACTCCTTTAAAGACCTTGTCTATGAAGGTGTCTGAATTCTTGAAGTATTCAGGATGTTCCCGATATACCTTTAATATTCTGTCTTCACCAAAGTCTTCCTATCCAGCGGGAATGTTACATTGGGATAGAAAGTGTAATAACCGTTATTGTCCTTTTCAAATCTCACAGAGTCTGGAACAGACGTGTCGAAAGCTGAATAGGCCTTACGCCCGAGTAGGATTTAGGGTCGTATTTATTGTAGTATTCTTCTGGATTGATGTTGGTATAGCGATTTTTATCCAGCTTTTTGTCCAATTCATAAATACTCATCCGGCATGCGTTCAAGGAGTCACCGAACCAACTGGAATAATAGACAGCCAGTTGTACTGAGACTACCGAGTCACCTGCCATTATACCAGTAGCTTTTGTCGGATTTCCTTCGCTGTCCCATTCGGTTTCTTTATACACTTCCGGAAGGGAGAAGTTCTCTGTACAGTTCAGCTCCGTAAGGAAACTTGTTTCGTAATAACCGAATTCCGGGTCGGAAAACTTGCCTATATACCGGTACTCGTTTTGGCAAATACGGAATCAACGGCAAATGAACGTGTTGTTACATTAAAAGTAGTAGTATGCGCTGACATGCCGTCAGAATCGGGCAACATACCCAGACCTAATGTACCGGTGTTGTCATCGCATCCAAAGAAAGTCAGGACTGCCAAAAGCAATGTTCCCAGGTATCTTACTTTCATAGTTTTAACTGTCTAAATCGATTTTATTTTTGTTCTGTTTCCCATACCTTGTCGTAGAAGTCATTGCAGGCTTCAGCAAAGTTCTCGGGAGATTGATATTCCAATACCGGTTTTCCGGATTCGCGGGCATAGTTCAGTACTTCCTCATTGACGTGTTCGCTTTGCTGGATAATGCCGTCGGAGAAGTCAGCAGCCAGTTTGCAAAGTGCTGTGTAGTCAATGGGTTCCTTCAATCCTGCAATATCTTTCTTGGCGATGCCTTTCAACAATAGCTTGTTAGAGAAGTCTGCGTGGAAAGGTTGTTTGAAGTCATCTTCATAAAGGGAAAATATGACTTTGGCATCTCTGAAGGAAGGTTCGTCTTTATAGGCTTTCTTGATGTACAGAGGCGCTAAAGCGGTCATCCAGCCGTGGCAGTGGATGATGTCGGGACACCAACGCAGTTTCTTCACCGTTTCCAGTACGCCACGGGCATAGAAGATGGCACGGGCATCATTGTCTTCATACTCTTCACCATTTTCGTCTGTTACCTGCAAGCGGTTCTGGAAGTAGTCATCGTTGTCGATGAAGTATACTTGCATACGTGCAGACTGGATAGAGGCAACCTTGATGATGAGCGGGTGATCGGTATCGTCAATGATGAGGTTCATGCCGGAGAGTCGTATCACCTCATGCAGCTGGTTTCTGCGTTCGTTGATATTTCCCCATTTGGGCATAAACGTTCTGATTTCTCTGCCTTTTTCTTGAATAGCCTGAGGTAGGTTTCTGCCTACGAGGGACATTTCGGATTCTGAAACGTAAGGGGTAATTTCTTGGGTTATAAATAAAACCTTGTTCGCCTTTGTCATAATAACAATGTTCTCAATTATTCTGCAAAGATATAAAAAAATCGGGCAATAAAGCAAACGGAGCCCGTCTATAATTCCTTATGAATTGTTAACTGCTTGTTATTCAGCGAAACAGCTGCTTCTGGAATTGCCGGAAAGTGTACTGAGTTTTGCATTAATTTGCGATATTTCTTCTTTATATGCTAAATAATGGTTTATTTTGCACCGCTTTTGCGAACAACCAAGTTATTATATAACCAATTAAAATGGAAATAGTACATACTATCAAGGACTTGCAGGCCGGACTTTCGGCTTTGAGAGCCCAAGGAAAGAAGGTAGGTCTGGTACCTACGATGGGTGCCTTGCATGCCGGTCATGCTCATTGGTGAAACGTTGTGTGGCAGAAAATGACGCTGCCGTAGTAAGCGTTTTTGTAAATCCGACCCAGTTTAATGACAAGAATGATTTAGTGAAATATCCCCGTACACCGGAGGCTGATTGCCGTTTGCTGGAGGAGTGTGGAGCGGCATTTGTCTTTGCTCCTTCGGTGGAGGAGATGTATCCGGAACCGGATACCCGCCGTTTCAGCTATGCGCCGCTGGACACAGTGATGGAAGGGGCATTCCGTCCGGGACATTTTAATGGTGTTTGCCAGATTGTGAGCAAACTGTTTGATGCTGTGCAGCCGGATCGTGCCTACTTCGGCGAGAAAGATTTCCAGCAGCTGGCAATTATTCGCGAGATGGTCCGCCAGATGAAGTATCCTTTGGAAATTGTAGGCTGTCCCATTGTCCGTGAGGAAGACGGGTTGGCTCTGAGCAGCCGCAATGCCCGTTTATCTGCCGAAGAACGCAAAAATGCACTGAGAATTTCGCAGACTTTATTTGAAAGTCGTACCTTTGGAGCCTCACATACGGTAGCTGAGACACAGAAGTTTGTGGAAGACACCATCGCAGCCGCCCCCGGATTGCGTTTGGAATACTTTGAGCTGGTGGATGGCAATACCTTACAGAAGATTACCGATTGGGAGGAAACTTCTTATGCTGTGGGTTGCATCACAGTATTCTGTGGGGAAGTCCGTCTGATTGACAATATCAAGTACAAAGAGCCTGCTGCCTTGTAATTTATAATTAGTAATTCGTAATTTATAAAGATATGATGATTGAAGTGTTGAAGTCGAAAATCCATTGTGCCCGCGTCACGGAAGCGAACCTGAACTATATGGGAAGCATTACGATTGATGAAGATTTGATGGATGCCGCCAACATGATTGCCGGCGAGAAGGTGTATATAGCCGACAATAATAACGGTGAACGTTTTGAAACCTACATTATTAAGGGCGAGCGTGGCTCTGGCAAAATTTGCCTGAACGGTGCGGCAGCCCGTAAGGTGCAACCTGATGACATCGTTATTATCATGTCCTACGCGCTGATGGACTTTGAAGAAGCCAAGTCGTTCAAGCCGACGGTGATTTTCCCCGACCCGGCAACGAACAAGGTGGTGAAGTAGTCTCTTTATTGAAATATGGAAATAAAGCCCCGCTTGCAATTTATCTGTAAACGGGGCTTTGTTTTTACTTCTGATTCTTCTCCGCAGGGTTCGTATGAGAATGAGGAGCCGATTTAATCTTGTCGAGTAAATACAGAATCTCAGTTTGGACATCAAAATTATATCTTTGGTAATCTTGATAGGTGGGTATCAAGTCTGGATAAAGTGTGTGGGCACACCGGTCTTTGCCCGGAAAGCATATTTGTATGGAGTTGGAGATAGAGCCTTGCATACCGGTATAGGGTAGCCGGAATAAGGTTTGTTCCATGTAGGTATTGGGGGCTTGTCCGCTGGGTATTCCTACAAGGGTAGCACCCATTTCCACAGATAGAAAGTGTAGTGGAAAGCTGCACTGAAGGTACGTTCGTTGGTAATGACGTAAATGTGTTCCGGAGTATAGAGCGCCTTTCCTTGTTGCTTTCTCAGTTCTTCCGGCACACTGGACATGCAGTTCTCGATGAAGTCGGTCCGTCGCTGTTCTATGTTTGTGGTGTCTGCTTCGTCCGTACTAAAAGTGTAGTCACCGTAGGCATAGTCTGTTCCGTATGCTTGGTTGAAATCCTGTAAGTTTGTCTGTAGTTTTTGCATGTAGAGGGGAGAGATGATACGATAGAATTCTATATCCATATCCGTTTGCAGGAAGTGGTCGCCGAACAGTTGGTAAAGTGTGGGTAGACAATTGGAGTCCAGCCGCCGCTATTGTTGCGCAAATCTATGATGAGGGTGGAGGAGGCTTCCTTCTTCATCTCTTTCAGCATATGGGCGAAAACTTCGGAAAGGGACGGGAGTTGCCGAATGGCTTGCAGGGTATCGGCGGGCATATCTTGTTTCAGGATATCCCGATAATAGAATCCTATTTGCCGGTATAAATCTTTCAGCCCTTGTTTTTGCATATACTCAAAATTATCCCGTGCCATGATACTGTTGATATTGATGAGCATTATTTGCTTGTCGTTGTCTATGAACTGATAGGCCAGTTGTTTGTCTGTATAAGCTTTCCAACTGTTATTGTGTTGCATGGGTGTGTTTTGCACTTCCTGCCTTGACAATAAGGGAAGGGTTAATCCTCTTGATTTGCCGTCGGGAGTAAGAAGTGAGAGGTGAAGGTTGTCTTTCATTTCAGGGAAAAGCTGTCTCAAGAAATGTTCCGTAGGCATGGACCTGCATAGATTGGCATAACGGTCATATAGGTTTTCACTGGCTTGGATAGCGGCAGTGCGGGCCAGTACCTCTTCTAAAGAATCTCCGTTGATGGTTGTGATACGGCTACCTAACAAGTCTTTGTACGTTTCAGGGATTCCTTGAAGTATAATGCCGTCGGGATGGTGCGTACTTCCAGTGCCAGGTAACGCTGATTTGCTTGTTGATTGGCTGTGGGAGGTAAAAGGTAGGTATGTCCGTCTTGCAGATTGGATAGGAAAATGCTTACCTTGTCAAAAAAGGTCTGTTTCGTACCGGGAGTCCGGCGTAACTCGTTCTCCAGATGGAAAGCTTGTTCGTAGAAGAATACTTTTCCTCCGAAGCCGCTGTAAGGGTCGGGATGGGTTGCTGCCAGTTCTTTTACCAGATACCGAAAGTCTGAGGCAAGGGAATCCCCGTTTAGGGGCTCTTGGGCGCTTGCCAATAGGTAAGCCAAACAGAGAAGGAGGGATAGATAAATACGTTTCATATTCTTGAAATATTTAAATTGTATGCTAGAAGGGGCAAGTAGAGGGAGAGGTTGTAGTAGAATAAAAAAGGTGGAGTTCGTATGTCTCCACCTTTCATGACAGATTCTTATTTTTTTAGCTGCTCGTTCATCGCTGCTGCTGCCTTTCGTCCGTCTCCCATGGCAAGGATTACGGTGGCACCTCCGCGGACAATGTCGCCTCCGGCAAAGATGGTCGGGATGGACGACTGCATGTTATCATTGACGGCAATCGTTCCCTTCCGGCCTAATTCCAATCCCTTGATGGAGCTTGGGACAATCGGGTTGGGAGATACACCTACGCTGACGATGCAAGGTCGATGTCGATGGTTTCTGTGGCTCCGGGGATGGGTACGGGACTGCGGCGTCCGCTGGCATCCGGTTCACCCAATTCCATTTTCTGAAGCACCACTTGTTTTACTTTTCCTTGTTCGTCGGCAATGTATTCGATTGGGTTGTGGAGGGTCAGGAATTCTACACCTTCTTCCTTGGCATGTTTCACCTCCTCGATACGTGCCGGCATTTCTTCTTCCGAACGACGGTAGATAATCATGCACGCTCTGCACCGAGACGGCGTGCGGTACGTACGGAGTCCATAGCTGTATTTCCACCACCTATCACGCTACGCATTTGCCGAAAGGAACCGGAGTATCGGAGTCTTCACTGGCGGCATCCATCAGATTGACACGGGTCAGGTATTCATTGGACGAGAGGATATTGATGGAGTTCTCGCCGGGGATATTCATAAAGTTGGGCAGTCCTGCTCCGGAAGCTACGAATATGCCTTGAATCCTTCCTCTTCCAGTTGTTCCACGCTGAGCGTCTTACCGATAATGCAGTCCTTGACGAATTCCACTCCCATTTTGGCAAGGTTGTCAATCTCCACATCCACCACTTTGTTGGGCAGGCGGAACTCCGGAATGCCGTATTTCAATACACCGCCAATCTCATGCAGTGCTTCGAAAACGGTAACGTCATAGCCATACTTTGCCATATCTCCGGCAAACGACAGACCGGCGGGACCCGAACCGATGACGGCAACTTTGATGCCGTTCTTTTCCTTGATTTCCGGTACGGAGATTTGCCCGCTCTCCCGTTCGTAATCGGCGGCAAAGCGTTCCAGATAACCGATAGCTACCGGCTTCTCGTTCATCTTCAGGTGTATACATTTGGATTCACACTGCTTTTCCTGCGGACAGACGCGACCGCAGACGGCAGGCAGTGCACTGGTTTCTTTCAGTGTCTTGGCCGCTTCGAGGAATTCTCCGCGCTCAATGTTCTTGATGAAGCGGGGGATGTCGATACCTACGGGACAGCCTTCCGTGCAGCCCGGATTAGCACAGTCCAGGCAACGCTTGCTTCGGTCAGTGCCTGCTCTTCCGTCAAGCCTTGATTGACTTCCTCCTTGCGGCTGTGCGAACGATATTCCGCATCGAGTTCGTTCATCTCTACACGTGGAATGGCGGTACGCTCTTTGGCTTTCATGGACTTGCGTAGTTCTTGGCGCCAGGCGGCATTGCGGCTTTTCTCGTCCGCTTCCTGCACGTTCTCATGGGTGGCTTGGCAGGTCTGAGGTTCTTCCAGTTTGTGCATCTCTTCGCGTTCGATGCTCTTGAAGGCACCCATGCGTTTCAGCATTTCGTCGAAGTCCACTTGGTGCCCATCAAACTCAGGACCATCCACGCATACGAATTTGGTCTTTCCTCCGATGGTGATTCGGCAAGCTCCACACATGCCGGTACCATCTACCATAATCGTATTCAGGGATACATCCGTGGGGATTTCGTATTTCTTTGTCAGCAAACAAACAAATTTCATCATGATGGCGGGGCCGATACAGAAACATTTGTCTACCTTCTCGCGCTTGATGACTTCCTCCACGCCTTCCGTCACCAGTCCTTTGCGTCCGTAAGAGCCGTCATCGGTCATGATGATGACTTCGTCGGAGCTTTCGCGCATCTCCTTTTCAAGGATAATGAGTTCCTTGGTGCGTCCAGCCAGCACGGTGATGACGCGGTTACCGGCAGCTTTTAGCGCTTGCACGATAGGGAGCATGGGAGCTACGCCTACACCACCTCCCGCACAGACCACAGTACCGAAGTTGTCAATGTGCGTGGCTTGTCCCAACGGGCCGACAACATCCGTAATGTAATCGCCTTCGTTCAGTTCGCAAAGACGGGTAGAGGAGAGCCCGACTTCCTGAACCACCAGTGTGATGGTTCCCTTTACCGGGTCGGCTTCCGCAATGGTAAGCGGCATACGTTCGCCTTTTTCGCCCACACGTACAATGACAAAGTGCCCTGCCTTACGTGATTTGGCAATCAATGGTGCTTCAATGACTAACTTAAAGACCTTTTCAGAAAAGTGTTCTTTGCTAATGATTTTATTCATTATCTAATAATTTTGTTGGTGTAATTACGCAATTACTGTCAGATTGATAGATTTGCAAAGATAGGGGTTATTTGGTAATATCAAAAGAAGAATAGGGTAAAACTGCATGTTGTCACTGGATAACATTCCTTTGTCACTATAATTTGTTCACTTTCTACAGCCTGCCTACTTTTGAAATAAAAAATGAGGAAGAGTATGTATCGAAATGTTTTTTAGGGCAATTTTATTGAGTATGCCTTTGGTGGTTTGGTCGCAGCAGGATACGATTGCCGACCAGCGTTTGGAAGAAATTATGGTAACTGCTAAACTCCCGTTGGTAGAAATATCTGCCGGTAAAACAAGTTACCGGATGGATGCGTCAGTCACTCAAAGTACGGGAAGTCTTTATGATGTTCTTGCTTCCCTGCCGGGAGTCGTGATAGATTCCAATGGTAATATCTTGCTGAACGGACAAAGCGGTGCGACGATTCTGATGGATGGCAAGCCTACTTATCTTTCGGGAGATGAATTGATGAGTCTGTTGAAATCTACTCCTGCAACTAATGCTGATAAGATAGACTTGATAACCCAGCCTTCCGCACGCCACGATGCGGCGGGAAGCTCCGGTTGATTGATATCCGTACAAGAAAAATCAGACTGCGCGGTGTGAATCTGGCCTTGAACGGCAATGGCAGTCTTGGACGGACGGGTAGCGGTTATGGAGGTGCTCATGAATATCCGGGAGAATAAGTTCAATCTTTATTTGAACTATTCGTATTATCAGGGGAAGGATGTCATAGACTTGTTTATCGACCGTGCGTTCGAACGGGATGGAGGAAGGATGATGCAGGACTCTTACCGGAAGCGTAGGAATTATTCGCACTATTTTCGTACCGGATGTGATTATTATCTCAATGAGCGGACAGTTTGGGGAGTCTCATTGGGTGGAAACTTTTCCCGGCAAAGGAAAATGCAGGCATGTTTACGGAAATCCGAGAAACCGGAGTTGCGGGAAATACTTACAGCCATGCGGAGCAAAACCGGAATAATGTTTCTGCCGGAACCAGTATGGTGCACAAGCTGAAAAGAGAAGGGGGAGAACTCAGCGCTTCTTTTGATTATTTCCATTACTACCGTGTTGGAAACCAGTTGATGGATAGTTTTAAGCCGATACATTGAAAGGGGATATGAAGGGAAATACCGACTTATATGTCGGACAGATAGATGCGGTTTATCCATTGAGTGAGGTTTGGAAGTTACAGGCCGGAGTCAAAACCTCATTTGTTACGATAGACAATACGGCAGGTTATATGCGTCCGTCGGTTTCCGGCTGGCTGCCGGATGGGGCACTTGGTTCCCGATTCGTATATGATGAGAATATCAATGCCTCTTATCTACAAGTCGGCTATGAGAAAGACCGCTTGAAAATCTCAGCGGGTCTAAGGTTGGAACATACCCATGTACACGGGGATTTTGGAGGAAATACACAACAGAAAGACTCTTCGTTTACAACGAATTACTTCCAATTGTTTCCTACTATTGCTTTGCAATACGGTTTGACTTCGGAACATCTGTTTCAGCTTTCGTATGGCAGGCGTATTACCCGCCCCAATTATGGTGATTTGAATCCTTTTACCTATATATTTGATGACTATACCCATGAAGGGGGAAATACGAAGCTGCATCCTTCTTTCTCTGATAATATAGAGTTGGGGTATGTGTATCGTGACTGGTTTCAGACAGTGCTCTTTTTCTCGCATACAGATGATGCTATCATGAAGAGCTATCGCGAACAGGAGGGGCGGCGTATCTATGTAATGCCCCAGAATCTGTCTTCCTATGTACAGACGGGTATGCGTGTACATGCCGCCAACCTCTCACCTGTTTCTTTTTGGAAGGTGAATCTGACCGCTATCGGTATTTATAATAATTATGGTTGGACGGAGCAAGGGCAGAAAATGAAAAACCGTATGTTTACCCCGATATTCGGCTGCATGAACCAGTTTGCTTTCACTTCCGTATGGTCGGCCGAACTTTCGGCAAATTATAATGGACGAATGGCCTACGGACAAGCCACAGTACATCCGGCGCTGGAAGTGAATGTCGGCATCCAAAAGAAGATGTTCCGTAACAGATGCACCGTTACCTTGTTTGCCAAGGATGTATTCAACACCAATTATCAAAAAGTAGATATTCAATCTCCCGGTGTGCAGGCGTTTGTTGACGAACGGCACAACAAACGTGTGCTGGGTATTGCTTTCGCCTGGCGTTTTCAAAAAGGCAGCGAGACAAAAGAAAGCAGAAGGAAAAAAGAAATAGATGAAACAAAAAGAGTAAATTTGTAACTGTTATGGGCAGACTGTGGAACAAGTGGCTGGTGCCGGCATTATTTGCGTGATTCTTTTTCTGTGTATTCGTGTGGCGAATGATATTCCGAAACATGAATACTATTGGGAAAGTAATGAGTGGAATTTCATGCTGAAGGATATGCTTGTGGTACTCTTCATGTCTTATCCTATCTTTTTTCTATTGAAGTATTGGCTTCGTTTGTGCCGGAAGCGGAAGTTGGTATGGTGGCAGGAATACGGGGTAGTTGTCCTGACGGTTCCCGTCTGGTGTCTTCTGACGATGTGGGTCATCCGCTTTTTGATGGGGGTAAGTCTTGATTTATACGATGTGCCTGTTCCGGCCATAGTCAGTATGTTGCTTGGCGGCTTCTTTTATATATTCTTGCGTAATCAGATGATACAGAAGGAAAATGAAGCTCAACGCCTGCAGTTGGAGAAGATAAAAAATGACCAGCTCCAGACAGAACTGAAATTCCTTAAAGCGCAATATCATCCACACTTTCTTTTTAATGTACTCAATACGGTTTATTTTCAGATAGATGAGAATAATGAGGCTCCGCGGCATACTCTTGAGCAATTGTCCGATTTGCTTCGTTACCAATTATACAATGATGGGGAGAAAGTGCAAGTCCGTGTGGAAGTGGAATATCTGAAACAATACATCAGCCTATGTAAACTTCGTGCTACGAAGCGGCTGCAGTTGCAGGTGCATTTCGATGAAATGGAGGCGCAGGTTGAGATTTATCCATTGTTGTTTGTACCGTTGGTGGAGAATGCTTTCAAATATGTGGGAGGGAACTATTTTATAGCTATGGATATGTGTCTGAAAGAAGGCAAGTTGTGTTTTAGTATTGAAAATTCTATACCGGAACCATTAGTGCACCAGAAAGGAAAACATGGAATCGGCATAGAAAATCTGAGGCGCAGGCTGGAGCTGCTATATCCGGAGCGTCATACGCTGGACATAAATAGAGGAGATACTTTGTTTAGAGTAAAACTTGTGATAGAATTATAGGATGAAACAGGTAAAATGTGTAATAACCGATGACGAGCCTACTGCATGTGAAGGATTGCAACGCTATGTGGAAAAGGTGGATTTCCTTTCTTTAATGGGTGTATGTGAAGATACTATGCAGTTGAACACTCTTTTGCAGACTGAGCAGCCGGACTTGTTGTTTCTGGATATTGAAATGCCTTATCTTTCGGGGCTTGAACTCTTGGCATCTCTTGCCCATCCGCCTCATGTGATTATCACTTCCGCTTATGAGCAGTATGCATTGAAAGGTTATGAACTTGATGTTACGGACTATCTGTTGAAACCGATTTCGTTTGACCGGTTCCTGAAAGCGGTGAATAAAGTACATGGTCTTTTGCAGCAGGAGAAATGGCCGGATGAAGCTAATAATTTTATATTTGTCCGTTCAGACCGTCAGATGCATAAGGTGTTGTTTAAGGATATTCTGGTGGTGGAGGGGCTGGAAAATTACGTCTGTATTTATACGGAAAGCACAAAGCTGCTTGTACGTTCTACCATGAAGCGTATGATAGAGGCTCTTCCTGGTGGAGTATTTCAGCAAGTCCATAAATCATATCTGATAAATTTGGAAAAGATTGAGATGATAGATGGCAATCGGATTATAGTTGGGAGGCATACTGTTCCGGTGGCACGTAATTTCCGCGAGGAGGTGTTTGCACGTATTTTGAAGAATACTTTGTAGTTGCGCAGGAGAAGCTTGTCATGATAAAACTCCGGGCACGAATTACATGGATTTCACGTTTTTTGCTAACCGCAACTGTGAAATTCATGTAATTCGTGCCCGAAAGAAAGTGTCAAAGGCGTATTGCTGCACGTGACTATTATGGCCTTAGTCTATTATTTCAAATCCCGTATACGGAACCAATGCCTTTGGTATGCGGATTCCTTCTGGAGTCTGGTTGTTTTCCAGCAAGGCGGCAACAATGCGTGGCAGAGCGAGTGCGGAACCGTTCAGCGTATGGCAAAGCTCTGTTTTCTTTTCTGCCGTACGGTAGCGGCATTTCAGACGGTTGGCTTGATAAGTGTCAAAATTAGAGACGGAACTTACTTCCAGCCAGCGTTTCTGTGCTTCGGAATACACCTCAAAGTCAAAACAGAGGGCAGCCGTGAAGCTCATATCGCCACCGCAAAGGCGCAGGATGCGGTAGGGGAGTTCCAGCTTTTGAAGCAAACCTTCCACGTGGTCCAACATCTCCTGGTGGGATTGTTTGCTGTGTTCCGGTTTGTCGATGCGTACCAGTTCCACTTTGGAGAATTCGTGCAGGCGGTTCAAGCCACGTACGTCTTTCCCGTATGAACCGGCTTCACGGCGGAAACATTGTGTGTATGCACAGTTCTTGATGGGCAACTGCTTTTCGTCCAGAATCACATCACGGTAGATGTTGGTTACGGGGACTTCGGCGGTAGGAATCAAGTAGAGGTCGTCCACTTCGCAATGATACATTTGCCCTTCCTTGTCAGGCAGCTGTCCCGTGCCGTAGCCGGAAGCGGCGTTCACCACTGTGGGCGGCATTATTTCCGTATAGCCGGATTTGCGTGCTTCGTCCAGGAAGAAGTTGATGAGTGCGCGTTGCAGTTGTGCGCCTTTGCCTTTGTATACGGGGAAGCCGGCACCGGTAATCTTGACACCCAGGTCAAAGTCTATCAAGTCATATTTCTTGGCCAGTTCCCAGTGGGGCAGGGCGTCTTTGGGCAGCTCGGTTTCCATACCACCTATTTTCTCTACTACATTGTCGTCGGCACCTACGCTTCAGGCACGCTGTCGTAGGGAACGTTGGGGATGGTATAAAGCAAAGTCTGCAAATCGTTGGCAGCCTGGTCCATATTGGCTTGCAAGTCCTTGTTGACTTCTTTCAGCTCGGCCACGCGGCTTTTGGCGGCTTCTGCTTCTTCTTTCTTGCCCTCCTTCATCAGTTGTCCGATGGATTTGGAGAGTGAGTTGGCTTCTGCCAGGTTTTTATCTAGGATGGTTTGATTGGCTTTTCTTTTGTCATTGAAGTCCAGCACTTGTGCAATGGTTTCTTTTGCATTCTTGAAGTGCTTCTTTTCCAGTCCGCGGAGAACCGCGTCGGTGTTTTCTGTAATTTGTTTGATGGTAAGCATATCTTATACTTGTTTTTATGTTATTCGGTTTTGTGAGTGCAAAGATATGGAAAAAACAAATAAAGTGTTGCTTTTGACATAAAAGAAAGGGATGCAACCTATTCGGATTGCATCCCTTTTCCTTATTTCTTGTTCGGAAACTTATGCTTCTGCATTTTCTGCAGGGATAACAGAAACTGAACGTCTGTCTTCCTTGCCCACTTTGAATTGTACAGTTCCGTCTACTAAAGCGAAAAGAGTGTGGTCTTTTCCCATACCGATGTTATTACCCGGGTGGAATTCAGTACCTCTTTGACGAACGATGATGTTACCTGCTTTGCAAGCTTCGCCACCAAATATCTTAACGCCTAATCTCTTGCTCTGTGATTCGCGGCCGTTCTTAGAACTACCGACACCTTTTTTATGTGCCATTTCTTCTTACTGTTTTAATTGATTAAGCTACTACTTCTGTAATTGTTAACTCTGTGAATTGTTGACGGTGACCGTTCAACTTACGATAACCTTTTCTTCTTTTCTTGTGGAAAACAAGAACTTATCGCCTTTTACCATGTTTGATACGACCTGGCAAACAACCTTTGCACCCTCTACTGTGGGAGCACCTACGGTGATGTTGCCGTCTTTGTCTACCAAAAGAACCTTGTCAAACTCTACTGTTGCACCGTTTTCTGCATTCTGGATGTGGTGTACAAACAGCTTTTTGCCAGCTTCTGCTTTGAATTGCTGACCGTTGATTTCTACAATTGCGTACATTTCTTATATATAATGTATAAGTTAGCTCCGTCGGGTGGTCTCTAATCACTTAGAAAGCACTTGGTCGAACCCGGTGCGGAATAATCGGGCACAAAAGTACTCTTTTTATTCTAAATAGACAAATGTTCTTTTGCTTTTTTGTTCTTTTAATGCAGATTGTACTTTTAGATTATTGGAGAAAAACTGTTTCATCAAGGAGAAACAGTCCGTGTAGGGATGGTTTCTGTTACAAAATGAATTTCAGAACATAGATACCGGCCAGCATCAGCGCCATTACAAGACACGCGAATATGACGAGTAGCACAAGACTGTAAGTCAGCATGAGGATAGTGCGCCAAAAGCTTCTCCACCAGGTGCAGCGGTACAATTGTTTGTAATCCCAACAGAATAGGACGAAAATAAGCCATAAAGGCAGCTCATACAAATCGTCTACCTTTGCGTACCCGTTGAAAGGCAGCACGATGATGCTCAGCAGGAGTATCTGGCAAGCTATGTAGGCTTGTATGAACACATGCTCCGTGGTATTGTAGTTTAACTTATATTTCCGGCGTCGGAAGGCAAGTTGGGTGGCAAGTGCAAACAAAGGCAGTGTGGCAATGATGCGGAATGCCTTGTTTCCGTGTCCCCAGCTCTTCATCAGATTCCATACTTTCATTAGGAAAGGAGAGTTCTGGAAGACTTTTTCCAGTCTGTCTCCCACTTCCGAGGTGTCGTTTACAAATTCATCGATGAGGTCGCCATCATCGCTGTTCTGTTCGGATACCTGTGTGGCAGAAGTGGAGTCGTTCTTCTCTTCCAGTTTGTTCAAGCTTTTCTCCAGGCTTTTTATAGTGATGGCGAGGGCTCGCTTTTCCTCTTTGCTATAGGTTTTCTCCATCTTTTTGGTAAGCTTCTCTTTAGCGGCAATGATTTCTTCTTTGTCTGTCTGCTCTGTCTTTTCCGTCTTTTCTTTTTTGCTCAGAGCTTCCGGGTCTACCAGTTGTACAGCCATGATATAAAGGGCTGCAAGAATGAAGAGTGTCTGGAACGGGCGAAAATACTCTACACGCTTACCGCCGATGAAGTCTCTAATCATGTATCCCGGACGGTAGAGGAGTTCCAGAAGGGTACGTCCAAAGCCATTATCTATATTGAAGAAGCCTCCGGCAATGTTTTTAAGCGCGTTGCTCAACCGATAGCGTGGAGTGTTACGGCTTTGTCCGCAACGGTTACAGTAGTTGCCGGTATAGGTGGTGCCACAATTCAGGCAGGTGCAGGTTTCGTTGCCAGCGGGAGGAGTTTTTCTCCCTTGTATCAGCTTGATGTGAAATGCGCGTAAGCGTACTGCGCAGGGGTGCCACCATGAGTCGATGAAAGTTTTTGCTTTGTTGGGTAGTATCCTTCTTTTTTGGAGGATACCCCACAATGTCAGTATGAAAACAACCGGGAAGAAGTTGCTGTCGTCGGTCATGTCCAGCTCTTCAATAGCCAGCCAGAAGAGTGTCACTAGAAGGAGGATTTGCCAGACGCTTATCCTTTTCTGTTTCCGGGGAGAAGTGGCATGCGCGTTTTCCGGCCGGATGGGATTTTCAATCTTGAATATGGAAGGATACTCCTCCTGAACTGCCAGCAGTTCTTCCAAGGTGTTCATTATTTTCCGGTGTGGGTACTTCTCCAATTCTTTGGCAGTGGTTACTCCGTGGGTGACTCCAGCAAAGTCTACTCCGGCCGCTTGGGCTGTTTCCGCATCTACCGTGCTGTCGCCTATATAGAGGGTCTCGGCTTTGCTGACATGTAGCCGCTTAATGGCAAGGAGTAGCCCTTCGGGAGATGGCTTGGCGGCTTTCACGTCTTCACCACCCACGATGATGTCCATAAAATCTTCAGGAAAATGCTGGTCGAGGAGTTCCTTGATGCGGAATCGGTATTTGGTCGAGATGATTCCGATGCGGGCGCCGGAGTCCTTCAGTGCAGTCAGTACGGACTTGGTTTCCAGGAAAAGCACCGTGTTGACAGTCATATGCGTATCGGCCTCTTTTCGGTATTCTGCCTTGAATCCTGCCAGTTGTCCGGCATCTGTCACGCCGGTGAGGATGGAAAAAGAGTCTTCCAGAGTCTTGCCGATAGTACGTTTGATGTCGTCATCCGTCACCTCTGTATATCCGTGACGGGTCAGTACGTTGCGGAAACAAGTGACGATTCCGCGGGAAGAATCAGCAAGCGTATAATCAAAGTCGAAAAGATAGGTCGTGTAATTCATTGTGACTTTTTGTGACAAAGATAGTGTAAAGTATATTTTTACAAAATAAAAAAGAGGATTAATCGGAATTTTGTATTACTTTTGTTTGCATGAATTCTGTAGAAAAGTGACAAGATGTGTAAGTGTTTTATCCGGTTAGGTTGTTATACTATACACGTTAACCCTATAATGTTATGAATTTGATAAAATCTTGTTGTTTGTTTGTGGTCTTTTCATCCTTTCTGGCATGCACCTCGCAGGTGTCGGATGTGAAGAGTGTGTCTTATACAGAGTTTGTGAATCCCTTTATCGGTACAGATTTTACTGGAAACACCTATCCGGGTGCCCAGGCGCCGTTTGGCATGGTGCAGCTCAGTCCTGACAACGGACTGCCGGGCTGGGACCGTATTTCCGGATATTTTTATCCGGACAGTACCATTGCAGGCTTCAGCCATACCCATCTCTCCGGAACCGGCGCTGGTGACTTGTATGACATCTCTTTTATGCCGGTGACATTGCCTTATAAGGAGGCGGAAGCTCCGCTCGGCATTCACTCTTTGTTCTCTCATTCGGAAGAGTCGGCAAGCGCTGGATATTATCAGGTGCGTCTGAAAGATTATAATATAAATGTAGAGTTGACGGCCACCGAGCGTTGTGGCATTCAGCGGTATACTTTCCCAAAAGCCGATGCTGCCGTTTTCCTGAATTTGCGGAAAGCCATGAATTGGGATTTTACCAATGATTCTCACATAGAAGCCGTCGATTCGGTAACGGTGCAAGGTTACCGTTACTCTGACGGTTGGGCACGCGACCAGCGCCTCTACTTCCGTACACGTTTCTCCAAACCGTTTGCTGCGATGCAGCTCGATACAGCTGCCATAGAGAAAGAAGGCAAGCGGATAGGAACATCTGTCATTGCACGATTCGACTTTCAGACTAAGGAAGGAGACAGATTCTTGTCAGTACTGCCATCTCCGGTGTAAGTATGGAAGGGGCGGCACGTAATCTAGCAGCAGAAGTACCTGATGATGATTTCGACAAATACCTGGCTGCTGTGCAGGATGATTGGAACGAACAATTGTCCCGGATAGAAATAAAATGCGATGACCGCGATGAGAAAGTCAAGTTCTATACAGCTTTATATCATTCGATGATTGCTCCTACCATTTACAGTGATGTGGACGGCGCCTATTACGGTCCCGACAAGCAAGTGCACCGGTAGAGGGCTGGACAAATTACAGTACTTTCTCCTTGTGGGACACTTACCGTGCGGCTCATCCTCTCTATACTTTTATTGAGCCGGAACGGGTGAATGATATGGTGAAGTCCTTCCTCGCCTTCTTCGAACAGACGGCCGCCTTCCCGTATGGAATTTTCAGGGGGGCGAGACAGATATGATGATAGGTTACCACTCTGTGCCGGTTATTGTAGATGCCTATCTGAAAGGTATTGGGGACTTCGATGCGAAAAAGGCCTTGGAGGCTTGTGTAGCTACTGCCAATATCGATTCCTATCGTGGCATTGGGTTATATAAGAAATATGGCTATGTTCCTTATAATGTGACAGATCAGTATAATTCGGAAAACTGGTCACTTTCTAAAACACTGGAATATGCATATGATGACTATTGTATAGCCCGTATGGCAGAGAAGCTGGGCGATAAGGAGGTTGCGGACGAGTTTTATAAGCGTTCCCGTAATTACCGGAATGTCTACAATCCGGTAAGTTCTTTCATGCAGCCCCGTGATGACAAGGGAGAGTTTATCCGGAACTTCTCGCCGGACGACTATACTCCGCACATCTGCGAGAGCAACGGCTGGCAATACTTCTGGTCTGTGCAGCAGGATATTGACGGTTTGATAGTTTTGACCGGAGGTAAGGAACGGTTTGCCCAGAAGCTGGACAGTATGTTTACTTACAATCCTTCTGCAGATGATGAGTTGCCTATTTTCAGCACCGGGATGATTGGCCAGTATGCGCATGGAAATGAGCCTAGCCATCACGTCATCTATCTGTTCAATGCTGTGGATCAACCTTGGAAAACCCAGAAATATGCAGCCCGGGTGATGCGTGAACTCTACCTGAACACTCCTGCCGGTTTGTGCGGCAACGAGGATTGCGGACAGATGTCCGCCTGGTATGTGTTCAGTGCGATGGGCTTTTATCCGGTAGACCCGGTTGGTGGAAAATATGAAATCGGTACCCCCCTATATCCGGAAATGAAGATGCACCTGCCCGGTGGAAAGACCTTTACGGTACTGGCGCCGGCGGTGAGCAAGGAAAATTGCTACATTCAATCTGTCAAACTCAACGGTAAGAACTATGACAAAAGTTATATTACGCATGAACAGATAATGGATGGAAGTGTTTTCGAATTTGAAATGGGGGATAAGCCAGGTCAGGCATGGTACAGTCCCCGATAACCGGCTAACATATGAATGAACATTTCGACTTGACATATAAATCCCTTTTCCGCAGGTATTATACCAACCTGCTGTTCTATGCCACACGCATTGTGGGGGAAGAAGATGCGGAAGATGTGGTACAGGATGTTTTCGTGGAGCTGTGGAAGCGGAAAGATACCATGAAGGTGGGAGAGCAGATTCAGGCTTTTCTGTATAGGGCGGTGTATACCCGTGCCTTGAACGTTCTGAAGCATCGGGACATTGTGAGTGGCTATGAGGCTGTCATGCTCGAAATCCATAAAAAGAGGGTTGAGTTCTATCAACCTGACAGCAATGATGTGGTGAAACGGATAGAGGATGCCGAACTCAGGAGGAAGCTGTCCGATGCCATCAATGAATTGCCGGACAAGTGCCGGATGGTATTCAAACTCAGCTATCTGCATGATATGAAGAATAAGGAGATAGCTGATACAATGGGAGTGTCATTGCGTACGGTGGAGGCCCACATGTACAAAGCTTTGAAGTTGCTGCGTGATAAACTGGGGTATCTGAACCTGATGTTGGCTCTGTTTTTCATCGGGAAAGTAAGTGTTTTTGCGAGCAGCGTTGTTTTATTATCATAATGAAGGAAAGAATGAATAAGTTGAATGAGGAGATATTGGCCAAGTTCCTTATGGGTGAATGTACGGAAGATGAACTTCGTGAGGTGAACGCCTGGCTGGAAGAGTCGGGTGAGAATGCACGCGAATTGTTCAGGCTGGAGGAGATTTACCACTTGGGGAGACTGGGGGATACTTCGAATACACAAGACATAGAAAAGGCCGAAAAGCGATTGTTTAAAAGGCTGGAACAAGAGAAGACGAAACAATACAAGGTACGGAGGATGGTTGGGTGGATACGGTATGCGGCCGTATTTGTGGGCTTCTTCCTTTTGGGTACTTTCGGCTATCTTTTTTATCAGACTTATAGCCAGCCGGAAACATTACTGGCTGTCACCACTCATGATAAGATTAAGGAACTGAAACTGCCGGATGGAACCAAGTCTGGCTGAATAAAAACACTACCCTGAAATATCCACATGAGTTTGCAGGGAAGGGAAGAAAGGTTTATCTGGAAGGAGAAGGATATTTTGAGGTGATGAGGAATCCGGAAAAACCGTTTGTCGTACAGAGTGAGGTCATGCAGGTCAGAGTATTGGGAACTGTTTTCAACCTCAAGTCTGACAAGGCTAAGATGTCTGCAGTAGCTACCCTTTTGAAAGGCGAAGTAGAGGTGAAAGGTAATCATGGCGAGGGTATGATTATCCTTGCCCCCGGACAGAAAGCCGAGCTGAACGGAATGACTAGGCGTCTGGTGGTGAAGCAGGTGGATACGGGAATCGAAAACTGGCACAATAATGAGTTTGTCTTTGAGAAGGCTGACCTATACACCATTGCGCGTACATTGGAGAATTCGTATGGGGTGAGGGTAATTCTGGCACCGAACATAGATGTAAGCAAGACTTACTCGGGTACACTGAAGAAAAAAGAGAGTGTAGGGGCTGTGCTGAATCTGATAAAGAATGCCATTCCATTGGAGTATAAAATTGTGGGGAACAGTGTTTTCCTCTCCTCAATGAAGTAGGAAGGCCGCACAAATTCGAGATATGACGAGAAGAATTTATTTAATACTAACAACTTTCTAATATTATGCGAAAATTAATCCTATTGTTTTTTTTGTGAGCAGTGCTTTATGGCTGCATGCCAAAGACTTTACCCGGTATGTCAGTCCTCTTGTCGGCACGCAGTCTACTTTCGAGCTTTCCACCGGTA